>ERZ780208.2803-NODE-2803-length-11409-cov-3.409988_pt1 | contig 11409 bp, 6 predicted proteins | sample MGYA00511167_ERZ780208 | MGnify/ENA primary metagenome ERZ780208 (study PRJEB29588, sample SAMEA2159202) | human gut metagenome | biome: human gut; feature: human-associated habitat; material: faeces | place: Denmark | collected 2008/2010 ... | reverse complement strand
GTCATCACACTCACTGTGAAAGACCGTCAGCCCGAGCCGAAACCCGCACCTGCCCCCGTCACCATCGAGGCACCCTCGCCCGCACAGATTTCAGTGATAGAATTTAAGGACGCTCCTTTGGCCACAGTCGTCAAGGAGGTAGAAGGCGTCTACGGCGTGAAAATCGCCAACGTTCCCGCCGACCCGTCGCTGCGACTTACACTGCGCTACGAGGGAACGGCCGAAGACTTCATCGCCACCGTCAACGATATGTTAGGCACAGAAATGGAGGTGAAGAGATGAGAAAGAGACAGCTTCTTATTTTACCTCTCCTCCTGAGCGCCACTCTCGCCATGCAGGCGCAGCGCGTCACCATCAACTGCCACAACCGCGCCGCCGAAGCGGCCTTCAAGGAACTGATGACGCAGAGCGGCAAGAACTTCATCTACCCTGCCGGCCTTCTTAAAGGAGTGCGCGTCACTGTCACCGCCCGCAACGAGGAGCTGCGCACGGTGCTCAACCGTATGTTCAGCGGCACGGGAATCACCTACACCATCCGCGGCAACAACGTGGTGCTGAAGCGAGACAAGAAGAAAGCTTCCACGCAGCCCAAGAAGAAGACCGCCAAAGCGCCGGAAGCACCCAAGAGCGTGACCATCAGCGGGTTCGTGCGCGAAAAGAAGTCGGGCGAAGCATTGACCGGAGCCACGGTCCACGACCCCGCGAGCGGCCTTTATACACAGACCAACGCAACGGGCTTCTACTCGCTGCAGACGCGTCCCGGCTCCCTGACGCTGATTGCCTCCTATCCCGGCTTCGACGCCGATACCGTGAGCGCCGGCACCCGACGCAACGTCAACTTCTCCCTCCGCGAAGGGGGAACCGCCCTCAACGAGGTGGTGGTGACGGCCGACAAGAACCGCTCCCTCACCATGGAATCGCCCTCGATAGGCGCCCTTAACCTCTCCCGCGCCGACATCCTGGCCACCCCGGCCCTCCTGGGCGAAAGCGACGTCATCAAGACGCTCCAGCTGCAACCCGGCGTCTCGGCCGGCGTCGAGGGACTGGCCGGTATGTATGTCCACGGCGGAAACGCCGACGAGAACCTGTATACCCTCGACAACGTGCCGCTTTACCAGGTGAACCACTTCGGCGGCCTCTTCTCCGCCTTCAACACCGAGGCCATCCGCACCGTGGACTTCTACAAATCATCCTTCCCCGCCAAGTTCGACTCCCGCCTCTCCTCCTACATGGACGTGCATACGCGCGACGGCAACATGGAGAAGTTCTCCGGCTCCTTCAAGCTGGGACTCACCTCCGGCGCCCTCTCGCTTGAAGGCCCTATCTGGAAAGGTCATACATCCTACTCCGTGGCCGTGCGCCGCTCCTGGTACGATGTCTTCACCGTCCCGGTGCTCGCCATCGTCAACGCCCGGAAGGAGACCGACACCAAGACCATCTTCCGCTACGCCTTCACCGACGTCAACGCCAAGATCAACCACCGCTTCTCCGACACATCGCGCGCATACGTGATGTTCTATTACGGCAACGACTTCCTGAAAGGTGGTTCCGAAGACAAGCCCGGCCACTATAACTACTATTATGAAAAGGAGGTGAACACGCTGTCGTGGGGCAACACCGTGGCCTCGGCGGGGTGGCAATACACCCTGACTCCCACGCTGTTAGGGCAGCTAACCGCCTCTTATTCACACTACGGCTCGTCGATGAAACGCGAGTCGAAAGACGGCGACGTAGACGACAAAGGCGACTTCTACAACCTCTCTGTCGAACGGCTGCGCTCCTCCAACAACATCGACGACATCTCGGCGCGTCTCGACTTCGACTGGCGTCCCGGGGGCGGCAACAACGTGCAGTTCGGCGCCTCGTACATCTGGCACACCTTCCTGCCGCAGCGCGCCCACCGTTCGCTCGAAGGTGACGAATACAGCGCCGAAGTGCTGGACGAAGGGCGCAAATACCGCGCCTCGCAGTGGGACTTCTATCTGTCGGACGACTGGCAGCCGCTGGAGTGCCTGCGCCTCGACGGCGGCCTCGCTCTTCAATGTCACCGGACGCACGCACTCGCAGCTCTCCCCGCGCCTTTCGGCACGCCTCACCCTCGGCGGCGGTTGGGCCCTGAAGGCCGGTTACGCCCACACTGTGCAGTATGTCCACCAGCTTCAGGAAAGCTCCCTCTCGCTGCCCACGGACCGCTGGATTCCCATAATCGGCGACCAGAAACCGGCAAGCGCCGACAACTTCTCCGTGGCCGCCTACTTCGACACCAAGGCCGGATGGACCTTCTCGGCCGAAGCATATCTGAAGAAGATGCACAACCTGCTGGAATATCGCGACGAGCATTACCTGCTCCCTCCCGAGGCGACGTGGGACAATACCCTCTGCGCGGGGCGCGGCCTCTCGCGCGGCATCGACTTCAAGGTGGCACGCCACTGGGGCGCACTCTCGGGACACGTGGCATACTCGCTCCTGTGGGCCGACCGCACCTTCGCCGACCGCAACGGTGGAAAAACCTACCCCGCGCGCTTCGACAACCGCCACAAAATCAACGTCCTGCTCTGCTGGAAAATCAACGACAAGTGGGAAGTGGCCGCCTCCTGGACCGGAATGAGCGGCAACCGCATAACCCTGGCGATGCAAGACTGGGAAGACGGCGGTTTTGGACCCTGGAACAACAACATGACGCTCGTGGAGGGCATCAACAACTACCGCCTCCCCTTCTACCACCGCCTCGACCTCTCCGCCACGCGCCACACGCGCCACGGATACTGGACATTCTCGCTCTACAACGCCTACTGCCATATTAACACCATCGCTGTGCGCCGCGACGATGCAGACGACTACCAGTGGGTCACGGACCAGTGGGGAAACCAGACCATGACACTCCGCCCCGTTTTCCAAAAAGTTAAACTTATTCCAGTAATTCCCTCAGTTTCTTACACATGGCTATTCTAAGAAAATCACTATACCTGCTGCCTGCAGCACTGCTCCTGCCGCTGTTCACCTCCTGCTACGAGGACTTCGACCCCGGCATAAAGACCACCCCGAAGGTGTGTCTCAACGCCCTGCTGACGGCCGACTCGACCTTCAAAGTCTCAGTGACCCGAACATGGCGATACGACTCCGGCGACCCCGGTTACGACTTCGACATCATCCTCAAGGACGCACACGTCACCGCCACCTTCCCCGACGGCGAAACTCTGGAACTCCAATATGCCGAAAAGGACAAGTACCAACCTACCCCTATCGAAGACCCGAAAGAACGCGGATACTTCTGCACGCGCGCCCCGAAGGCCGGCGAAACTGTAACCATACGCGCCACTCACCAACAATACGGCGAGGCGGAAGCTACCGTCACCATACCACTACCGGTGGAAATAGAAAGCGTGAAGCCGCGCCTACTCAATCTATATAAAGAGGAGACCGCCAACGGACTCTCGGCAAAATTCACCCTCGACATGTCAGTGGTTTTCACCGACCCGGCCGACTCCGTAGACTTCTACCTCTTCGGCCTCGAACACAGCCACGGCCTCTCGAAGTATTACGACGAACCCGACGGCTCCGTCACCCAGGGCTACGCATACATCAGCTCTTATAACGAGAACCTCTCGGCCGAGCCGCTGTTCCACGAACACATGTCGGTGCTCGAAACCATCTTCGGCGAATCATACGGATACTCCATGTTCTCCGACCGCCAGATTTCCGGACGTCAGTACGGCCTGCACATAGTGGCAGAGAACACAAGCATACGTATCAACAACCCCAAGCACGACCCCGATTTTGACAACGTCCTCTACTTCGACACGCAACTGATGACAATATCGGACAGCTACTATTACTACCTAATTTCGGTGTGGAACCACTACGAAGGCATCGGAGGCACCTTAGGCGACGCCGGTCTGGGCGACCCCGTATGGGAACACAGCAACGTCTCCACCGGCGCCGGCGTGGTAGCCGCCCGCAACATCTCCTCCCGCCGCGTCTACCTCGAACCGCTACTCAAGTAGGAGCGCAGGTTTCCAACCTGCGGCAAACAACACCACAATTATAGGAATAACTCTCCATCCCGCGTAACAAAAAGCATCAGCTCACATTAACTCATAATACCCACGAAGGCGCCGCGCTGCGAAGCACGACGCCTTACCTTTTAGGGAGCGGAGTCTCCAGGCGGGAGCCAATAGCGCCAAGTCGAACCGCGCAGCCAAAGGGGCGGAGACCTCCCGGTCTCCGTAAAATATTACACCTCAGTATTTTAAACAATGACAGTCTCCCCTGCTTTGGCAACAAGATTCACGCTTTTGTGACATGATTTCACGGAGGCCGGGAGGCCTCCGCCCCTTTGGCTGCGCGGTTCGACTTTGGGCTTTTTACGGCTGTTGTGCCCTCTGCTTCTTACGTAAACAAAAGCGGCGCTCCGTGGTGGGGCGTCGCTTTATTTCTTTGGAAGAGGGCTCTTTCAGCCGCCGATGTAGTAGCATTTTACTTTGCCTACGGGGAGGGAGCCTTCGAGCAGAAGGGGGACGTGGCGGGCGTCCGTGGATACCCAGGTGTCCATGTCGGCCGATGATTTCTTCTTGCCGTCGGAGGTGAACTTGAAGCGCAGGTGCCAGGCTTCTACCGTGCGTTTGTCGCGCAGTTTTATCCGCTCCTTTCCAAGGCATTTTATCATCAGCGACTCGGCCTTGGAGCCGGAGAATACCGTGGTCTTGTACATTACGCCGCTCTTCATCTTCTCGTAGTTGAGGGTGCGGACGTAATAGAACACCGACAGCATGTCGTAAGCCGAACCGGTGGCGGCCAGCGACTTGGTGCTGCGGTTGGTCTTACCTTTCTTCACCTTTATGCGGTCGCACTTGGCGGTCACGCGGTTGCCGGAGTGGGTGTAGACTATATGGTCGCGGGCATACTTACCCCCTTCGTGGGTCGACTTGGTATAGCTGACCGGTTTCAGACCGTTGATGCGCAGCACGGCGTTGAGGGTGTCGCGCACCTGGAAGATTTTGTCGGCCCAGGGTTTGGTGCGTGCCGTAAGGCCGAGGATGTAGTTTCCGCCGTTGTTTCGCAGCGAGAGCACGGCGTCGCCGGCGTCCTTATGTATGGCGCCCCATTTGTATGAAATCACGTAGCGCAGGGTCTCGTTCTGGAAACCGGCGCGGGCTGTCTGAGGGAGTGCTGTGCCCAGCAGGCATAGTATAAATAAAAACAGGTGTCTTATCTTCATAATTCGTTTTTTAGATAAGACACCTGTAGGGGCCGAAAGTTTATAAACTTTATCAGTAGTTTTCCTGGAGACGTGCTTCGAGCTCTGAGATGGGGGTGACACCGGCGGTGCGCCATTTTACCTCACCGTTCTTAAAAATCATGAGCGTGGGCACGGAGCGCACGTTGTATGCGGCGGCGAGGGCCTCGTTCTTGTCGATGTCTATCTTTACGATGCGGGCTTTGTCGCCCACCTTGCCGGCGAGCTCTTCAAGCACGGGGTGCATCATCTTGCACGGTCCGCACCAGGTTGCAAAAAAATCTACCAATACCGGTTTGTCGGCGTTGATGATATCCGAAAACTTTTCCATAATTCTTTTCTTTACAAGTTAATTCCGGAGCTTGGAGAGAAGCATGACCTCGGCCATGTTCCCGCTCCGAATGTTCTTCCTTTTAAACAAATACGGACGGTGATAGTTTTTATTTCCGATTATTTTTTGCCAATCCAAATTTTGTGATTACATTTGCGCACCTTTTAGAAATCAACGAAAATAACCGATAATCTTACCATGGACAAAACATTGAATCTGAATCCGAACCGCCTCGTGCAGTTCCTTCAAAAATCTCCCTCAGAGTTCACGAAGCAAGACATAATCCGCTACGTGAAAGAGAACGACATCCAGATGGTGAACTTCATGTATCCGGCCGACGACAACCGCCTCAAGACACTCAACTTCATCATCAACTCGGAGGTATATCTCGACTCGATCCTCACCTACGGCGAGCGCGTGGACGGCTCCTCGCTGTTCCCCTTCATCGAGGCCGGCAACAGCGACCTCTACGTGCTGCCGCGCTACTCGACAGCCTTCCTCGACCCCTTCGCCGAGATTCCTACCCTGACGATGCTCTGCTCCTTCTTCGACAAGGAGGGGAAGCCGATGGGTGCCTCGCCGCAAGAGACGCTGCGCAAGGCCTCGGAGGCTTTCCACCGCTCAACCGGCATGGACTTCTACGCCATGGGCGAGCTGGAATACTATGTAATCTCCGACGACAACGGCCTCTTCCCCGCCCGCGACCAGAAAGGTTACCACGAATCGGCCCCCTACGCCAAATTCAACGACTTCCGTACCACCTGCATGCACCTCATAGCACAGGCCGGAGGCCAGATTAAGTACGGACACAACGAGGTGGGCAACTTCACCCTCGACGGACGCATCTACGAGCAGAACGAGATAGAGTTCCTCCCCGTTCCCTGCATCGAAGCCGCCGATCAGCTGATGATAGCCAAATGGATTATCCGCACACAGGGCGCCCGCATGGGATACGACGTTACCTTCGCACCGAAAATCACCGCCGGAAAGGCCGGCAGCGGCCTGCACATCCACTTCAAGATTATGAAGGACGGCCACAACATGATGCTCGGCGCCGACGGACGCCTCAGCGACGTTGCACGCAAAGCCATCGCCGGCATCCTGGAATATGCCGACGCCATCACCGCCATGGGCAACAAGGTGCCTACCTCCTACTTCCGCCTCGTGCCGCACCAGGAAGCTCCCACATCCATCTGCTGGGGCGACCGCAACCGTTCCGTGCTGGTACGCGTGCCCCTGGGCTGGAGCGGCGAACGCGACATGTGCAGCCAGGCCAACCCGCTTGAAACCCCCGACATGGCAAACAAGCCCGAGAAACAGACAGCCGAACTCCGCTCGGCCGACGGCTCAGCCGACATCTACCAGCTCATCGCCGCTATGGCAGTGGGCGCACGCCTCGGCATCGAAGACCCCGAAGCCCTCAAGAAAGCCGACGAGCGTTATGTGAACGTCAACATCCATGACGACGCCAACCGCGAACGCCTGGCCCAGCTCAAATCCCTGCCCGACAGTTGCGCCGCATCCGCCGACGCCCTCGAAGCCGCACGCGAAGCCTTCGAGAAGGAGGAAATATTCTCCGAACGCATGATCAACGGCATCATCGAGAAACTCCGCTCATACAACGACGCCAACCTCCGCGCCGAAACGGGCGACTCGCAGGAGAAGATGCTCGCCCTGGTCCGCAGCTTCTGGCACTGCGGATAATCCCAGGACACACACACCTTAATATAACCGGGAGACGGACACTACCACAGTCCGCCTCCCATTTTTATTAATTTTTCTTAAAGGGGTTGTTACCGCAGCGTATTTGTTGTATCTTTGCGGAAATATAACTCAACTCACTTTTTATGACTAAAAATAAATTCTTACTTCTCGGTGCCGGCGCGGCCCTCTGCATCCCGTCGCTCGCGGCCAAAGACCGCCTCACCCACGACCCCGCCTACACCAACACCGAAAGCATCCTCCACGTCTGGAGCTGGAACTTCCCCACCATCGCGCAGAACATGAAGCAGATAGCCGACGCCGGCTTCACCATGATTCAGACCTCCCCCGTGCAGGCCTGCTTCGCCCCCGAAGGCTCCGGAAAGAAGCTATTCTCCGAAAATGAGGGCAACTGGTATTTCTACTACCAGCCCACCGACTGGACCATCGGCAACAACATCCTCGGCTCGCGCCAACAGATGAAGGAGATGATGGACTCCGCCGCAAAGTATGACGTCAAAGTAATCGTCGACGTGCTCCCCAACCACACGGCCTTCGACATCGATGCCGTTTCCGAGGGCTTCACCAAAGCCGTGGGCGGCCGCGACAAGATGTACCACTCCAACGGCTTCGCTGCAATCCGCGACTACAACGACCGCGCGCAGTGCACCCTCGAAGGCACCGGCGGACTCCCCGACGTGAACACCGAAAACCCTGATTTCCAAAAGTATTACATGCAGTTTGTCAACGAACTGCTCGGCATGGGCGTGAAAGGGTTCCGCTACGACACAGCCAAGCACATCGGCGTTCACTCCGACCCCGTGGACAAAGCCGCAGGCGTTAAGGTCAACGACTTCTGGGACGTGGCCACCGGCCGTAAAGCCGTGAAGGGGGTGAAACTCGCCGTCCCCGAGGATGAACTCTTCATCTACGGCGAAGTGCTCCAGGACCGCAACGTCCCCGAAAAGGAGTATGCCGACTACATGAACCAGACGGCCTCGGGCTATGGCCACGTTATCCGCGAGATGCTCGACAAGGAGTCGGCCAACGGTCTCGACATAATCAACTGGCGCCACGAAGCCGCTCCGGAATACCTCACCACATGGGTAGAAAGCCATGACACCTACTGCAACGCCCACGAGTCCGCCCACCTCACCGACCCGCAGATCCGCGCCGCATACACCTTCATCACCGCGCGCCAGAACGGCACCCCACTCTTCTTCAGCCGTCCCGCCGGCTCCTCGCCCGCTAACGTATGGGGCGACAACGTCAGCGGCGCACGCGGCAACGACAACTTCTTCCATCCCGAAGTGGTAGCCGCCAACAAGTTCCGCACCGCCATGAAAGGCCAGAAGGAGGACATACAGGTCAACGACGCCGGCACCGTGCTGCTCGTCAACCGCGGCAAGAAAGGCGCCGCCGTCATCAACGTGTCGCACTCCGCCAACTATGTGGACCTTCCCACCACGCTGCCTGCCGGCACCTACCGCGACGTGGCCCACGGCAAGGAGTTCAAGGTGAAGAACGGCCGACTGAAAGGCGCCCTCGCCCCCTACGCCAGCTACATCCTGATGAAGTAAACCCCGGACCTCCTCCCGACACGATACAGACTCGCCCCGACGACCACCGTCCCGGCGAGTTTTCTTGTGCCCGCAACCGTAACATATCCGCCAACTATGCTTAAAAATAGTGTTAAACAGCATGGTGTCAATAAAACACAGTACTATCTCCATGTCAATGCGTTACGCTTTTTTAATGTATAAAACTTCCAATAATTCTGGATATTCGTTTTCATTATTCAAGAACAAAAGTTAATTTTGCCATGTTTTTAAAGAGATTCCAAACATAAACCGGAAGTTCGAGAGTCATCGAATATCGCGATATGCGAAAGAAATAGAGCACATTGCGTGAAGACCCTCCCGCGGTCACAGACAGCGACTTCCACAAAGAGAAAAAGTTATGTTGAATTTTATCAAAAGAGCCATCGAGCGCTACTGCGTAGGCTGTTCGCACGTTTACGAGCATCCCTTCGCATGACACAAAAGCACGAGAATTATCAACATCCAAGAACCATCCGACCCACCTCCGGGCCGGATTAATTTTGCCCCAAACCCTGCCGCAAAGCGCACTAAAAAAAGCCCCTGCGGAGGCTGGTGCGCTCCATAAGGGCTATGTAGGTTTTAATGGCGGCTTTATCAGGATTAATCTCGATGAATCCCGAGGAGCAAGAGAAACCCGGTTATGCTCCGGCTGCAGAGAGTGGGCTTCGCCGGGATTACGCAGGTTGGAACCTGCGCTCCATATTCGCGGCGCTTTGGCACGGCTATTTGTGTCAAGCTTTTTACGGCCTCCGGCTTAGCGGATGAAGAGCATTTCTCGGTATTTGGGCAGCGGCCACATCTCGTTGTCCACCATCAGCTCGAGCTTGTCTATATGGTAGCGGATTTCCTCCATCTCGGGCACTACGGTGTCGTGGTAGGCGATGGCTTTCCCGCGCTGCTCCCCGATGCGGTTGGCCACCTTGCGGGCTGCGGTCATCCTCTCCACGCCTGACTTTATGGCCGCCACGTGGTCAGAGAGTTCCTCTATGCTGTTGAGGTCCTGGTATGCTATTACGGCGGCCTTGTCGCTGTCGAAGAGGCCGTTGATTTTCTGCACATTGTCGAGAAGCATATTCTGGTAACGGATGGCCACCGGGAGGATATGGTTCACCGCCAGGTCGCCGAGCACGCGGCTCTCTATCTGCACTTTCTTAGTGTACATTTCCCACTTCACCTCGTTGCGGGCCAGTAGCTCCGTAGGTGAGAGGACACCTTCACGTGTGAACATTTCCTGCGACCGGGGCGCGAGGTATGCGTCATACATCAGCGGCACGGAGGCTTCGGTGTCGAGTCCGCGGCGTGCGGCTTCCTCTTTCCACTCGTCGCTGTACCCGTTACCGTCGAAGTGGATGTCGCGGCATTGCGCTATGAGGCGGCGCAGTTCGGACATTATGGCGTCGTCGCGCGTGGCGCCCTCTTCCATGCGCTTCTCCACGGCATCGGCCAGCTCGTCGAGGGCTTCGGCCACGGCGGAGTTTATCACTATCATGGCGGCGGCGGAATTGGCCGACGACCCTACGGCGCGGAACTCGAAGCGGTTGCCGGTAAAGGCGAAGGGGGACGTGCGGTTGCGGTCGGTATTGTCGAGCGAGAGTTGCGGTATCTGCGCCACGTCAAGGTTCACCTTCTGCTTTCCGGCCATGGTGGCGAGCACTTCGGTGTTACCCTTTTCTATGTCGTCGAGAATTTTGCTGAGTTCGCGACCGAGGAACATCGAGACGATGGCCGGGGGCGCCTCGTTGGCGCCCAGGCGGTGGGCGTTGGTAGCCGAGGCTATGGAGGCTTTCACCAGCGCGTTGTGGCGGTGCACGGCGCTCATCACGGCCACGGTGAAGGTCAGGAACCTCAGGTTCCCCTCGGCGGTCTTTGCCGGGGAGAAGAGCATGGTGCCGGTGTCGGTCCCCAGGCTCCAGTTGTTATGCTTGCCCGAGCCGTTGATTCCGTTGAAGGGTTTCTCGTGGAGCAGCACTCGGAAGTCGTGGCGGCGCGCCACCTTGTCCATCAGAGACATGAGCAGCAGGTTGTGGTCATTGGCGAAGTTGGTCTCCTCGAACACGGGAGCCAGCTCGAACTGGTTGGGAGCCACCTCGTTATGTCGCGTCTTGGCGGGGATACCGAGTCGGTGGCATTCCAGCTCAAGGTCGAGCATGAAGGCCTCCACGCGGCCTGGTATCGCCCCGAAATAGTGGTCTTCGAGCTGCTGGTTCTTGGCGCTCTCGTGCCCCATGAGTGTGCGTCCGGTGAGCATCAGGTCGGGGCGTGCCATGTACAGCGCTTCGTCCACGAGGAAGTATTCCTGCTCCCAGCCCAGATAGCTTATAACGTGCTTCACCTCAGGGTCGAAGAGATGTGCCACGCGCGTTCCGGCACGGTCCACGCTGTTGAGGGCTCGCAGCAGCGGCGTCTTGTAGTCAAGGCTCTCCCCGGTGTAGGAGATGAAGACGGTGGGGATACAGAGCGTGCCGTCAAGGATGAAGGCCGGCGAGGATATGTCCCACGCCGAATAGCCGCGGGCCTCGAAGGTGTTGCGTATGCCGCCG
>ERZ780208.2798-NODE-2798-length-11430-cov-2.946813_pt1 | contig 11430 bp, 9 predicted proteins | sample MGYA00511167_ERZ780208 | MGnify/ENA primary metagenome ERZ780208 (study PRJEB29588, sample SAMEA2159202) | human gut metagenome | biome: human gut; feature: human-associated habitat; material: faeces | place: Denmark | collected 2008/2010 ... | reverse complement strand
CAAGCCGCTGCAACTCGCGGCGGTCGAGGCGCTTAACCAGTCTCCTGAATGGTTTGAGGAACTTAATTCTGAATATGTCCGCAGACGTGTCGCCGCTGGTCGTATATTCAAGACTCTGGGGGCGGTTTATGACCACGACACCGCGGGGCTGTTCCTTTGGGGGCGGGTGCCTTCGGAATATGCCGGGAACGGAATGACGGCAGGGGAAGTGCTTTCGGAACGGGTTCTGCGGCAGGCAGGTGTGTTCATCACGCCGGGCTTCATATTCGGAAAGAATGGTAATGATTACATCCGGATTTCGCTTTGCGCCAAGCCGGAGGTGCTTGAGCGCGCGAACAAAAAAATAGAAAAAGTAATAAAGAATATTTTATGATAGTAGGTATTATAGGATTAGGTCTGATAGGCGGCTCGATGGCCATCGACCTGAAGAGAAGAGGATTCGCCCGGATAGTTCTTGGGGTGGAGGCTGACCCGGTGAACGCCGCCGCGGCCGAAAGGAACTTGTGGACGAGATCGTCCCGTTCGAGGAGTGCGTCCGCAGGAGCGACATCACTGTGATAGCCATACCGGTCGGCTCCGCTGTGAAGATGCTCCCGCAGGTACTCGACATATTCAAAGAGGAAGGGAACGGGAAGAAGATCGTGATAGACACTTGCTCCACGAAGAGCAACATTGTCCGCGCGGCGCACTACCATCCCCTCCGCTGCCGCTTCGTGGCGACACACCCGATGGCTGGCACTGAATATTCAGGGCCTTGGGCCGCGATGCCGAACCTCTTTGATGGCCGCGCCTGCATATTCGCAAACACCGAGGATTCAGATCCGCAGGCGGTCAAGGTGGTTGAGGGACTGTATGATGCGTTGAATATGCGTCCGCTCTTTATGAACGCTGACAGCCACGACGTGCACACCGCATACGTGTCGCATATCTCTCACGTCACCTCTTTCGCTCTGGCTCTGACGGTCCTTGAGAAGGAAAAGGATGAGAAGCACATTTTCGACCTTGCGTCGGGTGGATTCTCCTCGACCGTCCGGTTGGCCAAGAGCTCCGCCGAGATGTGGACCCCGATTCTGGAGCAGAACAGGGACAATGTGCTGCACGTCATTGACACATATTTGGAAAAGATGAGGCTGTTCCGTGACGCTATCGCTGACTATGACGGCGGACGGATCACGGAACTCATCCACGAAGCAAACAGGATTAAAAAGATTTTGAGATAGTTATGGAACGTACACTTGACATCATCCCCGTCTCCGAGTGGGGATTTTTCGACGAGAGCATTCCCCCTCTCGTTATCGCCGGTCCTTGCAGCGCCGAGTCTGAGCTGCAGGTGATGATGACCGCCAAAGGCCTTCACGAATTCGGCATCCATGTTTTCCGCGCGGGAATATGGAAGCCCCGCACCCATCCCGGATCCTTCGAGGGTGTCGGCACTCCCGGATTGAAATGGCTCCAGAAGGTGAAGAATGAATATGGAATGAAGGTCTGCACCGAGGTCGCCAATGAGAAGCACGTCTATGAATGTCTGAAATATGGCATAGACATGGTCTGGATCGGAGCACGGACTACGGCTAATCCGTTCCTCGTGCAGGAGATCGCCGACGCGTTGAGGGACACGGATATTCCGGTCTTGGTCAAGAATCCGGTGAATCCTGACATTGATCTATGGGTCGGGGCTCTCGAAAGACTCAACCGGGCGGGGATCAGAAAACTGGGCGTTATCCATCGCGGATTCTCCACCTCGCAGAAAATCCCGTACAGAAATTTTCCGGGCTGGCAGATGGCGGTTGAGCTTCGCACCCGTTACCCTAAGCTTCCGTTCTTTGCGGATCCGAGTCATATGGGTGGCTCACGCCAGTATCTCAAAGAGTTGTCACAGAGGGCGATGGATCTTGGCTTGGACGGCCTGATGATCGAGTCCCATTGCGATCCTTCCTGCGCGTTGAGCGATGCCAAACAGCAGTTGGTTCCGTCAGATCTGAAGGCTTTGCTTGAGAGCCTGACCGTCCGTCAGAAGGTCTCCAATGACAAGGAATATAACGAAGGCATCGAGCAGCTCCGTTCCCAGATTGACATCATCGACGAGAACCTGCTTGTGGCCCTTGGTTCCAGAATGGAGATCTCCCGCAGGATAGGCGAGTTCAAGAAGGCGCACAACATCGCCATTGTCCAGGCCGCCCGCTGGGACAGCATCCTCTCCTCGATGATAGAGAAAGGCAAGGACTACGGCCTCTCCGAGGAGTTCATCACAGCCTTTTTCACCGCCATCCACGATGCTTCAGTCGCGGAACAGAACAGGATTCTGGAGCGGTAGTGTCGCTGCCAGGTCGTGGATTGATGAAAGGGAAATCTCTATGGCAAATTTTGGTAACGTGCAAAATTTGCCATAGAGATTTCCCTTTCTTTCCCCTGTCACTCAACCGGTAGCCGCTGGCTCGCCCTGTCGAAGCGACTTTACTACAAAACCCTTGTCATATAATCTTCCAACCGTCGATGCGGCGGTTTGCGGTGGAGAAGTTCACGCCGATTCTGAACACTCTTCTCGGGTCGTCGGCGAACGGGCGGGCGTAGCCTTTCTCTTCGATCTGCGCGAGGGCCTCGTCCGGGGTGGAGTCGGTCTTGATCTCGATGATGTAGACGTAGTCCTTGGTCTTGATGAGGATGTCGATGCGGCCGTTGGAGGTCGTGCGCTCTGTCTCGACATATTCCCCCATCAGCTCGATGATGATGTACATCGCGTACTGGAAGTCTTTCTCGCAGTCGCCCTGGATCTGGTAGTTTGTCCTGGCGAAGAGGGCGTCCAAACGGGTCATGAGGCTTTCTGGGTTGCCGGATTCGACATCCATCGACATGAGGGATATGAGGGTGTTGGTGGAGTCGCTCTGGATCGGGGCATAGTATCCCAGCAGGAAGTTAAGGAAGCCGTCCTTCACCTCCATGTTCGGGAATCCGAGCGTGTAGAGGTTGAAGCGCGGGTCAAAGCCCTTGATGGTGAGGTAGCCGCTCTGGTAAAGGAGCGGGACAGGGTTGAGGAACGCCGTGTTCACGTCGCTCAGCAGTGAGGAACCCACGAGGTCGCTCGACAGGCGGGTCACGTCATAGGAGGTCTTCCTCATCACCTTGACGAGGAAGGACGGCGTGCCGGTCTCGAACCAATATTCAAGAAACTCCTTGTTCTTGAATGTGTTGAGCAGGCTGAAAGGGTTATAGACACCGACTGCCTTCGGGTGGAAGTGGTAGCCGTCATACATAATAGCGAGCTTGCGGTAGCATTCTTCCTCCGTGAGGTCATTCGCCTCGGCGAGTTCCTTGACACTCTCTGTGAAATAGACTTTGAGGTCGGACTCCGAAATTCCGCAGATGTCGGGATATTCCTTGTCCATCGAGATGTCCTGAGGGTTGTTCAGGTCGCTGAACACGCTCATCTTCCCGATCTTCGTAACCCCGGTGAGGAAGCCGAAGCGAATGAACGCATCCTTGGACTTCATCACGCCGTAGAAGCCGCGGAGCGTCTCGCGCATCTTGTCCTGAAGCTCCGGACGGTCAAGGTTGTCGATGACGGGCTTGTCATATTCATCGACAAGGATCACCACCTGGCGGCCGGTCTTCCGGTAGGCGGCCTCGATTATGGTCTCGAAGCGTACGGGAAGCGTCTTGTACTTCCTGACGACCCCATATTCTGATTCAAGGTCATTCAGCTGTCTCCCTAATTTGTCATTCAACGAGTCCATGTCCGTATAACTGGCTCCACCAAGATCGAAGTGCAGCACCGGGTACTCCGTCCAGTCCTTCTCCAGCGACGCCACTGCCAGCCCGTCGAACAGCTCCTTCTTCCCCTTGAAATACGCCTCCATAGTCGACACCAGCAGACTCTTTCCGAACCGCCTGGGGCGGCTCAGGAAGTAGTATTGACCGGTCTTGGCAATCTTGTAGATGAGATCGGTCTTGTCGACATAGACATACCCGCCCTGGCGGATCTTCTCAAAACTCTGTATTCCAATCGGGTAAAGCATACGGCCTGTCCTTTTAGTTCATTACTTGCAAAGATAGGAACTTTTTTGGACATGGACACATAAGGTGTAACGACATGAAATTATCTGGCGCACGGTATAATTCGAGCATAAACAAAAAGGAGGGTGTGTTTCACCCTCCTCATTCAAATGTTTGCGTGAGACAGATTATTTGTTAGGAACGAAATATTCCTTTTGATATCCGGCATTTTCTGCTGTCACGTAGTACTGGCCATAAATTATGCATTTATAATCTTCGTATAAACGGCTTTCGAAACCGCTATCGGTCACGAATGAGTCATCACCCAGCCAGTAGCCGACGTCTCTGATGCTGATTGCGCCATGTTTGCTGTGTGTCAACCCTGTGCTTTGAGCCGGGATGCGGGCGAATTGATATTTACCCTGTTCATCGGTGGCTGTTTTGTCAATTGTGAAGAAATTGAGATTTTTCCCCAGTCCGAAAAGATTCTTCAACCGGTACTGGGTCTTGTCGGCATCCTGCTGCTGAAGTATCACATCGTCTTTCGTGGCGCCAACGAGCCCTTTTGAGAAGGAATTGACAAAAGTGTACGTACCGGTGCAGAGAGTGTTCCATTTCAAGCCGGTAAAAGAGACATAAGACAGAGATTTGCGTCCTTGTCCCACCGCTACCGCTGAAATGATGTTTTCGTAATACAGATTTTTTATAACTGCGTCGCCCACGTATGATCCGTCAAAAGGGTTTTTCTCTACAGTCAGTTTTGTACCGTTGGACACCACGTAGTCTGCATACGCTTCATCAGAAAGATTCCGCCCATCCTTCTGTGACTTCAACTCTGCCAGATAATACACATCTGTTGTGGCATTGTTCGCTGCGAAACGAACTACAGCATCGCAATCTGGGTCATTTGGCAGTTCGGCCGAGAATGCCTTAAGAACGACATTCGGGGTCGAATCATTTCCTGCGTCTGTGCCGTATTTGTCTTTCTCGCATGAAGCCAGAGTGGCAGCGAGAGCAAGACCTGCTAATACATATAAATATCTTTTCATAATCAATATATATTTTACCATACAAACTCTTTGGAGTCTTCGGTAGGTTTGATAGGGGTAGGATTCTGGACGAGATCCAGATTGTAGTTGGATTCGGTTCCAACGAAGCAAAGGGTCATCCATTGAGGATTTTTGGTCTCATTCCAACGATACCCTTCCGGGTGGTTTGTCCCGGCATAACTGCGGATGATGCCGGCGTTGTAACGCTTGATGTCAAATGTCGCGAGTCCTTCGCCCCAAAACTCCACTCGGCGCTGCCACCAGCATTCCTGCTGGAAAGTGTTGGCTCTTGTGGCATAATAAGCGTCATGATGAGTGCCATATTCAAAATTAGGGTCACGCTTCTTGGCAAACTCTGTGAGAAGAGTCTTTCCACGCCCCTCGTCCTGCATTCCGGCTGCCTCGATCTCAATTAGTTTCATCTCCTCGACTCTCATGATTGGCACAGCAACTGTGAACGCTGCATACTGATCCTTATGTTCTCCGTTCTTAGGACGGAACTTGACAGGAATTCCACCTACGGATTTTCTTGCCGAAACGTTGTAGCCTGTGTTGTAAAGGCCGCCAGGCGAATCCGAATACGCTGCGAGAGCGGCGATTTTCTCCTCCTCTGAGCCAAGGGCGTCTATAGCGGGATCCACCCAGCACATTCTGCGGAAATCGGTGGCCGGGATAGTGGAGAACAGGTGAGAGTCGATTCGTTTAGGACCGACATAGTTCGCGGAATAGCCGCATTCGGATTCTGAGACCTCTACAATCATCTGTGACCCCCAGGATGAGTCGCCGTCGTTGACAGTGATGTTCTTATCATCCGGCTTGTAGGTCAAGCCAAAGATCCATGAGCCGTTAGGGGTATTGAAGCCTGTCTTCTGATTGGTGTACTCGTCAGCGGTCATCTCAGTGTAACCTTGCTGTGCGAGCTTGGCGTACTTCTCGGCGTTAGGCCAATCTTCCATGGTAAGATACGCACGTGCCTTGAGTCCATAGACCACAGACTGGTCAGGAACGAACTTGTCTGCACGGGTATAGCCGGCAAGATATTCCTCGGCGAGGTTCAAGTCATCAATGATGTGACCGAAAATCACCTCGTTGGTTGCCCGAGGGTTGTGGATGCAATCCTCGACAAGGGTCTCATCCGTGATGAATGGAACCGTGATCGCGGATTTGTCTTCTGCGTAAGTCTTTTCCGAATACATACGGGCTATGTCCATGAAGAACATCGCGCGCATGGCCAGCGCGATACCGGCTCCGACCTTTTTGGACTCGTCCGGGGTGGCCTTGTACATGGACAGAACAGTGTTGCAGTTCTTTATCCATTTGTAATAATATGTCCATGGGAGCTGGCAGACAGCATACCCCGGTCCCAGCCCAGTGCCGCAACCGTACCATGTGGTGTACCACTCGCTGCCAGCGTCCTCGCAAGCGATGTCATTCCCCATGACATCCCTTTGCAGATAGAAGGATGGGTAACCGAAATCCCAAGGGTATTTGTTGCTTTCGCCGCCGTAAGTGAACGCTCCGGTGAGGGAACTTGTGATGGCGTCGACAAAATTGTCGTAAGCCCCAGGGGCTGCTGCCGCCTGCCCCAATGTGACACTGCCGCTCTGAGGCTCGATCTCCTGAATACATCCGGAAGCCAATGGAACGATGCAGGCTGCTGATATAAAAGCTTTGATGATTTTTTTCATGTTCAATTCCTCCAAATAATTAGAATGTCAACTGAATACCTGCTGAAACAGTGCGGACTGGTGAGTAGACAGCGACTGTGGTATTCTCTGAGTAAGAGTAACGAGGATCAAGACCTTTTCGGGCTGACCAGAACCAAAGGTTCTCGCCTGCCGCATAGACTCTTGCCTTGGAGATGCCTTTGACAAGATTCCTAGGAAGAGTGTAACCAACCGTGAATGATTGGAAGTTAAGGTAACTGGAGCTGGTGAGCCACCTGTCTGAATCACCGGTGGAATATTGGTCACCGTAATACCATCTTGGAATGGAACTGGAAGTGTTGTTCACAGACCAGGCCTTTTTCCAGTCCTTATGGAAGGTGGAACCTGCGGCGCCAGTGTTTTCCCATGGCCCCATAAAACCTGCGTAGCGTGTATCATACATCTTGCCACCCAACTGATAATCGAATGTGGCGGAGAAATCGAAATTCCCGACTCTGAGGTCAGTGCTTAACCCTCCGAAGAGTTTAGGAAGCATTGAGCCAAGTTCGTACTTTGTCGCATCGTTAGGATTTGTGGTGACTTGGTCGGTAAGAGTGCCAGGTCTGTCGGTTTTTCCGTCAAGGGAGCTGTCAACGTAGTAGAGAGCCTCTCCGTTTTCGTTCACCCCGGCATATTTGTGGCGGAATGCATTGTAAAGAGGGCCGCCTACCTTGTACCACCGGCTGTTCTCGGTGAAGCCTTTGTACCCGTTGTCCGGATCAAGCATCTTCGTCTCCGGAAGGCTGAGGATCTTGGTTGAGTTGTGGGACGCATTTATGGACACGTTCCAGTCGATGGCTTTTGTTCTGACTATAGCCGCATTGAGTACGATCTCGAAACCGAGATTCCGGATGTCACCCATGTTTCCGTAATATCCGCGTGAGCCGGAATGCTCCGGGACTGAGAGCCAGAACAACTGGTCCTGCGCGATCTTGTCATAAACATCGAGGGAGCCTGAGAGCCGTCCGTGCCAGAAACTGAACTCTGTGCCGACGTTGATGTTGGTTGTAGTCTCCCAAGTAATGTTTGGATTACCTATTGCAGAGAAGGTAGGGGACATTGAATACGTGCCGGATGGTGTAAGGGTGTACATATCAGTGTACCTGTTGCTGCCGATGCTGTCATTGCCTTGCTGTCCAACCGAAGCCTTGATCTTCAGCATGTCAATCCAGCTTGCATCTGCAAGGAAATTCTCCTTGGATGCTATCCAAGCCAGGCCGACTGACCAGAAATCGCCCCACCACCTGCCGTCTTTCTTCATGAAGTTTGAGGAAGCGTCACGACGGTACGACAAAGAGGCATGATACTTCTGGGCGTAGTCGTAGTGGGCGCTCAGGAAATAGCCTTCGACATTGTACTCGGTCTTGTACCCCTGTGAATTGTACTTGTTCGCCGCGGCGTTGATTTCCTGGATGTCAGGAGAGAAAAGACCTCTGGCATTTGCCTCCAAGTAGTAGGATTTTGTGTTATAGTACTCATGGCCCACGAGAACGTTCACGTTGTGTTCCCCGAATTTGTTGTGATATGTCAAAGTTTGGGTGTGGTTTGTACGGAAGCCGGTGTTCTGATACTTGGTGAGTTCACCGTTAACACCGACTTTCGGGCCGTAGAGGGCATTGTCATAGTGGTGATAAAGCGTGCCGCCCCAGTTTATGGTGGATGTGGCGTTGAACTTGAGCCAGGAAGTGATGTCGGCGTCGGCAGAGAATGTGCCGTTCAACTGGTTGCCGATGGTATAGTGCTTGTTGTACCGGTTGCTTCCCAAAGGGTTACCCGTCTGGAGGAACGCTCTGGCTACAGGATAGTCCTTCCCTGGTACACCATAGTCATATTGCTCGTTTCCGTTGGCGTCTGTTCTGATGACAGGATTTCCGTTAGAGTCGAGAACCCTGACATAAACCGGATAGGGGCAATCTGAGTGGTATAGTACATCAGGTTGGTTGATCCGAGAGAGGTGTCCATATTAGGGTTCGACTCTGTCTTGGAATGGACGTAGCCGATATTCCCTGAGAATTTGAGCCACTTCTTGACCTGGTAGTCCGCCTTGAGGCGGCCACTGATACGGTTGTACCCAGAGTAGTGAATTATACCATCCTCGTTGAGATAGCCTAGACTTGCGTAAACTGAAGCCTTGTCGTTGCCACCGTTGATGCTGAGGTTATATTCCTGACGCATGGCTTTCTTGTAAGCCAAGTCTTTCCAGTTGTCCGGCTGGAGCCAGTATGTCTCGTCTCCCGACTTGATGGCATATCCAAGGGTGGCGTTAGGATTGAACTTGCCGTCAATGCCTATGAGCTGCTGCCCTTCTGGGACAGTGTATGTCTGATACCCAAGAATTTCAATCATCCTCTGATTGGCTTTCACGTTGGCGGCCTCAGCTGACATTCCTGTGATGTAATAATAATTGTTGAAGAGTTGGGCATAGGATGCCTCATAGTATTCAGCAGGGTCTGTGATGGTCTCATAATCCTGCGTCGCACGGCTGTTTACACCCCATCTTGCATCGAAGTTGACAATGGCGTCACTGCTCCTGCTGCGTTTGGTGGTTACGATGATGACACCGGCGGCTCCACGCGCTCCGTACAGGGCGGCGGAAGCAGCGTCCTTAAGGACGGTGACAGACTCAATGTCGCTCTGAGGAATGTTGGACAGGGATGCGGAATATGTGGCGCCGTCAACGATGACAAGCGGCTCTGTTGAGGCGTACATGGAAGCGATACCGCGGATGTTCATCGAACCCGCACCAGCGCCAGGAGCGCCGGACGCACCTCTCATCTGGAGACCGGCGACATTACCTACGAGAGAGTTGGCAACGTTGGATGTCTGTCTCTTCTGGAGTTGCTCGGACTTCATGACGGAAGCGGATCCCGTGAAGGCCTCTTTGGTTGTCGTTCCGAACGCGACGACGATGGTCTCGTCAAGCACGTTCTTGTCTTCAACAAGGACCACATTGATGGTTTTGCGACCTTCAGGATTAATTCTTTGCTCCTCAAAGCCGATGAAAGAGAATACAAGAATCCCATTTTTCGGGACAGTCACCGAGTAGTTTCCATCCAGATCGGTGTTAACCCCGACTGTTGTCCCGGCGACCAGCACGGACGCTCCGGCCAACGGCTGGCCGCTTTCGTCCGTAACGGTACCTACCGGCTGCCCGTCATCCGCGTTCACGACTCCAGAGACATTCTGGGTCTGGGCCCATGCTGCACCTATGCTGATGAACAGGCACAGCGCGATTGTAAATAATTTTTTACCCATAAGCTTGAAACTTTTGTTAAACTTAGCTTTTAACAAGAATTTCAGGCTGTTTCGCTTACTATCAATTGTTATAGACCACTAATTTCAAAGTCATCAATGCGTGTGTTTGCATGGGTGGTGGAGGATAAGTCATTGAATATGTTGAATATGGACACATGTCTTACGTTCACATCGGCGCAAGACTATGGACTATATTGCTAAATATCAACAAATTATCCGCCACCATGATTTCACACGATGGACCGGATCATGTCTTCGACGCACTTCCGCTTTTGCTCTATTCCCGGGTGAACGTAGAGATTCAGCGTGGTGCTCACGTTTGAGTGACCAAGAATGGAACTCAATGTTTTGTAGTCACATTTGCTTTCAACGCATCGGGTCGCGAAGGTGTGGCGAAGACCGTGAAAACGGCGCATTGACAACCCGAGGGTGGCGGCGACACGTTTGAAATGGTTTCTCATGGTCTGTGGCTCGGTTGGATGAGTGAGGCCTGAAATCACGAAACGGTTGCATGGCGCGCTGCCGGCATATTCATTGAGGACAGTGGCCAACTCACCTGTTATCGGGATGTCCCGGCATGACTCGGCTGTCTTTGGCGAGTCGATTGTGAGTTCGGAATGCTTATCCCCGCCATCGATCTTATAAATTCTATGTACCGTCCTGCGCACTCGGATTGTTCCCGAATCAAAGTCCACATCTCCCCATTTCAAGGAGCAGACTTCTCCTATTCTTATGCCGGTGTACAAGCAGATCAGCAGACCAAGATTGTAGCGGTCGGGATGAGTGGTGAGATATTCAAGCATACGCTGCTCCTCGCTCACCGTCAGGACATACAACCTTGGCTTCATCCTTGGGGTGGGGAATCTGACCTCTATGATCCTATGTTCGATCCGGCCGTGTTTTTCACCGTACTTGACAATCATCTTCAAGACTATCAACATTCCTTTGATGGTCGTCACATTCAGTCCATCTTTTAGTTTGCGATCAATCATTTTCTGTACGGAATGAGTCGTCACTTCGTTCAGGGTCTTGAATTGTGGTTCAAGATGATTCTGAATGATAAGCGAATATGCAGCCATTGTGGATGTCTTGACATACATTTTTTTCTCCTGTTTCCACAACCTGCATACTTCGTGAAATGAAATCTGTGTCATTGCTCAATAAATTTATAAGTTAAAAAAGATCAAACAATGAATTTAATGATAATGTTGGTTCAAAATATTTAAGAGGGCCAACGATTATGTCTTAAAAACTTATAACGATAAAGTAATCCTACCTGTTTTTATAAAATATTATCACGAATCTGTTGTGATTTCGAGAAAATGTAATTATCTTGTCAAAAGTTCATGGTCTCGGTCAACTTTGACTGTCTTCGTGTTATTTCAGCGCTGAGCCAGTGCCAATGAACGGAGAAGACCGCGTTCACTGTT
>ERZ780208.2789-NODE-2789-length-11471-cov-5.527856_pt1 | contig 11471 bp, 7 predicted proteins | sample MGYA00511167_ERZ780208 | MGnify/ENA primary metagenome ERZ780208 (study PRJEB29588, sample SAMEA2159202) | human gut metagenome | biome: human gut; feature: human-associated habitat; material: faeces | place: Denmark | collected 2008/2010 ... | reverse complement strand
GGGCTGAGGTGCAGCAGGAAGCCGAGGCCCTGCTGGACCGCGTGGGCCTGCTGGCCAAAAAGAACAGCTACCCCCGGGAGCTTTCGGGTGGTCAGAAGCAGCGTGTCGCCATTGTGCGCGCGCTCTGTATGCACCCCGAGATCCTGCTGTTCGACGAAGTGACCGCCGCCCTTGACCCTGAAATGGTGCGCGAGGTGCTGGATGTCATGCTCGACCTGGCCCGTGAGGGCAAGACCATGGTGATCGTCACCCACGAGATGCAGTTTGCTCGGGCAATTGCCAGCCGGGTGCTGTTTCTGGACGATGGCCGTATTGTGGAGGAAGCGCCCCCGGCGGACTTCTTCGACCACCCGCAGACCGAACGTGCACAGCGTTTCCTGCGCACGTTCACCTTTGATGCGGTTGCAAAGCAGTGAGAAATGCGCAGCAACCCATTTCCACTTTGATCCTTTTTGTCTGATGCTGTGAAATGATGTCACGGATCATGGATAGATTTTTATATGGGAAAGAAAGGAAAGGAGTTACTACCATGAAAATTAACAAGATCTCTCGCCGTGCCTTCCTGCTGGGTCTGGGCGCAGTTTCCACCGCCGCCCTGCTTTCTGCCTGCGGCGGCAGCGCATCCACGGCAGCTTCTACGGAAAGCACCGCAGCTTCCGCCGCTGAAGCCACTGCCGACAGCGACCTTGCCTACATCAAAAACAAGGGCAAAATGACCATCGGCTACACCGTGTATGAGCCGATGAACTACACCGACGCCGACGGCAACTTCACCGGTTTCGATACCGAACTGGCCACCGCTGTCTGTGAGAAGCTGGGTGTCGAGCCGGAGTTCGTGGAAATCAACTGGGACACCAAGGAGACCGAGCTGGCTGCAAAGAGCATCGACTGCATCTGGAACGGCCTGACCCTGACCGATGACCGCGAGGAGAACATGGCCTGCACCAAGCCCTACGTCAAGAACGCCCAGGTCGTCGTGGTGAAGGACGGCACCGACTACACCTCCACCGCCGACCTCATCGGCAAGACCGTGGTAGCCGAGGCCGGCTCTGCCGGTGAGACCACCATCACCGAGAACGCCGACCTGTCTCAGGCTGATTTCATCTCCAAGGCTGTTCAGACCGACTGCCTGATGGAAGTCGCCGCTGGCACTGCTGACGCCGCCATCCTCGACCTGACTCTGGCTTCTGCCATGATCGGCGAGGGTACCGACTACGCAAACCTCAAGATGGTGGATGAGCTGAACGTCGAGGAGTACGGCGTGGCCTTCCGCAAGGGCAGCGACGTGGCCGAGGCTGTGGACAACGCTTTCGACGAGCTGAAGGCTGATGGCACCATGCAGACTCTGGCCGACAAGTACGGCCTGACTCTGGCTGAGTAACTTACATTCATTATAAACGGATAGGTGTAGTGATTCTGTGACTGTGATTTTGGAGCGTCTGACCGGCGCATTCGCGCTCAACTGTGAGCTGTTCTTTCTGACCTTGCTGTTTTCGCTGCCGCTGGGCCTTGTGGTGGCCTTTGGCTCCATGAGCCGGTGCGCACCGCTGCGGGGCGTTGTCAAGACCTTCGTGTGGGTCATCCGCGGTACGCCGCTGATGCTCCAGATCATCGTCATCTACCTTGGCCCCGGCCTGCTGGGTATGACCAACCCCTGGCCCTCCGGCTCTTCGGGCCGTCTGGTGGCGGCGGTGGTGGCTTTCGCCATCAACTACGCCTGCTACTTCTCTGAGATCTACCGCGGCGGCATCGAGGCTGTGCCGAAAGGCCAGACCGAGGCCGGTCAGGTGCTTGGCATGACCAAGAGCCAGATCTTTTTCAAGGTCACGCTCCTGCAGGTCGTCAAGCGCATCCTGCCCCCGATGGGCAACGAGGTCATCACGCTGGTGAAGGATACCTCGCTGGCGAACGTCATCGCCAACAAGGAGATCATCATGATGGCGAAGGAGTACAGCGCCAAGGGCCTTATCTGGCCGCTGTTCTCCACCGCGATTTTCTTCCTCGTCTTTGTCGGCGCACTCACCCTGCTGCTGGACTGGGCCGAGAAAAAGATGGACTATTTCCGCTGCTAAGGAGGATACTGAATTATGGCATTACTCGAAGCCTCTGGCATCGGGAAGAATTTCGGCGAGACGAAAGTTCTCAGGGACATCTCGCTCACACTGGAACAGGGCGAGGCGCTGGCGATCATCGGCTCGTCCGGCTCGGGCAAGACGACGCTGCTGCGCTGCCTGAATTTCCTTGAGCGTCCCGACACCGGCGTCATCAGGGTGAACGGCGAGACCATGTGGGACGCCGCCGACCCTGCCACCCAGCGGGAGAGCGAGGTGCGGAAAAAGCGCCTCCACTTCGGCCTCGTGTTCCAGAACTTCAACCTCTTCCCCCAGTACACCGCGCTGGAAAACGTGATGCTGGCGGGGGAGCTTCTGGCAAAGGAGCAGCCCGACTACAAGGCCAACAAAAAGGCCATCCACGCCCAGCTGGAAGCACAGGCCGCCATCGAGCGGGAAGCTCTGATGACCCGCTTCCGGGTGGCCAGCAACATCTTTGCCCTGCTGATGCTGGCGGCGCTGGCGTACGGCCTGCTGCTGCGGCCCATTGACACGCCGCCGAAAGCCTACACCGCCCCGGATGTGCGGCAGGACACCGGTGCCGCGCAGACGGCCCTCTCCGCCGACAGCAAGGACAGCTGGAAGCTGGGCGGCTATCTGGGCGTGGACTGCGTCCGTACCCAGGACGGCCTTGTCTACGCTGCTGCCTACAACGGTGCGGCCATGAAAAAGCGTCAGAGCGACCTTGTCCGCACCGACGGAGGACACTACGCGGCCATCCTGTCGGTGGAGGGCGAGTTGACCAGCTTTGCCTTCGACGCTGACGGCGACTTGTGGCTGACGGTGGTGACGTCCTCCGGCGGGGCGCTCTGCCGCGCCCGGCATGACAGCTGGGGAACCTCAGTGGAACAGGTGGTGACCCAAATCGACGGCGCACCGCTGGGTGTGCTGTCGGCGGTGGAGACCGGCCCGGACGGGAAGGTCTATTTCGCCGTGTCCACCGAAGCCGCTGCGAAAAACGGGCTGGAAAGCGCTCTCCGCACCGAGCTCATCGCCCACACCGGCACGGGCTGCGTCTATGTGTATGACCCGTCGGCCCGGACAGTGGAACAGGTGCTGGGAGGCGTGGCCGGTGCGGCTGGTCTGGCCCTCTCGGAGGATGGCCGAACGCTGTACGTTTCTGACCTCGGGAATCGCTGCATCTGGAGTGTGGACGCCGACGCCCGGGAGCTGACCGCCGGCGGCAAAAACTGCGGGAGCTTTGTGTCCGGCCTGCCGGGATACCCCGGCGCATTAGCGCTGGACGAGGACGGCACTCTCTATATCAGCTACCGCTGGACCCGCAGCGGCTGGCTGGAAAAGCACGCGGACAGCACCCTTCTGCGGGGCATCGCCCTGCGGGCCGGTGAGAACATCCAGAAGAAGCTGTTCAAGCTGCCTGCGGACGCCCCCTGCGCCGAGGCTGTGGACACCGCCGACGGAAGCTGGAAGCAGACATTCTCAGGCAGAGAGCTGGACGGCTGCACGGCGGTGTGCCCGGCGGGAAGCAAAGTGTATTTCGGCGCGGCAGGCTCTGCCAGCCTGCTGTCTGCAAGAGTATAAAACGAGGTGTTTTTTTATGACGGAAGAGTTCAAAAAGCAAATCGAGACCGAAGCGCGGCAGGCTGTGACGGAGCTGCTGGCCCAGGCAAAGCTGAAAAAGGGCGATGTCTTTGTGGTGGGCTGCTCGTCCAGCGAGATCGTCGGCGGCCACATCGGCAAGGACTCGAGCCTTGAGGCTGCACAGGCTGTCTATGCCGGCGTCGCACCGGTGCTGACTGAAAACGGCATCTGGCTGGCCGCACAGTGCTGTGAGCACCTCAACCGGGCGATCATTATTGAACGGGAAGCCGCTGAGAAATACGGCTGGGAGGAAGTCTGCGTCGTGCCGCGTCCCCATGCGGGCGGCAGCTGGGCCACCACCTGCTGGAAGCAGTTCAAAGACCCCATCGCGGTGGAGGAGATCCGCGCCCACGCAGGCATCGACATCGGAGGCACCCTCATCGGAATGCATCTGCGCCGGGTGGCTGTGCCGGTGCGGCTGAGCCTTTCGAAGATCGGCGAGGCCAACATTCTCTGCGCCCGCACCCGCCCGAAGCTCATCGGCGGTGAGCGCGCAAAATATACCGAGGAGGACTGAGCTCTATGGCAGAAAAGAATCTGGAAGAGATGCGGGAGGCAGTGGAGGCCATCCGTGAAAAGATGGCCGCAGCGGCCCGGGAAGCAGGCCACGACCCCGCCGAAGTGCAGCTCTGCGCGGCCTGCAAGACCCGCACAGCGGACACCGTCGCTGCCAGCGCGGCCCTTGCCATCGATGTGTTCGGCGAGAACCATGTGCAGGAGCTTTGCGCCAACTACGACGCCGGTGCTTACTGCGGCAAGCCCAGTCACTTCATCGGCCATTTGCAGACCAACAAAATCAAGAAGGTGCTGGGCCGCGCAAGCCTCATCCAGAGCGTGGACAGCGAACATCTGCTGGCCGCGATCGAAAAGGAAGCCGCCAAGGCCGGCATCGTGCAGGACGTCCTGCTGGAAGTGAACATCGGCGGCGAGGAGTCGAAGTCGGGCGTCTCGCCGGAACAGCTCTGGCCCCTGCTGGACGCTGCCGCCGCAGAAGAGCACATCCGGGTCAAGGGTCTGATGGCCATCCCGCCTGTCAACGACGATGACGCCCAGAACCGCCGGTATCTGGCCCAGGTGTACAAGCTGTTCGTGCAGGCCGGGGAGCGGGGGTACCAGAACGTGAAGATGGAGACCCTCTCCATGGGCATGAGCGGCGACTTTGAGAACGCCATCCGCGAAGGTGCGACCCTCGTGCGCATTGGGACGGCCATCTACGGCGAGAGAGATTATAGTAAGAAATAAGCGGCCTGAGAGGGCAAGCCAGCTTGAAAAATGGAGGAACCATGCAAAAAGTCAACGACCCCGCAGTGCGGCACACCAGCAGCGGCGCCCTCATCCGGCGCTTTCTGCCCTATCTGGCAAAATACAAAAAGACTCTGTTCATCGACCTGTTCTGTGCGGCGATGACCACCCTGTGCGACATCATCCTGCCCAAGATCATGAGCACCATCACCAACTCCGCCATGGGCGTGGGCATCACCCTCACGGCGGGCATCGTTCTCAAGCTGGCGGCAGTGTACTTCGTGCTCCGCATCATCGACGGTGCTGCGCAGTATTTCATGTCGGGCATCGGCCACATCATGGGCGTCCACATCGAGACGGATATGCGCCGGGACGCCTTCGACCACCTGCTCAAGCTCGACCACACCTACTACAACAACACCAAGGTCGGCACCATCATGGGCCGCATCACCAATGACCTGTTCGACGTGACCGAGTTCGCCCACCACTGCCCCGAGGAATTTTTCATCGCGGGCATCAAGATCCTGGCATCCTTCCTCATCCTGTGTCAGGCCAGTGTGCCGCTGACGCTGGCCGTGTTCGCCTGCGTGCCGCTGATGGGCGTCGTGTCCGTCAAGCTGAACCAGCGCCTGCGCGCCCGGTTCCGCCAGCAGCGCGTCCAGATCGGTGAGCTGAATGCCACCATCGAGGACAGCCTGCTGGGTCAGGGCGTGGTGAAGGCCTTCGCCGCCGAGGACGAAGAGCGCGAGAAATTCGCCAGAGGCAACAAGGATTTCGAGCACATCAAGACGCTGGGCTACTACGCCATGGCTGCGTTCAACACCTCCACCCGCCTCTTCGACGGCCTGATGTATCTGGTAGTCATCCTTGCGGGCGGTCTGTCGCTGGTGTACGGCAAGATAACCGCCGGTGACCTAGTGGCTTATATGCTCTACGTCACCACCCTTATCGCCACCATCCGCCGCATCGTCGAGTTCGCCGAGCAGTTCCAGCGCGGCATGACCGGCATCGAGCGCTTTGCGGAGATCATGGATACCCCCGTGACCATCGAGGATGCCGAAGACGCAAAGCCCCTGCAGCCCGGCCCGGGTGCCATCCGCTTCGAGGACGTCAGCTTCGAGTACCCCGACGACCACAACAAGGTGCTCCACCATGTCAGCCTTGACATCAAGGCCGGTGAGCGTCTGGCGCTGGTCGGCCCGTCCGGCGGCGGCAAGACGACGCTCTGCAACCTCATCCCCCGCTTCTACGAGGTGACGGGAGGCCGTATCCTCATCGACGGGCAGGACATCCAGCATGTCACCCTCAAGAGCCTGCGGGAGGACATCGGCATCGTCCAGCAGGACGTCTATCTGTTCAGCGGTTCGGTGGCGGATAACATCGCCTACGGCAAGCCCGGCGCGACCCGGGAGGAGATCATTGAAGCGGCCCGTCTGGCGGGCGCAGAGCGCTTTATCAGCGCCTTGAAGGACGGTTTTGATACCTATGTGGGTGAGCGGGGCGTCAAGCTCTCGGGCGGTCAGAAGCAGCGCATTGCGATCGCGCGGGTCTTCCTGAAGAACCCGCCCATCCTCATTCTGGACGAGGCCACCAGCGCCCTCGACAACGAGAGCGAGATCCTTGTGGGCCAGAGCCTCGAAAAGCTGGCCCATGGCCGCACGACCCTGACCATCGCCCACCGACTGACCACCATCAAGGACTACGACCGTATCCTTGTGCTGGGCGCAGAGGGTATCGAGGAGTCTGGCACTCACGACGAGCTGCTGGCGAAGAAGGGCGTCTACTACCGCCTGTGGAATCAGCTGCCCGGGGAAGATACGTTGTAAAAAGAACAAATATAACAAAAGAGGCACTGCCAGCGGCAGTGCCTCTTTTGTTATACTCTTTCTTATTCTCCGACAATGAGCCGCACGGCGCCGTAAATACCGGCGTCGTTGCCGAGGCTTGCAGCCTTGATGGGCGTCTCGCGGCAGGACTTGAAGGCGTAGGTCTTGAAGTGCTCCACCAGCGGGTCGAAGAGGACGTCGCCTGCGCGGGCCACACCGCCGCCGATGAGGAACATCTCGGGGTCGGTGGTGCTGGCAATGGAGGCCAGAGCCATGCCGAGGGTGTCGGTCATCTCGTCCACCTCGCGGGCAGCGAGGGCGTCGCCGCTGCGGGCGGCATCAAAGACGTCCTTGGCCTCAAAATCCTTGCCGCGCAGGACGCAGTCTGCGTCGGGGGTTTCGTCCAGCAGCTTCTTCATGCAGCGGACGACGCCGGTGGCGCTGGAATACTGCTCGAGGCAGCCGTGCTTGCCGCAGCCGCAGGTGGCCGTCTCGTGACGATTGACGGTGATGTGGCCGATCTCGCCGCCGGCACCGTGTGCGCCGTCGATGACTTTGCCGTTGACGATGACGCCGCCGCCGACGCCGGTACCCAGCGTGACCATGACTGCGCTACGGCAGCCCTTGGCGGTACCCATCCAGATCTCACCCAGAGCAGCCACGTTGGCGTCATTGCCCACCAGCACCTTCATGCCGTCCAGCAGGCCGGACAGCTGGATGGAGACGTTCCGCTCACCCCAGCCGCCGAGGTTGGCGCAGACAATGGGCACAATGCGGCTGTCCAGCACAGGGCCGGGCACACCGACACCCACGCCCTCCACCTGCTCCAGCCGCCGGGCGATGGTCCGGGCGCTGCTCTGCAGATCCGCCATATCGCTGCCGAACACCTGCAGCGACACGCCGCTGCCGGTCATATAGCTCATCATACCGCTCATCACGCCGCTGGCCGTCACCTCACAGGGCAGGTCGGCACACAGCGTCTCGATCTCCTTCCCCGCCACAGAGCCGAAGGTCCCCTCCGGCATGGTGATGTAGCCCTCCACGTCATAGCTGCCGCCGGAGGTGCCGCCCATGGCACCGCCCATGTTCAGGCCGCCCATGGTGCCGCCGCCCATCATAAAGCCGGCGTCCTGCACGTCGTCCACAGTCATCACCCGCTCCAGCACCTCGTCGGCCAGCCGTACCGCCTCCTCGCGAGAGGTGTCCTCCGGCATGGTGATGGTCAGGGACAGGTTGTTCATATCCATCTCCGGCATAAAGGTAAAGCCGCGGCGCAGGCACGCGCCGGCACTGGTCACCAGCAGCACCAGCGACAGCAGCAGCACGCCGGCCTTGTGGTCCAGCGAAAAAGCGATGGCCTTCCGATAGGCGGGATAGACCTTGTCCAGCAGGCCCGGCTTCTGCACCATGGGCCGGCGCAGCATACCGCTGGCCATCGCCGGCACCAGTGTCAGCGCCACCAGCAGGCTGGCCAGCAGCGAGTAGGTGATGGTCAGCGCCAGGTCGGTGAACAGCTGGCGGGTCAGGCCCTCTACGAACACGATGGGCGCGAACACGCACACGGTGGTCAGGGTAGAGGCCGTCACCGCGCCCAGCACCTGGCCCGCGCCGGACACCGCCGCCTGAATGATGGTGGCGCCCTTGGCCCGCAGGCGGTAGATATTCTCAATGACCACCACGGAGTTATCCACCAGCATACCCACCGCCACGGCCAGACCGCTCAGGGAGATCATGTTGATGGTCACGCCGGTGAAGTACATAAGTACGATGGCAAAGATCACGCTGACGGGGATAGATACCAGCGTGATGACCGTGGGCCGCCAATCCCGCAGGAACAGGTACAGAATGACCACGGAGAACAGCGCGCCCCACAGCAGCGACGAGGTGATGGTCTCCACGATCAGGTAGATATAGTCGCCCTGGTCCATCAGCGGCGCGAAGGACAATCCCTCGTACTGGCCCTCCAGCTCCTCGAACCGTGCGCTGATGTTATTGGACACCTCCGCCGTGGCGTAGTTGGACTGCTTGGTAAAGGTGATGAGAATGCCGTTGTCGCCGTTGACCTTGGTGTACAGCTCCCCGGCGTTGTCCGTGACCACCACGGTGGCGATGTCGCCCAGTGTCACCGGCTCGATGCCGTCCATGCCCAGGTCCAGCAGCACCATATCCTCCAGCTCCTGGCGGGAGGACACGTTCTCGCCCACGGATACCATGTATTTCACGCCGCTGTCGTCCTCAATGTACCCGGCAGGCATGGCGAAATTCTGTGCCGTCAGCAGCTGGCTGACGGCGGAGATGGACAGCATCCCGCCCACGTCCGTCTGGTCGGCGATGGACTTGTACGCCTCGTTGATCTGGTCCATGCCGGCCTCGATCTGGGTCATGGCCTCATCCAGCTGTATCTGCGCCTCCGTCAGCTGGGTAATGCCGTCGATCAGGGAGAGCGTCAGGTTATAGACCTCACTGGTGACCTCCCGCTTCAGCTCGCCGCTTTCCAGATCCTGCATCAGCTTATCCAGCGTCGCGTTCAACCGTTCCAGCGTCTTTTGCAGCTGTTCCAGCCCGGGCACGGTGATGGGCGGCTCACCGGGATTCGGATCCGGGTCTGGCCCCGGGATCTGGCCCCGGGCCTCCTTCAGATATTCGTACAGCTTATCCACCGCCGCGCCCGCCTTGGCCGCCGCGCCGGCGGCAATGGCCTCCTTGGCCTCATCCAGCTGTGCCTGCCCCTTTTCCACCTGGTCCTTGGCCTTCTGCAGATCCAGCTTCGTCTTGTTCAGTTCGGTACGCACCGCATCCGCCAGCTTCTCCGACAGGGCGTCCAGCTTGGCCTCGTCCAGGATCACATGGGCCTCCCGGGTCACGGCGCCGCTGACCGAAATGCTGGCCACGCCGGACACGCCCTCCAGCTTGGGGGACAGCTCTCCGGTGACGAAATCGCTGAGCGCGTACACGTCCATGTCCTCCCGGGACACGGCGGCCACCATCACCGGCAGCATGGAGGGATTGATCTTCAGCACATAGGGGGCGGAGACGGTGTCGTCCCAACTGCCCTGCAATACGGAGATCTTCTGCTGGATGTCCACACTGATGGTATCCATATTGGCGCCGTCCTCAAACTCCAGCGTGACCATGGATACGCTGTCCTGGCTGGTGGAGGTGACGGTCTTGATCTTATCCAGCGTAGCCATGGACTGCTCCACCGGCCTGGTGATGGACTGCTCAATGGACTCCGGGCTGGCGCCGGGATCAGAAGTGACGATGATGACATAGGGAAAATCCATGTTGGGCAGCAGATCCGGTGTCATTTTCAGATACGCCACCACGCCCAGCACGATAATGCCCAGCACCGTCACAAAGATCGTCAGCGGTTTTTTCACGCTGAAGCCGGCCATATCCGTCCCTCCTTCTTCCGCCTGCAGCGCCCACGCACCCAGGGTAAAACTGTAATAATGTGTAAGTGTACCATCCCCGCCGCCGACTTGCAAGCGGGACGGCGCAGAATTCACGAAAGCGTTACAAATACAGGATTTTTTCGGGAAAATAGTTCGGAGTTCGTAGTATTCTTTGCGCCGTCTTTACGCGTCCGGACGATGAAAAACGCGGACGCACCTGCGTCCGCGTTTTTCGCAAATAAGAAAGAGAAAAGGAAAGAAAACAGCAAAATCAGCCGGTGCCCCGTTACAGCAGCGTGCACAGCAGGCGCAGCTCGGCGGCCAGCCACACCGGCATCAGCATGGCGGTGACACGGCACACGGGGTTGATGTTCCCCGTCAGCAGGCACACCAGCGTGAACGCCAGAATAACCGCGATCACAACAGCGGCGATCGCCTTTGCCGGGGAAGTCTTGGTTTTCGTGTTTGTCATAGGGAACAACTCCTTTCTGTATTGTGGCCAAATCATACCACAAAGGTTGGTGCTTGTAAAATTGATTATTCTACAGTATAATATAGGCATAAACTATAATTTGGAGAGTCGCCTATGACCAACCAGGATATCGAGACCTTTTTCGCCGTGCTGGACCACGGCACCATGACCGCCGCTGCCGAGGCGCTGTACATCACCCAGCCGTCCCTGTCCGCCCGGCTGAAGTCGCTGGAGGACCAGGTGGGCGCGCCCCTGTTCCACCGTGGCAAGGGCCAGCGCCGCATCACCCTGACGGATGCGGGCCAGCACTTTCTGCCTCTGGCCCGCCGGTGGCAGAACCTGCTTTCGGAGACGCAGACCTTCGCCGCCGCGGAAAAGCGGGAGTTCCTCCACGTCATCGCCGCCTACACCGCCAACCAGTACATCCTGCCCCCGGTGTACCAGCGCTTTCTGGAGCGCGAGCTGCCGGTGAACCTGTGGGTGGAGTCCATGCGGACGGACCAGGCGGTGTCCGCCGTAGCCCGGGGCGACGCGGACATGGCCATCGTGGACGGCGCATTGCACTACGATCTGCAGATCGAAGCCAAACCCCTGTTCCGCGAGGGCTTCTTCCTTGTGGTGCCCAAAACGGTGGCGCTGACGGAACCGGTAGAGGCCACCACCCTGCACGTGCAGGACGAGATACTCATCTACGGCCAGCCGGAGATACAGCAGTGGCACGACTACTGGTTCGGCGTGGACGCCCGCCCCCTGCTGTACGCCGACACGCCCCAGCTGGCCGAGACCCTGCCCGCCTGCGGCAAGCGCTGGAGCATCATCCCCG
>ERZ780208.2783-NODE-2783-length-11496-cov-4.614195_pt1 | contig 11496 bp, 10 predicted proteins | sample MGYA00511167_ERZ780208 | MGnify/ENA primary metagenome ERZ780208 (study PRJEB29588, sample SAMEA2159202) | human gut metagenome | biome: human gut; feature: human-associated habitat; material: faeces | place: Denmark | collected 2008/2010 ... | reverse complement strand
GGGTGCCGGTGCCGCCGGCCCGGACGGGACGCACCCGCTTGCCCCCCAGGGACAGGGTGCCGCCGTCGATCATGGGCTGCTCCCGGCCGTATACCTTGGCGGTAAATGCCAGCATGATCCGGGTGGATACGATACTGCCCACCACCGCTCCCAGAAGGCCAGTCAGGGCCGCGCCGGTGTAGTTCACCCCCTTACCGGGGGACAGGCTGATCATATAGGTACACACGATGAAGCCCATGCCGAAGGACGTACCCAGATTGGTCAGGGCCGGAAACTGATACGCCTTGAACAGGCTTTTGAAGTAACGGTCCTGGGCCAGGGAGAGAATGGCCGGGTTGTCCGACAGGAATGTGGTCACCACGCCCACGGACGCCGCCCCCGGCAGGCCGTATACCGGCCGCATGAAGGGGTTGAGCATCCGGTTCATCAGCGACACCAGGCCAAACTCGGAAAACAGCGCCGAAATGGCCCCCATGATGACGCACAGGGCCGTCAGATACAGCACCGTATCCGTCAGAAGGACAAAGGCGGTGTTGATCATGGTGTTGATGGTGTTGCCCAGGCCCATTTTGGCGGCAAACAGCGCAAAAAAGGCCACAAACAGCACGATGAAAATGAAGTTTTCGGGTCCGATCTCCTTTTTATAGCAGGTGGGTCCCTTGTGGGTTTCTTCGGCCCCGACAGGCGGGGCCTGGGTTTCCTCGATGACAGACTGGCTCATAGCGATTTTCCTTTCTTCCTTGTCCCTATTCCACAAAATACTCCGCTTTTCGCGGAACCAATTTATCATACCGCATAAAGCGCATCCTGTAAAATAAATATATTTCGTGGGGAGCATGAGAAAAGCTTATGGCTGACAACACATATCGCATCCTGACCAAAATCGCCGAGACCGGCAGCCTGACCCGCACGGCGGAGCAGCTGAACTATACCCAGGCCCGGGTCAGTCAGATTCTGAAATCCGCCGAGACGGAGTTCGGACTGACCTTGTTTGTTCGGGGCAAGCGGGGCGTGATGCCCACGCCGGAGTGCCGGTGTCTGCTGCCGACTTTGCAGGAGCTGGTGCGCCAGGAGCTGGTGCTTCTGGACCAGCTGGACCAGATTCGGGACCTGCGGGGCGGCACGGTGTCCATCGGCACCTTTACCAGCGTGTCCTGCCACTGGCTGCCCCGGCGGCTGAAGGCCTTCGGGCAGCTGTATCCCCAGATTCGGTTTCAGCTGAAGCTGGGTGACGTGGCCCATATCGATCAGTGGCTCCGGGAGGGCACCGTGGACCTGGGGCTGATGATCGACCCGGGGACCGAGGATCTGACGTTTCTGCCCCTGCTGGAGGACTGCTATTCTGTGATCCTGCCCCGGGAACATCCCCTGGCCGGAGCGGAGGAGCTGAGCCTGGAGCAGCTGCGGGGGGAATGCTTCATCCTGCTGGAGCCAGAGGACAATGCCCCGGTGGAACCGCAGCTGCGGCAGGCCGGGGTCCGGGTGGGCTATCGGGTAAAGGATGACTACACCATTCTGGCCATGGTGGAAAGCGGTCTGGGCGTCAGTGTGCTGCCTCATCTGCTGCTGCAGCGCACGTCGTACCGGGTCCATGCCGCACGGCTGATGCCGCCGGTGGCCCGGCGCATGGGCATCCTCCTGCCCAAGGAGGGATATGTCTCCCTGGCAGCCCGGCAGTTCGTGTCGTTTTTGCGGCAGGAAGCGGAAGCGGTGGAAAAATAGTGAAAGCCTCCCCCATGGCGATGCCATGGGGGAGGATTTTTGTTTACCTGATCTGCTGACGGACCTGGTCCAGGGGCAGGTCCTGTTCCCGGGCAATACGGGCCAGGTCCTCATATTCCGGCTTCTGCCGCCGGACGCCCCAGCCCTGAGACAGCTTCCGGGCCACAGGGCCCCAGGGTGTATCCACCGTTTCCTCCGCGCGGGACAGGGTATAGCGCCGGTGCCGGCTCTCCCGGACGCCCAGGGTGGTGGTGTGCCGCAGCAGCAGCCGGGCCATTTCCTCCCGCTGCTCCTCCCGGCACAGAACGCACAGCATCACGCCAGGCCTGGATTTTTTCATGCCAATGGGCACGGTGTACACATCCAGCGCCCCGGCATCCAGCAGACGCTCCATAGCGAAGGCAATGTCCTCGCCGGTCATGTCGTCCAGATTGCAGGCCAGCTCATACACGTCGCCGATGTCTGCCGCCGTGTCCCCCAGCATGGCCCGCAGGCAGTTGGCCCGGGGAAAGTCCTTGTGGCCCATGCCGCAGCCCACGGCCCGCAGGGTCATCACCGGCATATCGCCGAAGCGGGTGACAAAGTGCCGCAGCAAAGCCGCACCGGTGGGGGTACACAGCTCCCCGTCGATCCCGCCGCCGTAAATGGGCACATCCCGGAGGATGTATGCCGTGGCCGGGGCAGGCACCGGCAGGATACCATGGGCGCAGCGGACAGTTCCGCTGCCCACATGGACCGGGGAGGCGATCACCTGGTCCGGTGCAAGCTCCTCCATCAGCAGGCACACCGCCGTCACGTCTGCCACGGCGTCCATGGTGCCCACCTCGTGGAAATGGATGTCCGTCACCGGCACGCCATGGACATGGCTCTCCGCCTGGGCAATGCCGTCATATACCGCCAGAATGTCCCTCCGCACCCGGTCGGACACCGGGAGCCGCTCCACAATGTGGCCGATCTCATGCATACCGTTGTGGTGATGGTGGTCGTGCTCATGGTCGTGGTCGTGCTCATGGTCGTGGTCGTGATGATGGTCGTGGTCATGCTCCGTTTCCCCGTTCACCGCCACGGTGACTCGGGAGCCGGTGATGCCGCACTTTTCCGCCCGTTCCAGGCGGTATGTTACCCCGGGAATACCCAGGCCGTTGAGACGCTTGACAAATTCGTCGGGCTGGGGCAGCAGCTCCAGCAGCGCCGCCGTCAGCATATCTCCGGCGGCGCCCATGCCGCAGTCCAGATACAGGGCCCTCATTTCTTTCCCTCCATGTGATTGATCATACTGGCCAAATACCCGGCGCCGAAGCCGTTGTCAATGTTCACCACCGATACACCGCTGGCGCAGGAATTCAGCATAGACAGCAGGGCCGACAGGCCGCCGAAGGACGCGCCGTAGCCCACGCTGGTGGGTACTGCGATCACCGGGCAATCTGCCAGGCCGCCCAGCACGCTGGCCAGAGCCCCCTCCATTCCTGCGATGGCCACGATCACCGATGCGCTCATGATATCGTCCATATGGTGCAGGGTGCGGTGCAGGCCCGCCACGCCCACATCGTACAGCCGCAGCACTTCGTTGCCGTGGACCTCCGCCGTCAGGGCGGACTCCTCCGCTATGGGAATATCGCTGGTGCCGCCGGTAGCGATAACGATGCGGCCGATGCCGTCCGGCTCCGGCACAGTGCCGATGATGCCGCAGCGGGCATCCTCGTGATAGTCCAGAGGGTATGCGGCGGCAATCTCCTGAGCCGCCTCCGGAGACAGGCGGGTGATGAGAATGGTCCGCTGGCCCCGCCGGCGCATGACGCCGATGATGCCGATCATCTGGGCCGGAGTCTTTCCCGCGCCGTAGATCACCTCCGCCGCGCCCTGGCGGATGCCGCGGTGCAGGTCCACTTTTGCATAGCCGATGTCGGTGAAGGGCTCCTTTTTCAGGGCCAGCAGCGCGTCATCCACGGACACGGTCCCCTGGCGCACGCCCTCCAGCATTTTGCGGATCTCGCTGTTCATGCTCTTGCCTCCAGGTCCAGCCATACGGCGTCGTAGTCCTGCCCCAGGCGGTCCAGGATCTCCTGCCGGTGCTCCAGCAGGTGGGGCATCTGGGCGGCGGGCAGCTGAATTTTCGCGCTGCGGCCCGCCAGGCGGACCCGGAAGTCCGTAAAGCCCAGGGAAAACAGATACGTTTCCGCCGCCTCGGTAACAGCCAGGTCCCGGGCGGTAATGGGCTGTCCGGTGGGGATGCGGGTGGCCAGGCAGGCGTATGCGGGCTTGTCCCAGGTGAAAAGTCCTGCCTCCCGGGACAGCCGTCGTATTTCGTCCTTGGTCAGGCCGCACTCCCGCAGGGGCGACCGCACCGACAGCTCCCGCAGAGCCCGCATGCCGGGGCGATCTCCGGCGTCGTCGGAGGCGTTGGTGCCGTCCAGCAGCACCGGAAAGCCGTCCTCCGCCGCTGCGGCGGCAATGGTGCGGAAGATCACGCGCTTGCAGTGGTAGCACCGGTCCGGCGGATTGGCCGTCACGGTGGGAGACGACAGCACGTCCACTTGCAGCTCCCGCAGGTCGGCGTGGAGATCCCCGGCCAGACGCCGGGCGTCCTCCAGCTCAAACCGGGGCTGGAAAGCGGAATTCACATAATACGCCCGGACCCGGGCGCCGTAACGCAGAGCGGCATACAGCAGGTAAGACGAGTCCACCCCGCCGGAAAAGGCAATGGCCACCCGGGGATTTTCCTTGAAAAACTGTTGCAGATCCATGATTCGTCGATTCTTTCTCTTATTTTGCGCTGGGCACAATGCCCAGGATCACCAGGGGCTCCGTGCCGGTGTTTACAACGCTGTGGCTGTGGCCCTGGGGGCAGTAGTGGCACAGGCCGGGATAAACCGCCGCCTCCACGCCGTCGTCCAGGCACACGCCGGTACCGGACAGAAAATACATGACCTCGCAGCTGTCGGTGTGGGTATGGAGGCCGATGGAGGAGCCGGGCTCCAGCGTCAGCCGCAGGATCTTGCCCATACCGTCCTGAAAGATGCGGGTCTCGGCCTCCCCCTGGCCGCCCTTGAACCGGGGCTGCACCAGAGAGGGCATACGGTCAAAGTCCAACGTCATGGCCGGTCCCTCAGTTCAGGAAGTCCTTGAGCTTCTTGCTGCGGGAGGGGTGGCGGAGCTTCCGCAGGGCCTTGGCCTCGATCTGGCGGATGCGCTCGCGGGTGACGTTGAACTCCTTGCCCACCTCCTCCAGGGTGCGGGTGCGGCCGTCCTCCAGGCCGAAGCGCAGCTTCAGCACCTTCTCCTCCCGGGGAGTCAGGGTGCTGAGCACGGACACCAGCTGCTCCTTCAGCAGGGTATAGCTGGCAGCCTCACTGGGCTCGGACGCGCCCTCGTCGGGGATGAAGTCGCCCAGATGGGAGTCCTCCTCCTCTCCGATGGGGGTCTCCAGGGACACGGGCTCCTGGGCGATCTTCAGAATCTCCCGGACCTTGTCCACGGGCATGTTCATCTCCTCGGCGATCTCCTCGGGAGAGGGATCGTGGCCCAGCTCCTGAAGCAGCTGACGGGATACGCGGATGACCTTGTTGATGGTCTCCACCATATGGACGGGGATGCGGATGGTGCGGGCCTGGTCGGCGATGGCCCGGGTGATGGCCTGGCGGATCCACCAGGTGGCATAGGTGGAGAACTTATAGCCCTTGGTATGGTCAAACTTCTCCACGGCCTTGATGAGGCCCAGGTTGCCCTCCTGGATCAGGTCCAGGAACAGCATGCCCCGTCCCACATAGCGCTTGGCGATGGACACCACCAGCCGGAGGTTGGCCTCCGCCAGCTGCTTTTTGGCCTTTTCTCCGGCTTTCAGGTCCGCCTTGGCCTGAGCCAGCTCCTCCTCGGTGAGGGTCAGTCCTCCGGTCTCCACCTGAGCCAGCTTCTCCTTGGCGGTGTTGCCTGCGGACATGGCGGTGGCCAGCTTGATCTCCTGCTCGCCGGTCAGCAGGGGCACCTTGCCGATCTCCTTCAGATACATGCGCACGGGATCGTCAATGTTGAAGCTGTCCACCAGGGTGTTGGGATCTACCAGCTCCTCCTCCTCGATCTCGGCGATCTCCTCCATGGCGGGCTCCATGTCCTCAGGGATGTCGTTGGTAAAATCCTCGGTGACGATGTCGATGCCCAGATCCGCCAGGGAGTCATAGATGCTGTCCATCTGGTCGCCGTCCAGGTCCATGGCGTCCACCACCTCGGACAGCTCCGCCGGCTCCAGGCGGCCCTTCTTCTTGCCCTTGATGAACAGCTCCCGGAGCTTCTCATTGCCGGCCAGCAGAGCAGCGGCAGGGCACTTGCCGAGCTTTTCCTCCAGGGTCTTGTCGTTGATCTTGGCGCTCTCCGGCTTCTTGTCGGCAGTCTTTTCGTCCTTTTTCTTGTCGTCGGCGGCCAGCAGCTGGTCCGCCATCTCCTCGAGCTCCTGCCCGGTATAGGTTTTATCTGTCATTGTGCTTTCCTCCATAGCCCTTCTTGTTTTTATATTTTTCCGCCGCTGCCGCCAGGGGGTCTGTCCCGGCCTCGGCGGCGCGTTTTTGCGCTTCCTCATGAATGACGCGGCAATAGTCCTCCAGAGCCCGCTCCGCGCCTGTGCGGGACTCCGGCTTCTGCACCACTGCCGTCAAGTGGCTCATTTCGTCGCCGGTAAGCTCACCGCTCAGCGACGCCACCGTCATCGGCCGCCCGGCCATATGGCTCTCCCACAGGCTGGCATAAACCCGGCCCAGCAGCGGCGAGGAAAATTCCTCTGCCGGAATGGGCGGCGCCGGGCCAAACAGGCCGTCGTCCAGCAGCAGCAGCCGGATGACGCCCTCCTCTGCCAGAGCGCTGCGGAGATTCTCGTACCGCAGGCCACGCTCCTGGGGCTGGAGCGACACCACAGGGTTCAGCTCCCGGCGCTCCCGGGCCTTCTTGTCCTTGGCAGCCTTGCGCTTGAAGGCGCGCTGCACCTCCATCCGCAGAGCCTCCGGCGTCAGGCCCGCCGTTTCCGCCGCCCGGGTGGTGTATACCTCCCGCTCCACGGCGTTTTCCAGAGTGCAGAGCACGGCGCTGACCTCCTCGGCGTAGGCCACCCGGGCCTGGTCGTCCCGCAGGTCATATTTCCCGGCGATCTCGTTCAGACGGAACTCCACGCCGTTGGCGCTGCCGCTGAGAAGCCGTTCGAAGGCCTCCGGGCCCTGGAGCTTGATAAAATCGTCGGCGTCCTGCTTCACATATTCCCCGTCCACCAGCCGGTTGGGCAGACGCAGCACCCGGACGCTGAACTCCGACTGGTTCAGCAGCTCCAGGGCCCGTTGGGTGGCCAAGGCTCCGGCCTTATCGTTGTCGTAGCACAGCACCAGCTCCTTGGTGTACCGGGACAGGAGCCGGGTCTGTTCCACCGTCAGGGCCGTGCCCATGGAGGCCACGGCATTGTCGAACCCTGCCTGGTGCAGGGTCACCACGTCCAGATTGCCCTCGCACAGGATGATGTTGGGCCGCTTGGTCTTTTTGGCCAGGTTCAGGCCGTACAGCACCCGCCGCTTGCTGTATGTAAGGGTCTCGGGGGTGTTCATATACTTGGGCTCGGACTTGTCCAGCACCCGGCTGCCGAAGCCGATCACGTCGCCCCGGACGTCGATGACCGGCAGGATCAGCCGGTTGCGGAACTTGTCGTAAAGATGTCCGTTCTTTCCGCTGACGGCCAGGCCCGCACGGATCAGCTCGTCCTTGCCGTATCCCTTCTGGGTCATGGCGGTCAGCAAGGCGTCCCAGCTGTCGGGGGCCGCCCCCATGCCGAAGCGCACGGCGATCTTCCGATGAATACGCCGCCGGTCCAGATATGCCCGGACCGCCTGACCGTCGGGCCCCTGCAGCGTCTGATAGTACCACCGGGCGGCGTCCCGGTTCAGCTCCAGCATCCGGCGGCGGAGCTTCTCCGTGCCGTCGTTGGCCTCCTCCGGCACCGGGATGTTGGCCCGCTTGGCCAGAAACCGCACCGCATCGGGATAGGACAGGTTCTCAATGTCCATGATGAAGTTGATGACGCCCCCGCCCTTTTTGCAGCCGAAGCAGTGGTAAAACTGCCGGTCCGGCAGCACATGGAACGAAGGAGTCTTTTCATTGTGGAAGGGGCAGCAGCCCCAGAAGCTGCCGCCCTTGGGCGTCAGGGATACATAGGAGCCCACCACGTCCACAATGTCATTGCGGGCGATCAGCTCGTCCAGAAAGCTCTGGGGAAACGGCATGGCCGCGCCTCCTTTCCGTGAAATTCCCGTGATACTTATATATACCCCGCAAAAGCCCGGAATCCTCTTTTTCTGCGTAAATTTTTAAAAAATTTTTCCCGCCGGACCTCCGGCGGGAAAAGTACGTCACAGAGTGTATTTTTTCTGATATTCGGCGGAATAACGGGCAAAGGATGCGGACTTCATGGCCTTGACGCTGTTGAGGTACTCGTGGGTATCAAAGGAGTCGGACTCCAACTCGATCATGGCCACGGCAATGTTGGAGCAGTGATCCGCCACGCGTTCGTAGTTGGTCAGCAGGTCGTTGAAGATAAAGCCTTGGTTCAGGGTACACACGCCCTTTTGCAGGCGGTCCACATGGTGCAGCTTCATCTCGTCGCACAGTCCGTCGATGATCTCCTCCAGCGGCTCCACCCGGCCGGCGGACTCCAGGTCGCCGTTGACAAACGCGCCCACGGACAGGTGCAGGATCTCGGTGACCGCCTGCTCCAGCATCCGCAGCTCCCGGTCGGCCTCCGGGGAGAACACCACGCTTTTGGCGTTGATCTCTCGGGCTGCATCGCAGATATTCAGGGCGTGGTCGGAGATACGCTCGAAGTCCGAGATGGTGTGCAGATATTTGGACACCTCCTCGCTCTGCCGCTGGGACAGCTCCTTACCGGTGATCTTCATCAGGTAGGTGCCCAGCCGGTCCTCGTAGCGGTCGATGGCGTCCTCGGTATCCTCAACGGCCCGGCAGCCCTTGTCGCTGAATCGGTGCACCAGCTCCATGGCCCGCAGCAGGTTGCCCATGGCCCGCTGTGCCATGGCGTCGGTGACCTGGCGGCTCTGCTCCAGGGCCAGGGCCGGGTGCAGCAGGAAGCGCTCCTCCAGCCGGTCCATCTCCTGCTCCTCCCGGACGCTTTCGGGATTCTCCGGGATCAGCAGGCACACGCACTTTTCCAACACTCCGATAAGCGGCGCCAGCACAATGACCGTGGCCAGACGGAACAGGGTGTTCATCAGGGCAATAGACACGGCAGTCATGGTCATGGTCAGGAAATCGAAATGCACGATGGCATTGACGGCGTAAAACACGGTGGCCCAGATCACCACGCCCAGCATGTCGATCAGCAGATATACAAAGGCCGTGCGCTTGCCGCTGACGTTGGCCCCCAGAGCTGACAGCAGCACCGGCACCGCCGCGCCGATGGCGATGCCCATGACTATGGGCAGGGCGATCTCAAAGGTGATGGCCCCGGTGACGGCCAGCGCCTGGAGAATGCCCACGGCGGCGCTGGCGCTCTGGATGACGCTGGTAAACAGCAGGCCCACCAGAATCCCCAGCAGCGGGTTAGAGAAGGAGGTCAGTGCGTCGATAAACACCTGGCTGTCCCGCAGAGGAGAGACGGCATCGCTCATAATGGACATGCCGTACATCAGCACCGCAAAGCCCAGAAGAATGTCTCCCACATGATGGGTGGCAGGCCGCTTGGCAGCCATGCGCAGAATGATGCCGACGACGGCCACCAGACCCGTCAGGGTGGCGGTGCTCAGCAGGGTCACCCAGCCGCTGCCGCCGCTGAGACTGCTGAGGCAGAGGATCCACCCGGTGACGCTGGTGCCCAGAATGGCGCCCATGACAATGCCGATGGCCTGGTTCACCTTCATCATGCCGGAGTTCACAAACCCCACCACCATCACGGAGGTAGCGGAGGAGGACTGGATCACAGCAGTGACCCCGGTGCCCAGCAGCACCCCCTTCAGCGGCGTGCTGGTCAGCTTATACAGCACCAGCTCCAGCTTGCTTCCGGCGACTTTTTTCAGGCCGTCGCCCATGATGGCCATACCGAACAAAAACAGCGCGATGCCGCCCAGAAGGCTGATGATCTCGGATGCGCCCATACGCAGCCCCTCCCAGTGTATTAATCCTTTATAGTATAGCAAATCCGTGCAAAGTCTGTCGATGGAAACCGGGCAGAAAGAATGGAGAAATACGGAGAAAAAAAGCCGGTTTCTTTGTAGATTCCGGAAAAATACTCGGTAAAAAATTAACGATACTTGCGTATTACACCGGGACGGGGTATACTGTTTTATTATACCATTGATTAGATGCGCTTAACGCTGTAAAAAGGAGCCGTTATGTTCAAGCATTGTCTCATCGTATTTCTGGTGTCCATGGTGCCCATCATCGAGCTGCGGGGGGCCATCCCCTACGGCGTGGGCTTCGGTCTGCCGCTGTGGCTGACGTATATCGTCGCCATTGTGGGCAATATGTTGCCGGTGCCGCTGATCTATTTTTTTGCCCGGCGCATTCTGGAGTGGGGGCAGGACAAGCCCGTCATCGGGAAATTCTTCACCTTCTGCCTGGAAAAGGGAAAAAAAGGCGGTGAAAAGCTCCAGGCCAAGGCGGGACGGGGCCTGTTCTGGGCGCTGCTGCTGTTTGTGGGCATTCCCCTGCCCGGCACCGGAGCCTGGACCGGCACCCTGGCCGCCAGTCTCCTGGATATGGATTTCCGCAAGAGTGTGCTGGCCTGTATGGGCGGCGTACTGCTGGCCGGATGCATCATGGGCGCCCTGAGCCTGCTGGGCGTCTCTGCCTTTGGGGCCATCACCAAATGACAGGTTTCATCCGGGAAAAGGATCGCCCCGAAGGAGACACTTCCTTACGAGGTGCCTCCTTCGGCCAGCCTGTCAAAGAACCCCTGCTTTCACGCGGTGAAAGCGGGGGTTCTGTTGCAATTTGGGGAAAAATAAGCGCGTATCAGCCGGAAAATGGAGTCCCTCCAGCTCCAATTTGCCAGCTTTTTCAGATTCATGGCAGCATATTTCATGCCTGACCCATCTGGTGACGGCGGCCAAGCCCTTGTTCGCGCCGGCCTGGATATGGGTCCCCTCAATGAAATCAGATCATTCCTCTTGACAGGTGCAAAAAGTCATCCATGTCAGGCGGTGATAGGAAACAGGAGCTTCAGCACGCCGAAGATCACCAGGGACGCGGCGGCGGCGATGAGCCAGATGAAGCAGGTTTTCCGGTCCCGCAGGGCCAGCTTTTGATTTTCGTGCTCATTTTTCCACCGGACAAAAAACCAGCCTGCGCACAGCAGACAGATCACAGGGGCAAACAGCAGGCCAATCACGGCAACATATTCCATGGCAGCTCCTCCATCATTTTTTCCCAGTATACCGTATTTCCCTGCCGCCGTCAATCCGGGAGTTTCCGGGCCGGACGGCGGGGATTTTTTCAGGTAGTTGCTTTTTGGATAAAGGTGTGCTACAATGCACCTGATCACACACCGGGCTTACCTATTAAATATAGAAGGTCCGGATGCCAAGAAGGAGCCGTGAAGCATGGAGACCATTACCAGCCGCCAGAACCCGCTGATGACCCATATCCGCAAGCTGGCGGGGTCCGCCGCCTACCGCCGCCAGACCGGCGAATGCCTGTGCGACAGCCCCAAGCTGCTGCGGGAGGCCGCCCAATGGGGCGCAGACGTGCGGACCGTGGTATCCGTTCTGCCCTGGGACGGGCCGCTGCCGGATCATG
>ERZ780208.2780-NODE-2780-length-11507-cov-2.360985_pt1 | contig 11507 bp, 9 predicted proteins | sample MGYA00511167_ERZ780208 | MGnify/ENA primary metagenome ERZ780208 (study PRJEB29588, sample SAMEA2159202) | human gut metagenome | biome: human gut; feature: human-associated habitat; material: faeces | place: Denmark | collected 2008/2010 ... | reverse complement strand
AAATATGGGCACATCAACACCTCGTTGATGTGCTTTTTTCATTTATATTCATTAAATTTGCAAGATACAATGAATATGAACATTATTAAATAACACTTTTTCAAATGAAAAGAACCGCTCTGGCATTAATGCTGATCGCTCTTGCGGCTTCCTGCAACACGGAGCCCAAGACCGCTGTCCAGAAGAAGGTCGATTCGTACGCGCTCGTGAAGATCGAGTCACCAGACCTTTCCGGTATCACGGACAACGGCAAGGAAGTCCTCAACCTCTACAAATTCGCCGCCGACCAGGCTGACAGTATCTACTGGAAACAGTATTTTGGTGACAAGACCTTGATCGAGAACCTGAAGGATGCCGATCTTAGGGACTATGCCAAAATCAATTACGGACCTTGGGACCGCCTTGACGGATCCACATTCATAGAAGGTTTCGGAGAGCTTCCTCTTGGTGCCAACTTCTATCCGGCCGACATGACTGCCGCTGAGTTCGACTCGTTGGCTGATCCGGTGAAGACAAGTCCATATTCACTCATCAGGCGCGGCGCCGACGGCAAGCTCACTTCCGTTTGGTACCACGACGCGTTCGAGTACAACATCGACAAGATCTGCAACTACCTCAAGGCCGCCGCTGACATCACCATCAAGCCGAGCGTGCGCAACTATCTTCTCAAGAAGATCGACGCGTTGAGGACTGACTATTATTATGACAGCGACCTTGCCTGGCTGGAGATGACGGACAGCAAGATGGACCTCATCATCGGCCCTAACGAGGTCAATGATGACCAGCTCTATGGTCTCAAGACATCCTACGAGGCCTACGTGCTTCTGAAGGACTTGAAGCGCACCGAGGTTCTCGATCAGTTCACCTCAATGCTTCCGGAGCTCCAGAAGCAGATCCCTTGCGAGGAGCAGTACAAGACTTTTGTTCCGGGCGACGAGTCCGACATCTACGCCTACGACGCCATCTACTGCGCAGGCCACGCCAACGCCGGCATCAAGCTTATCGCTTTGAATCTCCCTTACAATGAGGAAGTTCAGGCAAAGGCCGGTACCCGTACGGCCCTCCTTCGCAACATTATGATGGAGAAGTTCAACAGGGTTGTCAACCCGGTTGGCATCGTGGTTTTGACTCCTGACCAGCAGGATCACCTTGACGAGGAGGCTTTCTACTGGAACATCGCTTTCCGTGAGATCTCCCACGGACTCGGTGTAAAGGAGACCATCAACGGCAAGGGCTTCGTCTATGAGGCTCTTGGCAACAAGGCTCTCACTTGGGAGGACGCCAAGGCCAACGCCCTCGGCCTTTACTTTGTCTGCAAGCTTATCGATGAGCACAAGATCCCTGCGCTCATCACCAAGGAGGACGCCATCACCACATTCGTGGCCAACCTCATCCGCTCAGAGCGTTTCGGAGAGGCCTCACAGCTCGGAAGGGCTTATGTGATGCTCTTCAACTACCTGAACCAGAACGGCGCCTTCAAGCGTGGAGACAGCGGAAAATATTCAATCGACTACGAGAAGACCCTTTCACTCGTGGCTGAGTTTGCTGGCATCGCCCTCAAGACCCAGGCTACCGGTGACTACGAGTTCGCGGAACAGTTTGAGAACCAGTACTGTGTCCTTTCCGAGGACTTCAAGGCTGACCTTGTGAACATCCGTCTTGAGAACATTCCGATCGACCTCAGGTTCGAATTCCAGAAATAACAAAATTAATAATCAATACTACTGAAATGGCTGAAAAGAAATTCAATGTGAAGTACGGTGTACTTCTGCCAATTGTTCTTCTGGTCACACTCTTCTTGTGGTGTGTGCCTGTCTCATTCTTTGGCATCGACGCCCTGACCGTTGTGCAGCAGCGTGTGATCGCCCTCTTCGTGTTCGCCGCTTTGATGTGGATGTTTGAGATCATCCCTAACTGGGCGACATCCGTCCTGATCATCGTGGTCGCTTTGCTGACCGTCTCCGACAAGGGACTCGGGTTCTTCTGCAATCCTGAGTTCGGTCAGCTGGTAAGCTACAAAAAGATAATGTCATCTTTCGCCGATCCTGTCGTGATGCTGTTCCTTGGCGGATTCGTGCTCGCGATCATGGCTGAAAGATTCGGACTTGACGTAACTCTCGCAAAATCATTGCTCAGCATATTCGGAACAAAGCCTAAGATGGTGCTGCTGGGATTCCTCATCATCATCTCCGTGTTCTCGATGTTCATGAGCAACACCGCCACCGCCGCCATGATGCTTGCCTTCCTCGCTCCGGTGCTTCACAAGCTGCCGAGCGACGACAAGGGAAAGATCGGCCTCGCGCTCTCGATTCCGGTCGCCGCCAACCTCGGTGGTATCGGAACTCCTATCGGAACCCCTCCTAACGCGACAGCGAAAGGTTACCTTGAGCAGGCCGGCATCGATGTCTCTTTCGGAGAGTGGTGCGTCCACATGATTCCTTACGTGATCATCATGATCCTCCTCGCGTGGATTCTCCTTCTGGTGTTCTTCCCGTTCAAGACCAAGAAACTTGTGCTTGAGATCCCTGCCAACGACAAGAAGAAGGATTGGAAGAGCAAGCTCGTATGGGCTACCTTCATCATCACGATCCTTCTCTGGGCCACGGAGCAACTCCATCACATCAGCTCCAACGTCGTGGCTCTGATTCCTCTCGCCGTCTTCACGGCCACAGGACTCTTCGGCAAGGAGGAGATCAAGGAGATCAACTGGTCGGTACTCTGGCTCGTTGCCGGAGGCTTCGCGTTGGGCTACCTCCTTCAGGACACCGGTCTGGCGAAGGTTCTCATCACGGCGATACCGTTCGGCTCGATGTCTGTCATACTTGTGCTGGTAGTTGCCGGTCTTGTCTGCTACTTCCTCTCGAACTTCATCAGCAACTCCGCCACAGCGGCGCTTCTCATCCCTATCCTCATCGTTGTAGCCGAGGGTATGGCTGATCCTGCCGCCGCCAACAACGCCGCTTTCGTGGCTATGGGCGGTACCCAGGCAATGATCATATTCATCGCTGTGTGCGCGTCAATCGCCATGCTCTTCCCGATCTCCACTCCTCCGAACGCCATCGCCGCGTCCACCGGACTTGTCGAGACCAAGGACATGGCAAAGATCGGCATCATCATCGGTGTGGTCGGATTCATCTTCGGATTCTTCTGGCTCACCAAGATATTCCCGTTCGCACAGTAATTTTACAGTAATATCAGAGAAGCTGTTTTGGAAAAGGAACCAAAGCAGCTTCTCAATGCTTAAAAATCAGTTAGTAGTTATTAAAATGAACAAAATTTTCACTTCACTTGCCGCTTTGGCAATGTGTGCCTCTCTCGGGGCGCAGGAAACGGCTCCAAAGGTTAGCCTCTACGGATTCATCCGCAATTACTACGCTTTCGACACACGTGAGAGCGTAGCGGGAACAGAGGATTTCTTCTATTATCTTCCTAAGGATGAGAACAAGAAGGGCGATGTCGATCTGAATGAGCAGAGCTCTCTCCGCTACGCCGCCATCACTTCCAGAATCGGACTCAATGTGACAGGTTATGAATATAATGGTTTGAAATTCGGAGCCAAGATCGAGACTGACTTCTACAACGGTCTCTCAGGTGTCACCGGAACGGCCGTCCTCCGTCTTCGTCAGGCATACGTCACTGTCGGAAAGAATGATTGGTTGGTTACCGCCGGTCAGGCTTGGCATCCGATGGCCGCTGATATGCCGGATGTGTTCTCCCTCAACACCGGAGCTCCTTTCGGACCGTTCAGCCGCACGCCTCAGGTCAAGTTCGACTATAAGTTGAGCGATGTGCTCTCGTTGACTGGATCTGCTATTTGGCAGATGCAGTATACTTCTGCCGGTCCTAACGGTGCCTCTGCCAACTACATCAAGTACAGCTGTACTCCAGAACTCTATCTCGGATTGAACTACAGTAGTGAGGGCTTCCTTTTCAAGGCGGGTGTGAATATGCTGTCAATCAAACCAAGAACTATAAATGCGGAAGGAACCAAAAAGGTAAGTGATCGTATCACGACTTTCACTCCGTTTGTCTATGGTCAGTATAAGCATGGGCTGTTCTCCGCAAAGTTCAAGACTACTTTCGCAGAAGCTGGAGAGCATTTCAACCTCAATGGTGGCTATGGTATATCCGGTGTGAAGGATGACGGTATAAGTTATGAATATACCCCTACCCGCAACTCTTCCACTTGGGTGAGCCTTATGCACGGAAAGAAGACACAGTGGATCCTTTTTGCTGGCTATGTGAAGAATTTCGGAACGAAAGACGATCTCTACGGCGCCAAGGACGGCTACGCTCCTGCCGCAAACCTCTATTTCAGCAAGAACAGCTTCTCGAATATGAACCAGATGTGGAGGCTCACACCTACCGTGATCCACAACATCGGCAAGTTCGCGATCGGTCTTGAATATGAGCTCACAAGTGTACAATATGGTGATTACAAGACTATTGACGGTGTGAAATGCATCGGCGCCAACGGCCTTGCCAAGGACAATCTCCACTGGATCACCAACCATCGTATCCAGGCTCTGGTCAAGTTTACTTTCTAATATTATTGTTTGACAAGTCAAGGCTGTTGTCGGCCTTGCACGGAAAGATTGACGCTATGAATAAGATAATCCCAATGCTGGCATCGGCCATCGCCCTGTCACTTACCGCTTTACCATCTGAGGCACAAAGCCATCTGGTGAAGTTGACCAATCATCTTGAACCATACGGCTTTTTCCGCGCGAGCGCCATTTTCGACGCTCGCGACTCCAAGGCCGACACCGAGGACTTGTTTTATTATGTTCCTTACGACAAGAAGATAAATCTGGAAGGCAACGACATCTGGTACAACCCTTCCATAAAAATGTCCGCCATCACGACACGTCTTGGAGTGAACCTTACCGGATTCAGGTACGGATCGTTCAATGTAACCGGAAAACTGGAGACGGATTTCTATCTGTTGACGGGAGGCTCCGCGTCGCTGAGTCTCAGAGAGGCTTACCTCAAGTTTAACTGGGACAATCTCGGTGACTTTTTCAAGTCTGTGTCTGTCAAGGCTGGCCATGCATGGCATCCTATGTCCTTGGACATGCCATACAGTGTCGGCTATGAGGCCGGTGCCCCGTTCAATCCATACGCAAGAAGCCCTCAGTTGATGTTTGAGACTAATCTGATGGATCGCTTCACTTTCACGGCGGGGCTTTATCCGATGGAGTTCATGCCTACGGGACCACAAGGACCATCAGCTGACTATGTCAAGTATGGCCTTGTCCCGGAATTGTACGCTGGCCTGACATATTCATCAAAGTACATCAAGGCCAGGGTCGGAGCGGATTTCATAAGTTTGGTTCCTCGTTGGCGCACGACCGATTTGACCTATTACCATGATGTCGGAACTAAAGTCAAGGACCGCATTTCCATGATCAGTCCGATGGCCTGTTTCGAGTTCAGCAAGGGTATGTTCAAAGTCAACGCCAAGGCCGTTCTTGCCTCGGGTGGGGATCATCTCCGACTTATGGGAGGTTATGCTGTCTATGACAAGTCGGACGATTATAAGTACAAGTACACCCCTCTAAGGTCGGTCACAGGATTCGTCTCGGCAAGTTATGGCCAGCAATGGCAATTCATCCTGTTCGCCGGAGGCATGACGGCGTTGGGTGCCGGTCATGACCTGATCACAGATGACGAGACAGGTTATGCGAAGACCGCCTACATCTATTACTTTGATGGAGGCTTCAAGAATATCCACTACATGTTTCGTGTCGCTCCGGCGGTCGCGTTCAATCTCGAAAGACTTACATGCGCCATTGAATATAATAGCACAGGCGTGATTTATGGACAGATGAATGAGTTGAATGCCAGAGGGTTGGCTAATATGGGGGAGCATCTGATCATCAATCATAGAATCCTTGGAGTGGTGAGATATTCATTTTAGTGTCATGGTTTAGTGAATATTTTGTCAAAAAATCTTGTCTTTTAGAATATTTTTCCGATATTTGCCGTGTTGAACTAATAGAATGAGAAGTTTCAATCATATCCACCTACATCTTCACCATCGCCAGAAGCGGAGGTGACTTTGTCGTGGGTATCTGTTTATGAGGGATATTAAGGTCAAGGCTCGCTTCCGTTTTGGTGGCGGGCCTTTTTTATAAAACGAACGACAAATGTTAAGAATCGCGATTCAGGCCAAAGGCCGTTTAAGTGAAGAAAGCCTCACACTGCTGCGTGAGGCCGGTATCGAGGTGGATGACACCAAGCGGAAATTCCTGTCCAGATCCAGTAATTTCCCGGCTGAGATACTCTATTTGAGAGACGATGACATTCCACAGGCAGTCGCTCAAGGCGTGACGGATTTGGGTATCGTAGGCTACAATGAAGTCTGCGAGAGGGGTGAGGCAGTGGAGGTTGTTGACCGTCTGGGCTTTGGACCGTGCCGCATTTCTTTGGCGATCCCCAAGTCTGAAGAATATACCGGACTGGAATATTTCAACGGTAAGCGGATAGCTACATCGTACCCGAACATCTTGAGCAAATTTCTGAAAGATAAAGGAATAGATGCATCGATCAACGTTATCGCAGGCTCTGTGGAGATCGCTCCGACCGTTGGTATGAGCGATGCTATCTTCGATATCGTATCTTCCGGCGGGACGCTTGTGAGCAACGGGCTCAAGGAGGTTGAGAAGGTGGTGTTCTCGGAGGCGGTGCTGATTTCGGGTGGCAATCTTTCGGATGAAAAGACTAAACTTCTGGAACAGATAAAGTTCCGCTTTAACGCTGTCCGGGACAGCCGTGGAAAGAAATACCTGTTGATGAATATCCCCGACGACCGTATCGAGGATGCCATCCAGATTGTTCCGGCGATGAGGAGCCCGACTGTGCTGCCGCTTGCGCAAAGCGGGTGGTCTTCACTGCATTCCGTTGTGGATGAGAGCGTTTTGTGGGAGAAGATCGAAAGTTTGAAGGAGATTGGCGCGGAAGGGATTCTTGTGCTCTCGGTTGAGAGGATGGTTTTGTAGGTGTTGAATATTTATTCGTTATTTTATGCGGAATTTTGATTGTACGGTCACTTCGACAAGCTCAGTGACCCCAATATACAATAACCCTCCCCGGATCGAATGGCCGAAACTGATCTCAAGGGCCGCTGAAAGCGATTCCGACATCGATGCAAGCGTAAGAGCCACCCTTGAATATGTCCGGACACAAGGCGACAAGGCTGTTCTGGATCTGGAGTCCCGCTATGACAACATAGTTTTCACTTCTGTTGAAGCCTTGAAAGTCAGCGACAAGGAAATCGCGGAAGCCACCGCTTCCGTTTCACCAGAGTTAAAGGCGGCCATCGCACAGGCATATTCAAACATCAGGAAATTTCATAGCGCGCAGATGCCGCAAACAGTTAAGGTTGAGACTTCACCCGGTGTCGTCTGCTACCAGAAGGCCGTTCCGCTCCGTAGGGTCGGACTGTATATTCCTGGCGGGCGCGCGCCTTTGTTCTCGACGGTTCTGATGCTGGCCGTCCCTGCCTCCGTGGCTGGCTGCCCTGAAATCGTTCTCTGCACACCTCCTGACAAGGATGGGAAAGCCAATCCTGTCATAGTCTATGCGGCTTCGGTCTGTGGAGTCATGAATATATTCAAAATCGGTGGCGCTCAGGCCATTGCGGCTATGGCTTATGGAACGGAGACGCTCGCCAAATGCGACAAGATTTTCGGCCCTGGCAACCGTTATGTGATGAAGGCCAAGCAGATGGTCGGGCTGTCGGTCGCAGCGATCGATATGCCGGCCGGTCCGTCAGAGGTTATGGTGCTGGCTGACGGGACCGCTGATCCTGAGTTCGTCGCAGCTGACTTCCTCTCCCAGTCGGAGCACGGGCCGGACAGCCAGTCGATTCTGGTCTGCACATCGGAGGCTATCGCAAAATCCGTGGTGGATGCAGTCGCAAGACAGACCGCAAGGCTGAGTCGGGGAAGTATCATTGCCAAAGCGTTGGATCACAGTCGGATGGTCGTTCTTACGAGCCGTGAGGACATCATCGATTTCGCCAATGAATATGCTCCTGAACATCTCATCATATCTATGCGTGATCCTTGGAGCGTGGCGGATAAGGTGGTAGCCGCCGGGAGCATATTCATTGGAAATTATTCTCCTGAAAGCGCCGGTGATTATGCTTCAGGAACGAATCATACTTTGCCGACGAGTGGTTGGGCGCGTTCGTTCAGCGGGTTGAATCTGGATGCGTTTATGAGGAAGATGACGATTCAGGAGATTTCGCGCGAGGGTTTGTCCGGCCTTGGTGATACAATCCGTACAATGGCTTTGGCCGAAGGGCTTGACGCTCACGCCGCCGCGGTTGAAGTAAGACTTGAAAAATAATCAGTAATGAATATAGAAGACGTTCTTAAACTCGTAAGGCCAAACATCTTAGGTCTTGAGGCATATTCGACCGCCCGGGACGACTGTGGCTCGAACCAGCCGGAAATATTTCTGGATGCCAACGAGAATCCTTACAACAATGGCATCAATCGGTATCCGGACCCACATCAGAAAGCCTTGAAGGCCAAGGTCGCGGAAATCAAAGGAATTTCTGCGGATAGCCTGTTCATCGGCAACGGGAGCGACGAGGCGATTGACCTTGTTTACCGTGTGTTCTGCGTACCGGGAGCAAGCAATGCCGTGTCCATCGCTCCGAGTTACGGGATGTACGAGGTGGCAGCCGCGATGAACGACATTGAATTCCGGAAAGTCCAGCTGAGGCCGGATTTCTCAATGGACACAGAGGCGATGCTTTCCGCGGCGGACTCCAAGACAAGGCTGATGTTCATCTGCTCGCCGAACAACCCGACAGGAAACTCGTTCCCGGTGGAGCAGATCGAGGATATTCTTGAAAGGTTCGGCGGCGTGGTGGTGCTGGATGAGGCTTACATCGACTTTTCGGTCAGGCCTTCGCTGACATCTTTGGTCAAGAGATACCCCAATCTGATTGTGCTTCAGACGCTTTCAAAGGCTTGGGGTATGGCAGGTCTCAGAATTGGATTGGCGATCGCGGATCCTGCTGTCATCGCTTTGATGTCCAAAGTCAAATATCCGTACAACATCAATGTTCTGGCTCAGAAGATGGCATTGATGAAACTTGACGAGGCGGCCAAGGACAAGGCTGTGGCCGAGATTGTGGGGCAGCGGTTCCGCTTGGAAAAAGAATTGGCCAAATGCCCGGAGGTCAAGGGAATATATTCAAGTGACGCTAACTTTTTGTTGGTTAGGTTTGAGAATCCGGATGAGGTTTACGAGAGGCTGCTTGCGGGAGGAGTCATCGTGCGGAACCGCTCCAAGGTCCCGGGTTGCGAAGGGTGCCTTCGCATCACTGTCGGCACTCCGGAGGAGAATGACAGACTGCTTCGGCTGCTGTCCTCTTCGGTCGCTGAGCCTGTCGAAGCGACCACCCCCGGTATGGAAATATTAGGCGAAAGACATATCCGAATTGTCCGTAATACCAAAGAGACAAAGATTGCCCTTGAATTGGATCTGGATTCCATTGGAGGCTCCGGACACATTTCCACCGGTCTCCCGTTCTTCGACCACATGCTTGAGCAGATCCCGAACCACGGAGGCGTGTCGCTGGCCATAGAAGCCAAAGGAGACCTGCAGGTCGATGAACACCACACGATCGAGGATGTGGGAATTGTCCTCGGAGAGGCAATCAACGCCGCTCTCGGCTCGAAACTCGGCATGGCCCGCTACGGCTTCGTCCTCCCGATGGACGACTGTGACGCCGCTGTCCTGATGGACTTCGGAGGGCGTATTGATTTCAAATGGAACGCGGAGTTCAAACGTGAGAAGGTCGGCGATGTCCCGACCGAGATGTTCAGCCATTTCTTCCAGTCTGTCTGCGCCGGAGCGAAATGCAACCTGCACATCCGGGCGGAGGGCGTGAACGAGCATCACAAGGCCGAGGCAATCTTCAAAGCCTTCGCCAGAGCTTTAAGAATGGCGGTCGCCAAGACCCCGTTCCCTTACGAACTACCATCAAGCAAAGGCATCCTATGATAGCGATAATTGACTACAAAGCCGGCAACATACGCTCGGTCGAAAACGCTCTGAAAAGGTTTGGAGCGGAATATGTGCTGACCGCTGATCCGGAGATGATCCGCCGCGCCGACCACGTGATCCTGCCGGGAGTTGGTGAGTCTTCCCCCGCTATGAAAGCCTTGGAGTCCACAGGCTTGGCACCAGTCATAAAGTCATTGACCCAACCTGTTTTAGGAATATGCATCGGAATGCAGCTGATGTGCGCTTCAAGCGAGGAGGGCGACACGGAATGTCTTGGAATATTCACCCCGAAAGTCACCCGCTTCCCGGAAACTCCCGGTGTCAAGATCCCTCACACCGGGTGGGATACAATCTCCGGGCTGCGCGGCCCGCTTTTCAGGAATATTCCCGAAGATTCGTTCGTCTATTATGTGCATTCGTACAGCGCGGGAATATTCCCGGATCAGACTGGCGCCGCGACTGACTATGCCGGTGTCCGTTTCAGCGGGGCGCTCCATCGGGACAATTTCTTCGGGACGCAGTTTCATCCGGAGAAGAGCGGTTCGGTCGGGGCTGAGATATTAAAGAATTTTATTGAATATGAAGAATTTTAACATAATCCCGGCCATAGACATAATCGGCGGCCGGTGCGTGCGTCTCACTCAAGGGGACTACGCGAAAGAGAAAGTATATTCGGACAACCCTGTCGAGATGGCGAAAAGTTTTGAGCGGGCCGGCGCGACAAGGCTGCATCTTGTTGATCTGGAAGGTGCAAAGGCTGCCTGTCCGAAGAACCTGGATGTGCTAAGGAATATAACCAATGCGACCGGTCTGAAAGTTGAGTTTGGCGGCGGAGAGAAGTCGGAGGAGTCTTTGAAGGCGGTTCTGGATGCCGGGGCTGAATATGTCATCTGCGGAAGCGTGGCCTTTACTGAACCTGACATATTCAAGAAATGGCTTGGCCGCTATGGGGAAAAAATCATCCTTGGGTTGGATCTGAAGAATGGTCTGGTCGCGACGCACGGTTGGAAGGAGACTGTCCCGATGTCAGCCGTGCAGGCTATGGAGTCTTTTGAAGGACTTGTGCGTCAGGCTATTGTGACGGAAGTTTCGAGGGACGGGATGTTGCAGGGCGTGAATCTGGAGTTCTATGCCGGCCTTCAGCAACAGTTCCCGGACGTGGAGATCATCGTGAGCGGGGGCGTGTCCAGCTATGAGGATCTGGAGGAATTGAGAAGATCTGGACTTCGCTCGGCCATTGTCGGAAAAGCTATTTATGAAGGACGAGTGAAACTTGAGGATTTGTTCAGGTAATATGTTGGCGAAGAGAATTATACCTTGTCTGGACGTGAAGAACGGACAGGTAGTGAAAGGGATCAATTTCGAGGGCTTGCGTGAGGTGGGCGATCCTGTGGAGATGGGAGCTTTCTACTCTGAGCAGGGGGCTGACGAGTTGGTCTATCTGGACATCAGCGCGTCATCGGAAGGACGACGAACTT
>ERZ780208.2779-NODE-2779-length-11509-cov-3.095774_pt1 | contig 11509 bp, 9 predicted proteins | sample MGYA00511167_ERZ780208 | MGnify/ENA primary metagenome ERZ780208 (study PRJEB29588, sample SAMEA2159202) | human gut metagenome | biome: human gut; feature: human-associated habitat; material: faeces | place: Denmark | collected 2008/2010 ... | reverse complement strand
GCAAGCCCTGACTTATAGTTTCATTACTATTTTACGAAAGGAGTATCTTGCATGAACACTTGCGTTTGTGTTCTCAGCAATAGTGGTGAACGCTTAATGCCTACCTTCCGTCTCGGCAAGGTACGCCGACTCTTGAAAGACGGAAAGGCAAAAATCGTTAAGCATCACCCGTTTACCATCCAACTGCTGTATGACAGCAAAACAAACACCCAACCCATCGAAATCTGCGAAGATGTAGGTTACAACTATATCGGCATTAGCGTGAAAAGCGAATCTCACGAATATGTATCTGCTCAGTATGATACATTGCAGGATGAGAAGGAACATCACGATGACTGCCGTATGCACCGTCGTACACGCAGAAACAGATTGCGCTACCGTAAACCGCGCTTCGATAATCGCAAACGCGGCGAAGGTTGGCTTGCTCCTTCTTTGAAGCATAAGAAAGAGCTCAATGTCAACATTGTCAAGATGTATTGTGCGGTAATACCCATTACTCATGCAACGGTTGAGGTTGGTTCCTTCGATACAATGCTTGTAAAAGCAATTCAGGAAGGAAAAGCTGTTCCAGAAGGAGCGAACTATCAAAAAGGTCCTCGCTACAATTTGGCAACCTTGCGAGAAGCGGTATTTTACCGCGATAACTATGCATGTAAGGTTTGTGGGCGTAAAGCTACCGAAGGTGCGATTTTACATATGCATCATATGTTCTACTGGAAAGGTCGTCACGGCAACAGCCTGGGCGAACTTCTAACAGTATGCGAAAAGTGCCATACGCCTGCCAATCACCAAAAAAGCGGTAAGCTTTATGGTTACGGAGAAAAGATTAAATTTGCCGACCTTTCCGGTGCGGCTTTTATGAACGCCGTTAGATGGCAAATTGTCAACGAACTCTATACCGCTTTTGGCAAGCCGTTTGTTACAATCACTTACGGCGCAATGACAAAAGAAAAGCGTATCGCACTTCGACTTGAAAAAAGCCATAATAATGATGCGTATGCGATGGGTGAGTTTCACCCAAACCACCGCTGTACGTTTGAACATTATGAAAAAGTAAGGCGCAACAATCGCATCCTTGAAAAGTTTTATGATTCTCGCTACATTGACATTCGTACAGGAGAAATAGCTACTGGAAAAGAGCTCTTCAACGGTAGAATTAACCGTAACCACAAAAAGGATTCGGAAAATTTGCACAGATACCGTGGCAAGAGGACCTATGCAGGGCATCGTGCTCTATTACGCAAAAAGGTAAACCTTAATCCGGGTGATTTAGTCTCTCTCAACGGAGAAGTTCTTGTTGTGCATGGCACTCATACCAATAAAAAGGGTGCTGTAAATGTAGAATTCAAAACACCCGGAAAAAGCGGTCAAAAATCTGCAAGCCTTAAAAAACTTAAAATTGTAAAAGCAGCAGATTCCATGCATTCTGCATGGGAAAAAATATCTTAATCATTTAAAGAAAGGAGTAGCAGGGTATTTGTGCTAACTGAGTACACTTCAAATTGCCTCTTGGTTAGCGCATTCCTCACCGCCTAAGTCGCAAGCGACCATGGACGGTGTACCCTGCGCACATAATTTGATGAAATGGAATGTATTTTATAACGAAAACGCTCCTTATCGTATTTATTATCGTCAAATTGAGATTGATGGATATGAGATGTATGTCATGTTTCCATTGCCAATGACTGGCATGGAATGTGGCTGGGCAGTATCGCATGGCGCAACTACGGCAGCTACCATTCAGGAAGCGGTTCAAAAGTTTTATCCCTTTATGATAGAGTATATCTGCGATAAAGAGGATTCCGACAACGATACGCAACAATACATTCTCAAAAACCTCAATTCTCTTGGCAACTCTGTGGATTTTTGGGGCAGGAAAAATGACCGTCAACATGTTATTGACGGCATGAGCACAACGCAGAAATCGCAGCTTTTGTGCTATATTCTGCGAAATCATGAAGCCTTTGGCAAGATGACTTGCCGTGACTGGAAGAATTGGCTGCTGGATGACGCTGAACCTCAGTTTGGTATCTGGTTTTGATGGCATTAAAAACGGCAGGCAACATCCCGGCCCTGAACAACAAGAAGGACAAGAGTGCTTCGTTTCCGGTCGTCGTGCATCGGGAAGTTTTACCCTCAAAAAGCTAGACGGCACGCGTATTTCCAAAGGTGTAACATTTAAAAAATTGCGGCTATTAGAGCCTGCAACAAATTATCTAATAGAAAGGATGTGAACGGGCAATTCCTCCCACGACTAAAGTCGCGGGTCTCCTTGCCCTAATTTATGAATAAACGTAAAACTTCTTTTATCCTTGCAACCGTTCTGGCCGCATCCGTCATCATGTCCGGCTGCGCATCGACTGTTGCATCTGACAGTAACAGCACTGATTCCGCCACGCAGGAGTCTGCTACTGTTGAGACTGCACTGGACATTGATTACAGTGCGGGTCTAAAAAAGGACGGTCATTATGCTGGTGTCAAGGCCAAGGATATTGTTACTCTTCCGGATGACTATGACCATATGACCTTTAAGACTGAAGACCTGCACATGGAAGACGGCGCTCTGGATTCTGCGCTTTTGCAGATTAAGCAGACTTACGGTGAACACACCACTGTGGACCGCGCGGCGCAGGAAGGCGATTGCGTGACGGTGGATTATACCGGCTCGTACAACGGCGATGAATTCCCGAATGGCTCTGCAAAGGACGCCGAAATCGTGCTTGGTCAGGGCTATTATGTGGATGGCTTTGAGAGCCAGATTGAAGGGCACTTTGCCGGTGAGAAGTTTGACATCACCGTGACTTTCCCCGACAGCTACCCTGACACCACGGATTCCGAGGGCAATACTCTGAGCCTGGCTGGTCAGGATGTTCAGTTCCGCATCGAACTCAAGGATGTCTCTGAGCTGACCTTGACGGATGACTCTATCGTGAACTGCTTCGGCGATAACAAGTATTACACCGAGGATGGCACTCTGGTCAATTCCGTGGATACTTTCAAACAGTATTACAATGAGCTTTTGACCAAAGATGCTCTGGGCCTTGCCATTTATAACTATATGATGGATAACTCCGTTGTTTCCGAAATTCCTCAGAGCCTCATTGATGACCAGCGTGATACTTACCGCAAGGAAATCGAAGCAAGTGCCGAGAACATGGGTAAGACCATGGACGAGTACCTGGAAACCACCGATTACGATACTGAGGATGCCTTGCTCGACAGCTACAATGACCGCATTGAAGAAAGCGTAAAGGCGTATCTGATTTTCCAGGCTGTGGCCGAAAAGCAAAAAATCAAGGTCACTGATTCTGATGTAAGCGATTATTTTGGTGATGATTCCTTGAGTGTCCAGCAGGCTCAGAAATACTACGGCGAAGAATATGTGAACCAGACGGTTCTGTACAACAAAGTAGGTGACTGGCTCACTGCTCACGCAACGATTGTGTGATTTCATCCCAAAAATGCTTGACGATATATGCGAACTCGATACAATGAATATTGTACGATAGATACCATCTATTAGGCGCTATATGCGCTCGTACAATTAACAATCTCGTCGTAAGGCAGACTTCTCATTTGTTTGGGGAGCCTGCCTTTTTAATTTATTAACTGTCTTTTGAAAGGAGACAAAATCATGACTAACGTTAACATTTTCACCATCATCGGCCGTCTTACTGCTGATGCAGAAGAATTTACTATTGGCAACAACACATACGTTGGGTTCCGTGTTGCGGTAGACCGTGGACAGAATAAGGAGACTTCTTTTATCCCGGTTCGCGCTCCGAAGAAATTTATCAGCGACAACCTGCGAGCAAAGCTTGTTAAAGGCGCACCTGTGTTGGCCACTGGCCGCTTCGAATCCGGTTCTTATGATAAGGACGGGCAGAAGAAATTCTACACTTACCTGAGTGCCGCAACGATTCAGCATGATGTCAACGGTAACTTTTCCGAAGGTCTTCTGATGGGCAATTTGACCGCCGACGTAACTACCCGTTCCACTCAGAGTGGAAATAGCGTGGCAACCTTTACGGTCGCCAGCAATCGTTCTTACCAGAAGGATGGTAAGTGGGCCGATGTCACTTCCTTTGTGACTGTTGCTGCATCCGGTAAGCTTGCAGAATTTATTGCAAGTCATTTCCGTAAAGGTGACCCCATCATGATTGCCGGTACTCTGACCAGTAACTCTTACAAGAATAAGAACGGAGAGAACCGTACTTCCTACACTGTCTGGGCTGATAAGGCCACCTTTGCCAGCCGCAGTAAGGGGGCTGCTCAGAATGCTACTTCTGCTGCTCCCGCACCCACTGCTCCTACCGCACCGACTTACGGTGAGTATGGGGCGGATGAATTCGATGCTGTGGAGGAAGAGGATGACTTGCCCTTCTAATCATCAATTCTAAGCCCCGTGAGCTGTGCTAACAGGCTATACGGGCGATTACACACTAATTCAAGTCGAGACTGGCATCTTTGCTGGTCTCGACTATTTTAATTTAATCGGAGGTAAATATGAATACTCAGAATTTATGGTGGACCGGCAAGACCAATGACTTGCTCGACCCTGCGCTGCCCGACTTCTTTCATGATGTCCAGCTAGGCATCGGAACGAGGTTTATTGATGACCCTACCGCTGCCAGTGTAAAGCAGGCCGGGGTATACCAGACCAATGGGCACTGTGTGCCCGGCAAAATAACAGCAGATTTCGCGAAGGCATTGTGCCGCGCTGAGATGATTGAGAATGGGCGCAAGGTAGGCGCGTATTCCTGCAATAAAGATGGTCGAACAATGGCTGAGTGGGTAGACAACAATATCTACAAGGAATGTGAAATTGACCATTTGGGAAATACGCTTTGCCTGATTTACGACAGAGGCACTGGGCAGATGTATGCTTCTAATGGCTTGAATGGAAATCCTTTAGACGCATCTAAGACGGGCCTTGCACCTTTCTTTCTGCTCCTGTGGGGCGATTTTCAAAATCGTGTTGACGGTTTTGAGGACATCTTTCAGAAGTATGTTGCAGAAACCGACACTACCCAAAAAGTCAAGTACGCTTGTGCTTTGGCTGGTACTGCGTGTGACGCAATGTTAGAGCAAGACACGGACCTCAAGGCAAAATATCCTAACAACGGTAATTTGAAGAATGTTACTCAAACCCTTGCCAAGAGCAAGAAGTTCCTTCCGGACATGGTTTGGGGCACTTTCCAGTTTATGAGCGACCAAAAAGGCTCCGGAACCAGCAAGTTCACGTTTAAGTCTGTTAAAGACTTTGTTGGCTATTTTGCTGATAACAATCGTATTCTCTCTGACGAGGAGAAGAGCCTGGTCCCACAGCTTGATGACGGATACATCCTTCCCGAAGAAGTTGTGACTTCCTGCTATCTCATTTCTAAAACACACGGCACCAAACGCCCTATGACCAACATCATGCTGCGTGGTGACCCGTCTGTCGGTAAGACTGCTGGTGCTCGTGCGATTGCTGCCGGTCTTGGTCTACCTTATACGTTCATTACCTGCAATGCTGGTACTGAAATGTATAACCTGATTGGCGACATGATGCCCATTGATTCTACTGATTCTGACGATAGCATCAATGAGGAACTGTTCAAGGACCTGCCGACCGCAACTGATATCAGTATGGACCCCGTGACAGCATATGAAGCTATTACTGGCGTTTCTAAGGCTGATGCCACTGAAACCGAATGCATGACCGAGCTGTTCCGCAAGCAGATGAAGCTTTGCTCTGAGGCTTGCAGCCAGGGCTTCCGCTATGTTGAGAGCCCTCTGGTTCGCGCTATCCGCAATGGTTGGGTCTGTGAGCTGCAGGAGCCTTCTCTGATTACGCGTCCGTCCGTCATGCCCGGTTTGAATGGCCTTTTGGATGAAACTGGCTGCGTCGTATTGCCGACAGGTGAGATGCTGCATCGGCATCCTGATTGCATCATCATCTCCACGTTGAATGTCGACCTGGAAGGCTGCCGTCCGCTGAACCAGTCGTTCATCGACCGCCACCATCTCATCGTTGACATGAAATGCCCGAATGATGCGGTTATCATCAAACGTATCAAGGGTATGACCGGCTGTGGAAATGATGTCCCGCTGCAGACGATGGTAGATTGCGTTCACCAAATTGCCAAGAAGTGCCAAACTTGTGGCGCTACAGATGGCAATGTAAACTCGATGCGCTCTCTCGCGAACTGGGTTCAGGCTGGTATGCTGATTGGCGATTATGCTAAAGCTGCCGAATGGACCGTTGTGAGCGGTGCAACATCTGACCCGCAGACTCGTGAAGAGCTCATGGGAGTTGTTGCAAACTACAGCTTCGCCTAATAATATTGAAGCCCCGACCTTTCTGGTTGGGGCTTTTTCTTTTGCATTTTTTTGTTTAGTTTCAAAAATAACGAAAAGGGGACTATTTTGCGTTCGACTGCAACTTCGCTAAATCTCTGTTTAGCGAAATATAGGGAAGCCTTTTAGCTTTTGGAATCTTTACAGGCATCTTGCGATGCAACTGGCCGCAAGCCATACAATTCATCCAGAACTCGCATACCTGTTGGTGCAAATTCATTTCTTACAAAAAAGCAAACAGCGAATGCTCATTCCAAGCGTTTTCTTGGTAGTGCATCCGCTGCATGTTTAGAAATCCTTGTGAATCTGCTTTTTCAGAAGTTCAGTATTTAGGAGCAGCCCATGGATTGCGTAACGATACGATAGAATCTTTTCGCTGTCATAGGTTCCGAATACATCCTGCGCATAAACAACTCTATTCAGCTGGCTCACTTCATCCTTGGTCAAGTACAACGAGACCTGTTTGTTTTTCGTTAGCTTTGTTCCTCGTCTACCTTCGTTGGTCGGCATGAAGGATATGATTTCATCAATCTCTGGTAAGAGATAGTACGATTCATCCAGACCTCCGGTAGCTACCAGCTCGTCGTATTCAGCAGAACCTTTAGAGATGATGCACTTCTCCCCTACTCTGCTGACCTTTTGAAGTTCACTTCTAACCAATCGGTTTGTCAGTGTTCCCAAGCGACTTCCTTCGTACCACGCCCGAACTTCGAGTATTTCCGCAAAGTCTGAACGGAACCGCACTGAAATCGTGCTTTTTTCACTATTCATTTAGGTTTCCCTTAATCAATCCACGGCTTTGATTTTTTCTTTCAGCTTTGTAGCCATCTCAATCACTTCTTCAAGTGCTGCAATGTCGGAATCTCTCGATTCCTGTGAAACATGGCGCAATGCTTTTTCATAGCTCTTGTTTGAATAGACTCGCTGCAACTTCTTGATGATTGTCGGAGTGGTTTTTAATACGGCACTTACACTGATATCTGCCGCTTCCCTCTCCTTCTTGGCAACGTCCTTGGTAGCATCCTTTTGGGCATCATACTCAAAATCTGCTATTTCTTCCGGGGTGTTGCACTCTTTGATAATTCCGAACTCTTCGGCTTTCTTTTTGAGCTCCTGTAATTCACTGTCAAAATACTCGATGGATTTCTTATAGGTTTCTTCGTGCTCTGCTCTGGTACGCTGCTGCAAGGCACTGAACAGGTATTCCCGGAACGTATCGTGAAGCGTATCGCGCATCACTTCGATGTGGTTCTTCCCTGCTTCTTCCCCAGTATCGCCGTGACAATCCACTGCATTGAGCTCTTGATACTTTTGGCCAATCTCTTCCTGCTTCTCATCATCGAATCGCAGATAGCTTTCACACTCGCTGCGGCTCAGGAATTTTGCGTCGAGAAGCTCTTTCAGGGTCCCCCTCAGTTTATCTTCGAGCCGTGCATCTCTGTCGATGGTTTTCGGGTTTACAGAACTCACGCTCTTGATTGCTTTCAGAGCGTCTACCCTATTCATATTATAGGGTTCTTCCTGGAGACATTCGATAAACTCTGATACAGCCTTTCTGCGAACTGCCTCATCATTTAGGCCACCACGCACCTGCAGGTTTGCGCTGTAAAGCAATACCTTCTTTTCATTATCGGAAAGCTCTGTCGTAATAACATTGCAGTTCCGAACAATCTGCCAGGAGGTATCCCCTTCTTCAACAAGCAGCTTGAGAGCTCGATATCTTCTTTCACCGGAAAGAAGAACATAGACTTCTCTCCCCTCTTCTGTGGATGGGAACATGACCAGGTTATGCAACAGGCCGTTGCGCTTGATATCATCCGCAAGAATCCGAATATCTTCATCGTCATCTATTTCACGGAATATTTCATTATCAGGGTTTGTTCGGATATTAAAGAGGGATATGTCGCGGCTCTCGTATTCTATCTTGTGCTTTGCATTGAGTAAGTCGTTATAAAATGCACCGGCGTTATTGTTGTTTACTTTCTTCAAAGCTTCAATATTAGGCAACTTGGGTGCGGTTACAGGCCCCTTCTTCTTTGTCAATGCCATTTTACTTCACCTCCAGCTTTGCCAAACGCTTCATCAATTCTTTGTAAACCTGCTGATATGCAATCGAAACAGGCTGCTTTGCTGCATAGAAACACACTGGCTGATAATTAGTAACAGACATACCGACACTGATGCTGTTCGGGATTTCATGCTCAAACAGAGCAGGACCCAAAACATCCTGACACTGTGTACGAATCAGCCTTGCAGCTTTCGCCTTTTTATTCACCGCTGTCAAGAGAACACCCACACCTTTGATTCGGCTCCCCGGTGCATTGCATAGCTCATTGCACAGTGCAAACGTTCTGAACGCAGACCCACGGGAGTTTGCATCACACATCATGGGAATCAGGATATAATCGGCTGCACTAATTGCATTTGTAAGCAGCAATGAGTCACGGGTCGGCTGCGTATCGATAATTATGTAGTCATAATCGTCCAACACCTGCTCCAAGAAATAAAACAGGAAGTCCGACATCTTATCAATGCGTTTCATGGCTCCACTTTTGGCCAGGATATTCGCATCATCAAACAAGTCAGCTAATCTCTGATTGATTTTCGGCGTTTGAGCACTTCCGGGAATCATATCCACATTATCACCATACTCGGTCGGGACAATGAAATCGCGGGTTTTCGTATACCGAAAGCCACTGAACATATCATAGAGTGCGTGCCCTTCATACAGACCCTCTGTGATTTCACCTTTCCCATCACTGAGGGCACTGGTCAAATTGCCTTGGGGGTCTGTGTCAATGCACAGCACTTTCTTCCCATCTTCCCCCATCAGATATGCTAGGTTCGAAGCGGTAACGGTCTTCCCTGTTCCGCCCTTTTCAATCGCGACTGTGATGACTTTCGCTGGCATGTTACGCACCTCATTACTCAAGAGTTGAGTTACTCGAGTACCTGTTATTGTAATTTTAGTCTTAACGTGGTGTTTGACCTGACAGCGTGATTTTTGTCTTGCAAGGCCCAATTACGAACTCTGCTTGCATATACAAATCGCACAAAATGTCAACACCCACAATCTCAATGATTCAATTATAACATGCTTTAGCTAAATGTCAACGCGAACTTTGGAGACTGCTTCTTTTTGATATTCTATACAAGCCGTCATGAACTCACATCCCTATTGGTATAAATTCAATCTTAATTGTTAGAGCCTTGTTACCGCTGCTTTTGGCAGTGGACAGAGTACTATTCATTCCCTGTCTGGAACGCACGTTCCTGTTGGTGTGATTTCGATTTTTACAGGTTCACTATACTACCGAACCTCTGATACATATGAGACCTCGCGTACCTGTTAGTGTACGACCTGGGTTGGCATCTCATAACATTGCAAATGAAAGTTTCTCTCTGCTCCAGAACTTAAATCCCTGTTGGTGTAAATTCATTTCTGATGTTTGGCAAACAAAAAAGGCCCACCAAATGGTGGGCCCTATTTCATTCGTTTGTGTCCTCATCGAACACTGTAGTAAAATCAATCAGCTTGTTCAGGCCATTCTCATGAGCATTGATTGCCCGTTCACCCAACGCGATTGTGGTTGCCGAGCTTTCAATCAAATCATTGAAGATGACTTTGCGGTAATAGTTGGCGGTCTTTGTTCCACCGTCTGCTTCCAGCAAGGATTTGTACCTCGTGGCAATGCCGAACGTCCAAGTCTTCAACCCGTTGTTATCCTTGATAATACGGTTCAGAGCGTCAAAAGCTTCTTTGTTATGCTCAGGATTCCGAGTGCTGGTAAGGATTTTACCGACAATGGTAAACACATCAGTAAAGATGTTGCGCTCTTCCGGCGTCAGCTTTTCTTCGTAGTCCTGGTATTGAGCTTTGGCTTTCACTTCGTTTCGTGCCATGTGGTAGCTCATACTCATGACAGTTTCAGATAGAGGAAGATTATATTGTTCAAGAGCTTCAAGACTAACTACGCGGCGGGACTTGCGCTTTCGGCCAAGTTCGGTTTCAAGATTCTGCCGCTCTTCATGGAAGGCACGGACCTTTTTCATTTCTTCCTTTGTCTTGTACTTAATGAAAATATAAAGAAACTCGTACTTTCTCACACCTTTGCGCCGAACCGGTTCATAATCAAACCAGAGGTCCGTCATCTCGTTAATTTCGGCTTTGACAGGTGCAAGGATGTTCTTCTCAAAATCAGAAAAGACCTTGTATTTTTCGGAAACAGTTTTTTCTCTGCTGAATTTAGGCTCAGAGCTGCTTTCCGTCTTTCTGCTCTTTTTGCTGCGAAGTATCTCATCTTTGGACGGCATAGAAAGCATTCCTTTGAATTCTTCCATGTCAAAGACTTTGTATTTGTATCCCTTCAGTTCATTCTGCTTTTCTGGAAATTTACGAAGTACAGCTTCCGTCACGGGTTCGAATATCACACCGTTCGTGTAGTTGTACTCTCTGGAGCCGTTATCATAGGACAATACAATCTCATAAATGCGCATCGAATAGGTGCTTTGCATTGTGAGCAGATACTCAATGCTATAAGAAGTGTAATTGCTCGTCAGCTGCGCGATGTCTTTCCAGATATCTGGGTTAAAGCGCATCTGAATGGTTTTGTCCTTGAAATTGACACGGGAACCCTTGCTAATCCAAGAGATGGTTTTTAACTGGTCTGGCCCATCAGGAACCCAAAAGGTACGGTTTTCCAGGTTCTCAACAATCTGCTGCAGATGCGGCTTATAACCGCTGCGCATGATATCTACGCCGGTGAGCTTTGAAAATTCCTGGAATGTGATGGTGTAGTATTTCGACGCATCTCTATCATTACGCTGGTCAATTTTGGAAAGCATAATGAGCAAAATCTTTTGTTCATTTCGTGGCAATGAGTATTTTGTCTTTTGAATCAAGTCATTGCTTTTCGTGATGATAGATTTGTTGAGCGCTTTTACCTCAGGCAGTTGAGCCAATGCCATCTGTTCTTGAACTTCCTCATTACTGAGAACTTCACCAACAACTGACTCAACATTATCATTAGCTTTTGCATTGCTGTCTTTCTTTTTCATCGTCGATTTGAGACAAGCCAGATGGCTGCTCAGCCTTTCTTTTAATATGCAGCAAACCATCAAAGAAAGCTTTTCCTAAAAATGGTTACACTAAGAACATTATAATTTA
>ERZ780208.2776-NODE-2776-length-11522-cov-3.784163_pt1 | contig 11522 bp, 7 predicted proteins | sample MGYA00511167_ERZ780208 | MGnify/ENA primary metagenome ERZ780208 (study PRJEB29588, sample SAMEA2159202) | human gut metagenome | biome: human gut; feature: human-associated habitat; material: faeces | place: Denmark | collected 2008/2010 ... | reverse complement strand
GCAGACTATCAGATTGATTGTGCCCGTATATTTGCATCATTTTTAAGCATGCAGGCAATGGGAATCCGGAAGAAGTAAGGAACAGTTTAACAACTATTTCTTCACTATATGTTGTGTGCTTGCATTGACTTGATATGCTAGATATAGTATAATTCGTCTTGCCCGTGAGAGCGGGCAGGACTTTTTTAACGCAATTTTGTGAGAAAAGGAAAGGATTGGAAAAATGAAAATTATTAAGCGTAATGGTACAGAGGTCGTTTTCGATATAACTAAAATTATTTCAGCAATTACAAAAGCAAATAATGCAGATGATTCCTCCAAAGAACTTTCTCGTGAACAGATTGTCAGAATAGCTGCATCTGTTGAGCAAAAATGCAGCTCTATAAACCGTGCCTCAAGTGTTGAAGAAATTCAAGATATGGTTGAGCAAAAGATTATGGAGCAAGGTGCTTTTAAGGTTGCTAAACGATATATTAAGTATCGTTATAACCGTACTCTTGTAAGAAGGGCAAATACTACTGATAATCAGATTCTTAGCCTTATAGAATGTAATAACGAAGAGGTTAAGCAAGAAAATTCAAATAAAAACCCCACCGTCAATAGCGTTCAGCGTGACTATATGGCAGGTGAGGTCAGTAAGGATATTTCAAAGCGTTTGCTTTTGCCAAAAGAGATTGTCAAAGCCCACGAGGAAGGTATAATTCATTTTCACGATATGGATTATTATGCACAGCATATGCACAACTGCGACCTTGTCAACCTTGAGGATATGCTTCAGAATGGAACAGTTATTTCTGGTACACTTATCGAAAAACCACATAGTTTTTCAACAGCTTGTAATATTGCGACACAGATTATAGCTCAGGTTGCAAGTAGTCAGTATGGCGGTCAGAGTATTAGCCTTGCACATCTTGCACCATTTGTACAGGTTTCAAGAAATAAAATCCGCAAAGATGTTCTCAGAGAAGTAGAAGAACTTCATGGAAAACTTGATGAGGAGGTTATCTCAAATATTGTTGAACGCAGACTGCGTGAAGAAATCAAGCGTGGTGTTCAGATTATCCAATATCAGGTTGTAACTCTTATGACCACAAATGGTCAGGCACCTTTCGTAACAGTATTTATGTATCTTAATGAAGCTAAGAATGCTACCGAAAGGCGTGACCTCGCAATGATTATTGAGGAAACACTTCGTCAGCGTTATGAGGGCGTTAAGAATGAAGCGGGCGTATGGATTACACCTGCATTCCCAAAGCTTATATATGTCCTTGAGGAAGATAATATAGAAAAGGGTTCAGAATATTATTACCTCACAGAGCTTGCTGCAAAATGCACAGCAAAGCGTCTTGTTCCTGATTATATTTCCGAAAAGAAGATGAAAGAGCTTAAAGAGGGTAACTGCTTTCCTGTTATGGGCTGCCGTTCCTGTCTTTCACCTTGGAAGGACGAAAATGGAAACTATAAGTTCTACGGCAGATTTAATCAAGGCGTTGTAACAATCAACCTCGTTGATGTAGCACTTTCATCAGGCGGAGATGTTGATAAATTCTGGGATATTTTTGATAAGCGTCTTGAGCTTTGCTATGATGCACTTATGTGCCGTCATGAAAGATTAAAGGGTACGCTTTCAGATGCGGCACCTATTTTATGGCAGTATGGTGCAATTTCTCGTCTGAAAAAGGGAGAACCAATAGATAAGCTTTTATATGGAGGTTATTCTTCAATATCTCTTGGTTATGCAGGACTTTGTGAGTGTGTAAGATATATGACAGGCAAATCTCACACAGACCCGTCAGCAACTCCATTTGCGATAAAAATTATGGAGCATATGAATGAGGCTTGCGAGCGTTGGAAGAAAGAAACAAATATTGGTTTTGGTATATATGGAACACCTCTCGAAAGCACAACATATAGATTTGCAAAGTGCTTGCAAAAGCGTTTTGGAATTATCGAGGGTGTAACAGACAGAAACTATATAACGAATAGCTATCATGTTCATGTAACAGAGGATATAGATGCTTTTACAAAGCTTAGCTTTGAATCAAAGTTCCAAGCACTTTCAACAGGCGGTGCCATAAGCTATATCGAAGTTCCTAATATGCAGCAGAATATTGAGGCTGTTCTTGATGTTATTAAGTTCATCTATGATAATATTATGTATGCAGAACTAAACACAAAGAGCGATTATTGCCAAGTGTGTGGCTTTGATGGAGAAATTCAGATTGTTACAGATGAGGACGGTAAGCTCGTATGGGAATGCCCACATTGTCACAACCGTGACCAATCTAAGATGAATGTTGCAAGAAGAACTTGTGGATACATAGGCACACAATATTGGAATCAAGGTCGTACACAGGAGATTAAAGACCGTGTAATGCACTTATAATAAAAAAGCTACGGTTGCTTTGAATTAAGCAAAGACCGTAGCTTTTTTGATTGGTGGTTAGTTTAATGAATGAATCAATTTTTGTAGAAAAACCAAATCTTCCGAAATTTAATGTTTCGGAGCTTATAGTTTCCGGTAGATATAAGTTTGTTATAGATGAGCTTAAAAGGCTCGGAATTTCTATAATAGAATCTGATATGCTTTCTGAAATATGTGGTGTTGAAAAGTATCATACCGATATTTCAACAATTCATTTGTGCAATGATAATTTGCTTGTTGCTAAAAATAATGCTGTTCTTGCGGATAAATTAAGCTTTCTAGGCTATAATGTTTCGCTTTCAAAAAAAATAATTTTTGGCAAGTATCCAAGCTGTACAGCACTTAATGCTGTAATTTTAGGAGATAAAATGATATGTCGTGAATCATCTATTGATGATAAGCTTATAGAATATTGCAAGAAAAATTCTATTAAAATTATTTCAGTTAAGCAAGGTTATGCTCGTTGTTCAACTGCTGTTGTTGCAGAAAATGCCGTTATAACCTCAGATAACGGAATATACAAGGCTTGTATTGAAAATAGCATTGATGTACTTAAAATAGAGAGTGGATATATCGAAATAGAAGACTACAATTATGGCTTTATCGGAGGTTCTTGCGGAAAGCTTTCTGATGATATTCTTGCATTTTGTGGCGATGTAAAGGTTCATAAAAACTATGATGATATAAAAGCCTTTGCTTTGAATTATGGTATAAATCTAATTTCACTTTCAAACAAAAGACTCTTTGATATAGGTGGATTTATACCTACAAAGCAAGAGTGGGTTTATTGATATAAATTAAAATTTGCGAAAAATATTTTATTAAAAATAAAGTTTTTACTTGCCATGTCCAATAAATATGTTATAATGAAAGTATAAAATAAAATGTAGCCAAAAATGAATGATAAGCTATGAAAAAGAAAATTATATTTTCCTCGATTTTGCTTGCAACGGTTATTGCATTAGTTATTGCAATGGTTCTTGCAGTGTCGGCTTGTAGTTCATCAGAAACTGTTCCAACTAATGCACAAATCGAAAATTCATCAGAAAATACAGTTGATAATAATACCTCATTAGAGAGTAGCTTTGACAATTCATCAGAAAGCAAAATCTCCGAAAAAAGTAATATAGAAAGCAGTATAAATTCAAGTGTAAGTAGTAATTCTCAAAATTCAAAGGTGGAAAATTCCAAACAAGAAAATCAAACATCAAGTAAGCTAGCGGAAGCTTCCAAATCATCAAATACTACTACAAATTCTAATAGCAGTAATTCTAAAATACCAAGTAATAATAGTAGCAGTTCAAGCTCAAATAGTGGTTCAGGAAGTAGCAGTTCAAAGCCATCAGGTGGTAACAGTAGTTCCAGTTCGAGTAGCAGTCCATCAAAGCCATCACATAGCCACAGTTATTCATCAAAGACTGTAAAAGCTACTTGCACAAGTGGTGGTTATACAGTTCACACCTGTTCTTGTGGTGCAAGCTATACTGACAGTTATACAGATGCTACTGGTCACAGATGGTCTGATTGGAAAACGGTCAAGAAAGCCACAACTTCTTCAGAGGGTAGGAAACAGCGTACTTGTAGTTCTTGTGGTAAGACAGAATCTAAGACTATTGCAAAAGTAAAGAGTTCATCTACTTCAGGTGGTCACAGGATAACAGGTGCAAGGAAGGCAGTTTATTCTTATAGGGGTATGGATAGATTCAGCAGTGTAAATCTCGTTGACCTTATCAATGCGGAAAGAGCAAAGGAAGGCTTGGGTAAACTTGAGTGGACAGCTGATTTGTATGCCGAAGATGTAAAAAATGATCCTGACTTAGCAAAGTGTTTTGGATCAAGTTGTTTTGATTCTAATGATAATTTTGATCCTTATAGATTACCAGAAGTAAAAGAACCACTTCAGGGAGCACAGAAAATGGCTGATATGGGGTTTGCAACTCATGGCGAGGGCGTAGGTTGTTCTTGTGTTGGCGAGTCAAGAGGGGCTACAACAATAGAAGAAGCTTTAAGACGACAGATAAAAGCGTATATGGAGTCCCCAAGTCATAGAGCATCTCTTATGAACGCAGGCAGTCACTCTGTGACTGCCGCATACGCTATAGATTCTAACGGTACTGTTTACACAGCAATACTTGTTGGTGGTTAAGTATTAAGTGATTTGAGAAGTTGTAGATGTAACCATTCTTTGATACATCTACTTGACAAGTTTCAGTTTTAGAGCAAGTAAAAAGAGCAAGCTTAGGTAAAACTAAGTTTGCTCTTTAATTTTAAGGTCTTTGATTTTGCCTTATAGCACCATTTCTATATGCTTGAATAAGCTCTTTTAAATCTTTTATATTTTCTCTTATTTCTTTGCCATTATCAGTATCTCCGACAAGTATACGCTTTTGACTTACTTCCGACGCAACACGGTTTGTCTGCATATCTATGCCATTTCGGATAGTATCATCTACTGATTTAAAAGGCTCGTGAGCTGTGAGCATAAGTCCATAGGAGTTATAAATCAGAGTATATCCCGCTATACCTGTTACTTTGTGATATGGTTGAGAGAAACCGCCATCAATAATAATAACCTTGCCATTACATTTAATAGGACTTTCGCCCTCCATATGATGAATAGGAACATGACCGTTTATAATATGAGCATTTTCGCTTTCTATACCAAACATCTTAAAAATTTTATTTACTATATTTTCATCATTTATAAGCTGATAATAAATATCTTTGACTTCTTTATGCGTTTCATTATCCTCAACAAAATATCTTTCAAAGGTAGTCATTTTATCTCTGCCATATAAAGGAGAATCTGGACCATTCCACAAAAACCATAAAATATCTCTGCCAAGTTGTTTTTCTTCCTCATCAACAGCGAAAAAGGCTTTTCTTGCAGAGCGTTCGAGTTGGTTATATAAATCTTTTCCACATAAATCCTTGCCAAAAAGATTTATCATTCTGAAAGTGCCATCACTATTCATAGGTATACAGCCATGAAATAAGAGATTATCGTTGCATACTTTATATAAACCTCCTTTTTGCAGTAATAGATTAATATGCTTTTTTAGTTTTGAACAGTGCATAAAGGAGCTTGCAAGCTTGTCTATAACAAGCTGTTCTTCGTCTGTAAGCTTATATGGATTATCTAAGCTGATTGTAGGAAAATTGCAATCGAGCATATCATATTCTTTTCCGTCAATAGCAACAGTGCCGTTTTGTAGATTAATTTTATCAAGCAGACATCTGTTATCCATTTTATACTCAGGGTGTTTCTTGATTAACTGCCCTTCGAGCTTAAATTGAATGATAGTTATTGCTTTTTGCATTTTCATAGCAAGCTTGGTTTGAGTATCCATATCATTACTATGCCTACTGCGAATAGCAAATTGTGTACAGGAATCATCTGCATATGTTTCCATTGCAAAAAGCACTAAAGGCATCATACTGATACCATAACCATTTTCAAGCACAGAAAGATTATCATATAGCAAACTGGTTCTTACTATATTAGCAATGCAAGCGGTTTGGCCAGCAAAAGCACCCATCCATAGTACATCGTGATTTCCCCATTGAATATCAAGAGAATGGTAACTCATAAGGCTATCCATAACAAAATGAGAACCATAGCCTCTATCGTAAATATCGCCTATAATATGCAAATGGTCAATAACAAGTCTTTGAATAAGGTTTGATATATCGACGATAAAATCATCAGCACAACCAATTTCTATAATTGTATTTATAATCTCATCGTAATAAGCTTTTTTATTAAGGACTTCTTTTTTCTCAGTTATAAGTTCCTCAATAACATATCTGAAATTTTCAGGCATAGCTTTTCGTACTTTAGAACGAGTATACTTTGATGAAACAATTTGACAGACAGAAACAAGTCTATATAATGTTGTACGATACCAGCTGCTATCTGCTTTGCCAATAGATTTAATATACTGCAATTTTTCAGAGGGATAATATATCAGTGATGCTAAATCTTCCTTTTGGTCATCGAAAAGTGTATCACCGAATACATCATCAATCTTTTTCATAACCGCTCCCGAACCATTACGCAGTACATGAGAAAAAGCTTTATATTCGCCATGAATATCCGAAAGAAAATGCTCTGTACCCTTAGGAAGATTAAGAATTGACTGCAAATTTATAATTTCGGTTGCTGCACTGTCTATATTAGGGTACTGCTTAGATAAACATTCAAGAAATTTTAATTTTTCCATAAGTTCACCGCCATTGCTTTTTAATATATTATATTATTTGCAAGTCGATTTTTCAATATTAAGCACAAAAAAGCTTGTCTGTTTATGTAGACAAGCTTTCTGAATATTAATAGTTATTACTTTTTTTAACCATATCTTTTAAAGCACTCGGGTGGAATAATAGAAGCAGTGGGAAAAGTTCAAGTCTTCCTGCGAGCATATCAAACATAAGAACATATTTTGAGAATGGACCAAATACTGAAAAATTCTGAGTAGGGCCAACAAGCTCTAAGCCCGGACCTATGTTATTGATTGTTGCAGTAACAGCAGTAAACGATGTAACCAAGCCTATATTTTCAAAAGAAATAGCAAACACTGAAAATGCAAAAATAACCATAAATGTAATAAAATATACATTAGTTGCACGAACAACATCATGTTCAACAGGCTTGCCATCAATCTTAATTTTTCGTACACTTCGTGGGTGAATATAGGAATTAAGCTCTTTAACTACTGTTTTAATTAATATCATAATACGAGATACCTTTATACCACCACCAGTGCTTCCCGAACAAGCACCTATAAACATAAGTAGTACAAGTATAATTTTTGATGTTTCAGGCCATATATCGAAGTCAACAGATGAGAAACCTGTTGTTGTAATGATAGAACCAACCTGAAAAGTGGCATGTCTTAATGCGTCAAAAGCATTTGAGAAAAGATTAAGAATATTAAAGAAGATTATAGCCGTAGAAATACCTATAATTATAAAATAATATCTTACTTCTTCCATAAGCAAGCTCTTTTTCCATTGTTTAAGCAAAATAAAGTAGTAAGCATTAAAATTAACACCAAAGAGAATCATAAATATAGTAACAACCCATTGTATATATGGAGAATAACTCATAATACTATCATTCTTTATGCCAAAGCCACCAGTACCAGCAGTTCCGAAAGATGTAGTTATTGCATCAAAGATAGGCATTTGACCTGCAATCAGAAGAATAATTTCTATAAATGTCATTCCTATATATATTATGTAAAGAAGTCTTGCAGTTGTTTTAATCTTAGGAACAAGCTTACCCACAGATGGACCAGGGCTTTCTGCTCTCATAAGATTAAAGTTAGAACCGCCACTCAATGGGATAATCGCAAGAAGAAACACTAAAACCCCCATACCGCCTATCCAGTGAGTAAGGCTTCGCCAAAATATATTGCAATAGGAGAGAGATTCTACATCAGAAAGAATACTTGCACCAGTAGTAGTAAAACCTGATATAGTTTCAAATAGAGCGTCTGTAAATGACGGAATTTCTTGGGTTATAACAAAGGGCAAACAGCCCATGATACTTAAAACTATCCAACTTAAAGAAGTAGCTACACAACCCTCTTTCAGATAAAAAACATGGCTTTCGGGTTTTTTATGAGTTGAGATAAACCCTACAATAGCACATATACATAAAACAGACAAATAAGAGAATAAGCCCTTATATTCTCCATACACAAGAGCAACTATACAAGGAAGAACCATCAATGCGGCTTCCATTTTCAGAACTAAGCCTAAAATATATCGTATAATCGAAGTGTTCATATAAATACCTTCCTGTTACTTACAACTATAAATTTAATCTTTCAGAATATCCTGAATATCGTTAAAACCCGTATGAGTAGTAACTATCATAACTGTATCGCCGACATGAATAGAATCCTGACCACTCGGAATAGTTATAGCACCGTTTCTGTTTATAAATGCAATCAAGATATTATCTTTTATATTAAGATTCATAATTTCGGTATCAGTAACAGCAGAAGACTCATCTATACTAAATTCCAACGCTTCTACCTGAGAATTAAACATATGGTAAAGAGTTTCTATGTTACTATTATTCATAGAATTTTTCTTCGCACGAACATATGCAACGATTGTTTCAGAGGTTATGTACTTAGGATAGAGAATACTGCCAAGATTTAGGTCATCTATAACATTCATAAAAGCATTACGATTTATTTTTGTTATAACCTTAGCATTAGAAATTTTGCTTGCGTAAAGAGTCAAGAAAATATTTTCTTCATCAATGCCCGTAAGTGGTATAAATGAATTACAGGTAGAAATACCCTCTTCCTTGAGAAGTTCTTCGTCTGTACCGTCACCATTGATTATAGTTGCTTTAGGTAGTAGTGTACTGAGTTCCTCACAGCGTTCTTTGTTTTGCTCTATAATCTTTACAGAAATTCCCATATTACTTAGAATTTTTGCAAGGTAAAAAGCGGTCTTTCCACCGCCTATAATCATAGTATCCTTAACCTGATTTGTTCTGAAACCTATCTGTTTGAGAAATTTTATAGTTTCTCGTCTTGTAGCTGCAAAAGAAATCTTATCGCCTTTATGAAGCGTTACATTACCTGATGGAATAATAATCTTTCCATCTCGCTCTATTGCACATATAAGGAATTTAGCATTCAGGCTTTTACTTACCTGTGCAATAGATTTATTATCTAACAAATTATCTTCAGGAATTTGAATCTTAATAAGCTGAGCCTGTCCATGAGCAAAAGAATTAACCTCGAGAGCGGTGGGGAGGCAAAGTATATGTGTAGCTTCCTTAGCTGTTTCAAGGTCGGGATTTATAATCATAGCAAGACCAAGTCTTTCTCGAAGATAATTGCTCTCCTCGCTATAATCGGGATTTCTTACTCGTGCAATAGCTGAGCAATTACCAACTTGTTTTGCTACGGTACAGCAGAGCAAATTAAGTTCGTCTGAACCAGTAACCGCAATTATAAGGTCAGTATTTTCTATTCCAGCTTCTTGCTGAACGCTATAACTTGCACCATTTCCAACAATCCCCATAATATCATAAAGATTTGTATAGTTTTGAATTTTTTGTGGATTTTTGTCTATTATGGTTATATCGTGACCTTCTCTTACTAATTGCTCTACGAGAGCTGCACCAACTTTTCCACAGCCCACTATTATAATATTAAGACCGTTTTTGCTATGGTGTATGTTGCTAATCATTTTAAAGATACTCCTTTTATTATATAAAATACATACACGAATACTATACCATTATATTCAGTAAAAGTCATCATTTTTCTGAAATTTATATATTTAAAAAAATAAGTGTATTAAATACAAATTTATTTAATCTTCTTATAGTGAAGGGTTTGAAAATGTTAATATCCTTATTGATGAGTTAAAGAAATATATTGACTGCTACAACGAAAAATTACCTTAAACTAAAAGGAATGAGTTCGGCATAATACCAAACTCATTCGATAATAATTTAATATTTAATTTTACTAAACTTTTGGATTTACTTCAAAATAAATTTAGCGGAGATGTATATAGATAATGGGGATATTAGAAAGATTATATTATTTATTGAAGCTGAATGCGGAGATACCTGGGTATACTGCACTTTCGCCAAGTTCCTCTTCAATTCTGAGAAGTTGATTATATTTTGCAACTCTTTCCGAACGACTTGGAGCACCTGTCTTGATTTGGCAAGTATTAAGAGCGACAGCAAGGTCTGAGATTGTTGTATCTGCTGTTTCGCCTGAACGGTGTGAGGAAATTGCTGTGTAACCAGCCTTATGTGCCATTTTGATAGCTTCAAGTGTTTCAGAAACTGAACCAATTTGGTTAAGCTTAATGAGGATAGAATTACCACACTTATTGTCAATACCTTTCTTGAGCCTTTCTGTATTTGTTACAAAGAGGTCATCACCAACAAGCTGAACCTTGTTGCCAATCTCTGCTGTAAGAAGTTTCCAGCCTTCCCAGTCTTCTTCGTCAAGAGCATCTTCAATAGATACGATAGGATATTTCTCAACAAGCTTTTTCCAATGCTCGATAAGTTCTGCTGATGTAAACTTTGTACCTGCCTTTGGAAGAATATATTCACCCTTCTTTTCGCCTTTCCATTCGCTTGAGGCTGCGTCCATAGCAATCATAAAATCCTTGCCTGGTTCATAACCTGCATTCTTAACAGCTTCCAGAATGTACTGAATAGCTTCTTCATCGCTTGCAAGGTCAGGAGCGAAACCGCCTTCATCGCCAACAGATGTTGCAAGACCCTTAGACTTGAGAAGTGCTGCGAGTGCGTGAAAAACTTCTGCACACCAACGGAGTGCTTCTTTAAAGCTTGGAGCACCAACAGGCATAATCATAAATTCCTGAACATCAACTGTGTTAGCTGCATGAGCACCACCATTGAGAATGTTCATCATAGGAACAGGAAGACGGTTGCCTGAGATACCGCCAAGGAATCTATAAAGTGGAATATCCATAGCTGTTGCTGCTGCTCTTGCTGTTGCAATAGAAACCGCAAGAATAGCATTAGCACCAAGATTAGACTTATCCTTTGTGCCGTCAGCCTTGAGCATAGCTCCGTCAACTGCATAAATATCAGAAGCATTAAGTCCCTTGATAGCATCGTTTATAACTGTATTTATATTATTTACTGCCTTAGAAACACCTTTGCCGAGGTATCTTGATTTATCGCCATCTCTAAGCTCTAATGCCTCAAATTCTCCTGTTGATGCACCGCTTGGAGCTGTGCCTCTTGCAACGGTACCGTCAGTGAGAGTAACCTCTGCTTCTACTGTTGGATTTCCTCTTGAATCAAGAATTTCTCTTCCGATAACCTTTTCAATTTCTAAATAACTCATTAGTTAAATCTCCTTTGACATCAGATAAGTTAGTATATACTAACCGAATTTATAATAACACCTCTATTTTAGTTTGTCAACCCTAACTCGAGCTTTTTATACGCAATTTGCAATCTTTTTTATTTATTAGGCAAAAACTTTATTTGTCAGCAGTTGACTTTATCTATTCAATTTGTTATATTTAGAAGTGAAATTCTAATGAAAATTAAACAATTTCAGAA
>ERZ780208.2773-NODE-2773-length-11540-cov-3.637701_pt1 | contig 11540 bp, 10 predicted proteins | sample MGYA00511167_ERZ780208 | MGnify/ENA primary metagenome ERZ780208 (study PRJEB29588, sample SAMEA2159202) | human gut metagenome | biome: human gut; feature: human-associated habitat; material: faeces | place: Denmark | collected 2008/2010 ... | reverse complement strand
AGAGTTCTGCTGTCTGATACAAGAGGATAAATTGAATTGATAGAACTCACCTTTATCAATACCTTCCGTAGTACAGAAACGTCCATGCGCAAAAGGTAAATCTTTAGAAACAGCTAATACCACCGTATCCGGATGCGAAGCGGCTTCTTTATTGAAGCGTCTTACCGATGCCGCACATACACTTGTATCCAAGCTCGGAAAAACATTTATCACCACTTTCTTTCCTTTCAAGTCGCTTAGCGACAATTCGGATAAATCACTTTTTACACCCTTAAAGTCCGGAGCCTCTGTCCCAACTTTTGGCAACTCGCCGTTCGTATGAATCTCGTTACCTTTTAATGTTACTTTTGCCATCTTTGTATGTAAATTAAATAGTCTTACTTTAAGTTGGCTGCGCAAATATAAGCAGCTTTCTGTCGATAAAACAAACGAAAATAAACAATGTTTTTTCATTTAACTCTATTTAACTACTGTTGCAAAATACAGATTACCTATCTTTGACGTCAAAATTAAAAACAGATGGATTGGATTATTATCGGCGGACTTCTTATAATCATCGTGACGCAAATCCTTTTGCGTCCTAAACAGCTAAATAATAATAAAGAAGACCTAGAAAAGTTACTAAACGAGATACAACGCTCGTTCGACCGTATCGAGAAAAACTTTAGGGAGGACTTCCGCCTGAACCGGGAAGAAAGCCGGTTAGTAGCAAAAGATAACCGAGAAGAGCTGGCTCGTTCCATGAATGAGTTCAAGGAAGCCTTCGAACGTGGAATCGATTCTTTTAACAGGTTGCAGAAAGAGAAATTCGCCGCCTTGGACGAACGCCAACAGAGATTAGTGGATAACACGGAAAAAAGGCTGGAAGAGATCCGAGTCACCGTAGACGAGAAACTTCAAAAGACATTGAATGACCGTATCGGGCAATCTTTCCGTTTAGTCACCGAACAATTAGAAAGTGTACAAAAAGGACTGGGCGAGATGCAAACCTTAGCACAGGATGTAGGAGGATTAAAACGGGTACTTAGTAATGTTAAGACCCGGGGAAATATCGGGGAGATCCAACTCAGTATGTTATTGGAGCAGTTATTGGCACCAGAGCAATACGAGGCGAATGTACATACCCGGAAAGGTTCGGATGCGGTCGTTGAATTCGCAGTCAAGCTCCCCGGGCGGGATGATGCCCGAGAATTCGTATACCTTCCCATAGACGCTAAATTCCCGAAAGATGTATACGAACAGCTCCTAGACGCTTACGATGCCGCAGATTCCCAAGCGATCGAGACAGCCGGAAAATTATTGGAGACAACGATCAAGAAGATGGCTAAAGATATTTCGGACAAATATCTGGCACCTCCGCCACGACCGATTTCGGCATTATGTTCCTGCCGTTCGAGGGCATTTACGCCGAGGTCGTACGCCGTTCCGCTTTATTGGAGGACTTGCAACGAAACTACAAGGTAGTCGTAACAGGTCCCACTACCCTAGCGGCCATACTAAACAGTTTACAAATGGGCTTCCGTACATTGGCGATCCAAAAGCACTCAGGGGAGGTATGGACGATCTTAGGGGCCGTGAAAAAAGAATTCGAGAAAGTAGGCGGTATGCTCGAGAAAGCCCAAAAGAACTTGCAAACCGCCAGCGGGCAAATAGAAGAGGTTTTAGGTACCCGTACCCGTGCCATCCAACGTAAACTCAAAGACGTAGATACGCTTAGCGACCGTGAGGCCCGAGCTATCCTTCCCGAGATCGGAATATTAACTGAAGAAGACGAAAAAGCAGAATCATGAAAAAGAGACAAATACCCCACACTTACGTAATCATTTTTTACATCATCTTATTTTGCGCCGCATTGACATGGATTATCCCCGGTGGGCAATACACGGAAAATATCAGCCCAGATGGAGAGCGGACCGTTGTATATGAATCCGTGGAAAGCGTACCTCAAACATGGGAGGTACTCTCCGCCTTTTATAAAGGATTTGTGGACAAGGCGGATATCATCGTCTTCATCCTCATCATCGGTGGTGCATTCTGGATCGTGAACGACAGTAAGGCATTTGATATCGGGACAGTCAGTTTCCTACGAAAAGCACGCAAAATGGAGAACAACCCCATCCTTCGTAAAATAGGCATAGATAATTTCTTATTGACCGCCATCATGCTACTTTTCAGTATATTCGGGGCCGTATTCGGGATGAGTGAGGAGACCATCGCTTTTTGTCTGGTCTTGGTCCCGATGGCGATATCTATGGGATACGATTCCATAACCGGCGTATGTATGGTTTTTATAGCGGCGGGATTAGGTTTCGCCGGAGCGATTTTAAACCCTTTCACTATCGGTATAGCGCAAGGCTTAGCAGGAATTCCTCTTTTTTCCGGCATCGAGTATCGTATCGTTTGTTGGTGTATTATCAATGTGGTAGGCTTCACATGGATATTGCGTTATGCCGCCAAGGTAAAAAAGAACCCTCAACTATCGCCCGTCTATGAGGATGATCAATATTGGAGAGATTTGCATAGTACCAATTCCTTAGAAATCGTATACAGAACCCCGAAAGCCGCATGGATCAGTTTCGTCCTATTGGCAATCGTACTAGTTATCTTTTCGATCTATTACCCCCAGACATCCTTAAAAATAGGAAATAGCGTAATCAAGGGACTACCCTTAATCCCGATTCTTAGCGTAGCTTTCGTGATCAGCTCGATATTTACCCTACGGAAAACCGTACATTTGTATATATTGAACCTTTTATTCTTCACGATCTTTTTCTTGATAACAGGCGTAATGGGCTATGGGTGGTACATTATGGAAATAGCGACCTTGTTCTTCGCCTTGGGTATAGCGGCGGGAATCGCCAATGGACGCAATCCGAATGAGCTTGTGAAACTTTTCTTGGAAGGTTGCAAGGATATCATGAGCGCCGCCTTGGTTGTCGGCTTAGCTGGAGGTATTATCGTAATCCTGCAAGACGGTAAAGTGATCGATACGATTCTCTTTAACCTAGCGAAAGGGATGGAAGGTTTGGGACAAGTAGCTACGGTCGGGATGATGTACGTTATTCAAACGCTTATCAATTTAGTTATTCCTTCCGGAAGTGCCAAAGCGGCCCTCACCATGCCTATCATGGCCCCATTCTCAGAGTTGATCGGTTTATCCAAGCAAGCCACCGTCATGGCTTTTCAGTTTGGCGATGGCTTCACGAACCTGATAACTCCCACATCTGGTGTTCTGATAGCGGTTCTAGGAGTAAGCCGTATTCCGTATGATAAATGGTTCAAATGGGCATGGAAATTCATCCTTGTCCTAGTGATCCTAGGATTCCTATTATTGATCCCAACGGTATTGATCCCGATGAACGGCTTTTAATCGATATAGCTTTGCGCCTTCCGCAATAGGCTTCCGTGATCCATCACGCCGGAAGAGCGCCATACGATCTCACCTTTCTTAAAGATGATCAAAGTGGGTACGGATTGGATCCTCAACTGTGTGGCAAGTGCCTCGTTCTTATCTACATCAATTTTAAGGACACGCACTTGTCCCGCCAGCTCCTTCCCCAATGCCTCGACCGTCGGACTCAACACCTTACACGGGCCGCACCATGTCGCAAAAAAATCCACCAATACAGGTTTATCCCCTTTAATGATATCGTCAAATGTTTCCATCTTATCTACTTTTTTAATATTTACAATCTGTTTAATCTCAAATACAGGAATCCTGCTTAATAGCCCTTATCCCATCAAAAACAAAATTATGAAATTCTATCTCGAAATCTTCTATATAATAACCGATAGATAACACTCAAAGTTTTCTATAAAAGATCAATAAACAACGATCAAAACAAGCAAAAGAAAAAAACTGGCATCTGATTATAACAAAAAAAGGGAGACTCTTTTAGAATCTCCCTCGTGATCGGGCTGGGATTCGAACCCAGGACCCACAGCTTAGAAGGCTGTTGCTCTATCCAGCTGAGCTACCTGACCATCCTTATTTTCGTGGTGCAAAGGTAAGGATTTTTCTTTTCCTTGCAAACTTTTAGTACACTTTTTTACATATTGAATTTAGAATGGATAACCAACGGCAAAATGCAAGGCGAAATTATCCTTGAAATTAGGACGGGTTATCGCCCAACGCCTAGACTTTTTCTCCTGAGGATTATAAGCCTTGAAGCCTGTATCTAAACGTAGTAGAAAGAAATCAAAGTCCAAACGAAGTCCCAAACCATAGGAAACAGCGATCTCCTTATAAAAACGAGAGAAATCAAAGTTTCCAGCCTTATAGCGTTCATCTGATACATTCCGGGTCCATATGTTTCCGGCATCTATGTAAGCCGCCAATTCAAACTTCCAAAAAAGTTTCGTTCGATATTCCAAGTTCAAATCCAAGCGGATATCCCCCGATTGAAGAGCGAAAGAAGTCGTGCTGTCAACTTCCATACTACCCGGACCTAACTCTCGTACAGACCATCCCCGGACACTATTCGCTCCCCCCGAGAAATAAGCACGCTCAAAAGGTAAATAGTTTGAGTTACCATAAGCCATCCCCACTCCCACTCCTATATGGAAAGCTAACTTGTTACGACTGTCAAGCACGATTCCTTTACTAAAATCGAAATCCAATTTCACATATTGCGCATATTCCGTACCAAACAACTCATAATAACCGTCATCATTTTTCTTCGCCCCCGTAAGATGCGAAAAGGCACTCAACAAATTCCCTGCGACCTCGACCGACGCACGTAGGGAATGCGTGTTTCTCAAACGATTCTGGGGAGAATAATTACTGAAGGAATAAGTATATCCCGAACTCATGATAAAATGGTTCGTATAGTTATACAACACCATATAATCCGGCAAGCTATTGATAAAGTCCATATTCTTATCCGGCAAATACACATAATTCAAGTCTACAAGCTTAAAGGTATGGCGTGCCTGTGTATTGCCCCGATCTTGCCAAATATAACTCCAACCACCAGATAGAATCGCCCTCGTATACTCCGGACGTTTTTGCAGGTTGTAACTTATTTTCGCTTCAGTTGACGCACGTAGCCGCCTACGAAAATCCGAACTCAAGAACGGGAACAAAAAACGAGGAAACAGCAAAGACCCTTCCGCACCTAACTCCCAGTAATTACCAAAGCCATTCGCCTTATTTCCGGATAACGCCTCGTAAGCCCCTCTCACCCTCGCCGAGAACAGCTCCGATCCTCGGAAGATATTCCTATGCTGATAATTCAAGCTGGAGGCAAACCCATAGTCACCCGCCGAGTTAGTACCTTCCAAATCCACTCCCACCGTATTTATCTTCGCGGGAGAAGTGAGAATGTAACAATCCAACTTCATCGTATCCCGCTCCTCTACTTCCGTAAAACGTATATTTACGTTCCTCAAAGCCCTTAGAGAAGCGAACGCCGAATAGGTCTGCTCTATATTCTTCTCACTAAATAATTGCCCCGGCCGAATATAAGTACTCCTCCGGAGCACGCTCGGACGGATACTCTTCCCGTTCCGGCCATATACGATATTCACCCCTGCGCTGAGCATCGTATCTGTAGCCATGAAACTAGCGTCCTCTCCTACCCCCATCGGATTATAATCGGTTAAGACCGTTACATCCTTAATATAATACTGACGATGCGGCTGATCCTCTACCGACCCATTGGGCAACACCTTCCGATAAGGTTTCATGGACATATCAAGATCCACGACATTTTGGTTAAAAGAACTATCAGCGATATATCCTAAATAATCCCGATTAAAACCATAATACCCGTTCCAGCGAAGTAAGGTCGTAATACGCTCCCGCTCCTTGTCCAATATATCCCGGTCAAATAAAGTTCCTTCCTTAACTAATTGGTTATACTCTTCCTGTGAGGACCGGAACGCAGAAGCTAAGGGAGAACGGCGAGGCGCTTTCAGATGTGCCAAACTATCAATTTTCGGATCGGGGAACTTCATCGTGTAATTGCGTATCCTATACGGATCGTTCGCCTTTATATGGTAAGTTACAACCGCTTTCTTATGGCGTGCCGTATCGATCGTCGTTGATACATCCGCATGGACATACCCTTTATTAATGTAAAAACGCTCTAGTTCCATGGCGGACTGTTCCACCAACATCGTATCCAGCACCACGGGAGGCTCACCAATCCTACGTAACTGTTTATTGATCCATTTCTTCTCATTCTTACCAGACCAATCATAGACAAACAACTGCCACTTCATCAGACCAAACACCTTGAAGTTTGGTTGCTGCTTAAGATAAGATTTTAAATCCGCAGACTTATAATCCTTGTTATCCGACACGATCTCCACCTTATCCAGCAAATATTCCCCATCCGGCACAAACTTGGTCGTACTACAAGAGGCTAGCAGTAGTACGATACAGATAAAATAGCATATACGTAGAGATCGATTCATCATTCCAAGCTTTTTACGATCGCGAATGTACTGGAATTTAAAGAATTTACCGTACTTTTGTTTTGTAAAAAGAACTAAGATGCTAAGCAAGACCAAAGTCAAATACATCCATTCTCTGGAATTAAAGAAATTCCGGAATGAAAATAATGTTTTTGTAGCCGAAGGAAATAAATTGGTAGCCGATATGTTACCGGCCTTTGAATGTGAGTTATTAATAGCCAAGCCATCGTGGATGGCTACACAAGGCGATATTCCGGCCAAGGAGTTATTGGTAGCGGAAGAAGATGATATTCGTAAAGCCAGCTTCCTGAAAAATCCCCAAGATGTACTCGCGATCTTTAAACGCCCCAATTGGGATATAACGGAAATAACGCCGGAAAAGGAGCTTGTTCTCGCATTAGACGGAATCCAAGATCCGGGCAACTTAGGTACGATCATCCGGTTAGCGGACTGGTTCGGTATTTCCCATATCGTATGCAGCAAAGATACCGCCGATGTTTTCAGTCCAAAAACCGTACAAGCCACTATGGGTGCGCTCGCCCACGTAAAAATACATTACACCGATCTGGAAACGTTCTTACAGGCCCAATCAGCCCAAGCCATACCTTTATACGGCACCTTCCTTGGCGGAGAAAACTTATATGAGAAAACCTTATCCGGAAACGGTATCTTGATAATGGGTAATGAAGGAAATGGAATACGTCCCGCCATAGAGGCTTTTGTAAACGAAAAATTATATATCCCGAACTATCCGGAAGGAAGAGACACCTCAGAGTCTCTCAATGTGGCCATCGCTACAGCTGTGGTCTGTGCCGAGTTTCGCAGACGCCAAGGGAATCCCGCTTAAACGATATATATGGACTGAACAACCCGGCGTAATCTTTTCGGTTAACGCCGGCCAAGATCCCATCACCTGCTTAAAACCAATCGCCGGTTCCGAGGAAAGAACCGGCACCAGCACTCCATCATAAAAAGCGGTTCCAGCTATCTCCTCATTCAACGGGTAAACACCATGAAACGCACCATTATCATCCAGTTCGATATAATGCATACGATAAACCTGCTTACACCAAACGTAATGAGCGGCAATTCTTCTCATAAGTATAATAAACAAATAGAGAGATTACTTAATAGAATCCTTAGGTAATTCGGCAAGCTCCTTACCATAGTTAGTTATATTTCATCAAGCTTAAGCTATCTATATACACCTTATAATAAGTCGTATCCATATTATCCATACGGATATATCCAAACACACGCTTTACTTTCTTAGTTGGTATAGTCTTCAAGATCGTCTCGTGATATCCATCTTTCGTGATCTTACTATTCACAGTCAAGGTCGTATCACCTTGGTCCGCGCTTAAACGTACCTCCGGCTTATAAGCCATTTTGTTATTCAATCCCCAGACACGCACGCCCAGCACGAAACTACTGCCCGAGGAATAATTCGTTTCCGGACGTATATCGAAAGTCACCCCATTAAATACAGAGGTAGGAGACAAGACCAGATAAGAACGGCGAGGCCAAATATCCACAGAATCCCGGTTCGATACCGGCGCAGCGTCCGCCTGCACATCCCCTAAGTTATTGATCCGTTTATTAAGATCGGCCAAGACCCGGTTGTAGACCTCCATATAAATATCCAAGTTACGGCCGTACCACACCAACGAGCTATCATACACCGCCTGTGTAATATCATGCTTACGGAATACAGACTCATACAAGGCAAGCTTCATGGTATCGGATTTATAAGTATTATAATCCACATTTACCATGGCCTCAGCCAGCAACATATCCATCAAAACACCCTGCATCTTTTTCTCCGACAGAATACCATCCGGAACCTTACTACATGCCGCCAGCAACGTCGTGGCTAATAAAGCCATACCATATATCCGTAATTTTCTCCGCATTTATTTCTCTTCTTTCGAAAGGCTAGCCGACAAAGTATGCCGATAAAATATTAACAAAAGGAAAACTCCCACGCAAATCGCCGAGTCCGCCAAATTAAAGATCGGACGGAAGAAAACGAACTCCTGTCCACCCCAGATCGGAACCCAATCCGGGAATACGGTCTCTATCAATGGGAAATAGAACATATCCACCACCTTACCATGCAGCCAAGAGGCATAACCACCTCCCTCCGGCATAAAAGTAGCGAGTTGCCCGAAACTATGGTCGAAGATCACGCCATAGAATATCGAGTCGATTATATTACCCACCGCTCCCGCAAAAACCAAAGATATACAGGCAATAAAACCGAATTTATAATTTTCTTTAACCAGCTTATACAAATAATATCCGATAAACAATACAGCCACGATACGGAATACGGAAAGGAATAATTTCCCAATCACCTCTATACCGAATGCCATACCCGGATTCTCAGTAAAATAGAGATAAAACCACGGAGTTATCTCTATACTCTCATGCAACTGCATGTGGGTCTTAATCCATATTTTCAGCGCTTGGTCAAGAAGAAGGAGCAGTATTATGATTAACACTGCTCCCCAACCTTTAGAATATCTCATTTACTTTGCACCTCCTTGTTTTGCTTCGATACTTAAAGTCGCATGAGGCACAGCACGTAGCCTTTCTTTCGGGATCAATTTACCAGTCTCCCGGCAAATACCGTAGGTCTTATTCTCGATACGGATCAAAGCGGCCTGTAAATTCTGGATGAATTTCATCTGGCGTTGCGCCAAACGGCCCGCCTCTTCCTTCGATAACGTAGAAGCGCCTTCCTCCAGCACCTTGAATGTAGGAGACGTATCAGCCACGTCGTTACCGTCGGAATTCGTAACCCCTGATCGCAAAAGCTCGTAATCCCTCTTCGCGATTTCCAGTTTCTCTAATATAATAGCGCGGAACTCCTCGAGCTCAGCGTCTGAATATCTTGTCTTCTCTGCCATGGTTCTAAAAAAATTTAGGTTCAACAATCGTTCAAATATCAATCAAAAAGAAGAATTAAGAATGAATATAAAATCATATTATTTCTTCTTTGCATGCAAAGATAATATAATTATCGATTTTCCTATATTTCATTCCTAATTCTTCCGCAAGAAATGCTATTCTATTTTTAAGCTTTCTCGATCTTTACGGACAATTTAAAGTCCTCGAAATCGAGTTCCGTAGCGTCGCTGATCGCATTATCCATGATTTCGATAGATTCCGCCAATACTTGGTTAGCGATATAATCCTTATAATCATAGATCGCCTCATCCATCTCCTCGCAAGAAAGAATGGATACATGGATCTTATCCGTTATATCGAAACCGCTGCTCTTACGCAAGTTCTGGATACGATTCACCAACTCACGGGCCAGCCCCTCCTTACGCAAATCCTCGGTTACGGTAATATCCAAAGCGACTGTCAAGCGACCTTCATTAGCGACCAACCAACCCGGGATATCCTCAGAGATGATCTCTACATCTGTACGCTCCAAAACGGCCTCCTGTCCATCTACCATCAAGGTAAACGTTCCGGCTTTCTCGAAAGCGTTGATATCTTCTTGGCTCATCGATTGAATCGTGGCGGCCAACGCCTTCATGATCTTTCCGTAGCGCGGGCCCAACTTCTTAAAGTCCGGTTTGATCTTCTTCACCAAGATACCTGCCGTATTATCCACGAACTTCAGCTCCTTCACGTTCACCTCGTTCAAGATCAGGTTCTTAACAGCCTCGATACTCTCTTGTTGATGAGCGTCTACAACCGGAATCATTACCGTATGCAACGGCTGGCGAACCTTGATATTCACCTTGCGGCGAAGAGCCAATACCATAGAAGAAACATCTTGAGCCATTTGCATACGCTCTTCCAAATTCTTGTCGATCTTAGACTCGTCGTAAACCGGGAAATCGGACAAGTGTACGGACTCAACGTTCTCACGTCCCGTAACAGCGACCAAGTCTAAGAATAACTGATCGGCATAGAACGGAGCGATCGGAGCCATCAACTTAGCCACTGTCTCCAAGCAAGTATATAAAGTCTGGTAAGCGGATAACTTATCCTCCGTCATACCACCACCCCAGAAACGGCGGCGGTTCAAACGCACATACCAGTTACTCAAGTTATCATTTACGAAATCAGAGATAGCACGTCCGGCACGAGTCGGCTCGTAAGCCTCCAAGTAGCCATCCACATCCTTCACCAAGCTGTTCAACAGAGAAAGGATCCAACGGTCAATCTCCGGACGCTTGCTCCATTCCACATCCGGATCGGAGTAGTCGAAGCCATCCACGTTCGCGTACAAAGCGAAGAATGAATACGTATTATATAATGTACCAAAGAACTTACGGCGAACTTCCTCGATACCATCGATATCAAACTTAATATTATCCCATGGAGAAGCGTTCGTGATCATGTACCAACGCAACGGGTCCGAACCATACTTCTCGATCGTAGAGAATGGATCAACAGCGTTGCCCAAGCGTTTAGACATCTTGTTTCCGTTCTTATCCAATACCAGACCATTAGACACGACAGCCTTGTAAGCCACGCTATCAAAAATCATGGTACCCAGAGCGTGCAGGGTAAAGAACCAACCGCGTGTCTGGTCAACACCCTCAGCGATAAAGTCAGCCGGATAGATCTGACGATTATCGAACTCCTTCAAGTTCTCGAACGGATAGTGGATCTGGGCATAAGGCATAGCGCCGGAATCGAACCATACGTCGATCAAGTCTGTCTCACGCTTCATCGGCTTACCAGAAGCGGAAACCAAGATAATATCATCCACATACGGACGGTGCAAATCGATCTTCTCGTAATTCTCCTTCGTATAATCTCCCGGAGCGAAGTCCTTGTAAGGGTTAGACTCCATAAAGCCGGCCTTCACCGATTTCTCGATCTCGCCAAACAACTCTACCACGGAACCGATACACTTCTCCTCGCTACCATCTTCCGTACGCCAGATCGGTAACGGAGTACCCCAATAACGGCTGCGGCTCAAGTTCCAGTCTTGCAAGTTCTCCAGCCATTTGCCGAAACGTCCCGTACCCGTGCTCTGCGGTTTCCAGTTGATCGTATTGTTCAACTCGATCATACGCTCACGGCAAGCGGTCGTACGGATGAACCAGCTATCCAGCGGATAATACAATACCGGTTTGTCCGTACGCCAG
>ERZ780208.2772-NODE-2772-length-11540-cov-5.242055_pt1 | contig 11540 bp, 8 predicted proteins | sample MGYA00511167_ERZ780208 | MGnify/ENA primary metagenome ERZ780208 (study PRJEB29588, sample SAMEA2159202) | human gut metagenome | biome: human gut; feature: human-associated habitat; material: faeces | place: Denmark | collected 2008/2010 ... | reverse complement strand
ATTATAGGAAAGAGTGGTTCGGGAAAATCTACACTTCTGCATTTGCTTGGAGGTTTGGAACAGGCTACTGACGGAAGTATAAAATATGGTGATACAGATTTTTCTAAAATGTCACAAAATCAATGTGATGATTTTCGTCTTGAACATATAGGAGTAGTTTTTCAATCATTTAATCTTTTGCCCGAACTTACTGCATATGAAAATATAATTCTTCCTCTTATGTTGCAAAATAAAAATATAGATGATAAATATGTAGATAAGCTTATAGAGCGTCTTGAGCTTAAAGACAGAATGAATCATCTTCCTGGACAGCTTTCAGGTGGTCAGCAACAGCGTGTTGCACTTGCAAGAGCTTTGATAAATCGACCATCTCTTTTACTGTGTGATGAACCTACAGGAAATCTTGACAAAAAAACTACACAATCTGTAATGGAACTTTTATTTGATATGTCAAAAGAGTATTCTGTTACACTGCTTGTTGTAACTCACGATGAAAATATCGCTAAAAGATTTTCAAGAGTTATAACAATAAGTGATGGCATTTTGGGTGGTGATATATAATGAAAAGTTATTTATATCTTACTAAAAAATATATGAAATCATATCCGAAACGGTGTATAGGTATAGTTTTATGTATATCATTATTCTTAATTGCTTTTCTTACTATTCTTTGGTACAGTAATAGTTTTAAATATTCTCTTGTAGAAAATTATAAAATAGAAAAAGGTGGTGCTTATGAATCAATTCGATTTTATGTAGACCAAGAGAATTTCAGAGAAAAGGAATCTCAATTAGTTGAAGAAAAAGCAGGAATTATAAGTGGAATTTGGGAAGTTAAAAGTAAAAGCCCTTCGGATATTTGGATAGGAAATGTAAATGACAATGTAAGTACACTCTTATCATTACATTTTGAATCTGGAGAAATGCCAAAATCTGAGAATGAAATTGCAATAGAAAAAAGTACATATGATATTCTTGGATTGAAAAGTAAAATAGGAGATAAGGTAGAACTTGAAATTAAAAATTCAGATGGAAACACAGAAAAGAAAAGCTTTATATTGACTGGAATTATAAAGAATTTTTCAAATAAAATAAAATTGCACTATGACTATCAAAGTGAAAAACTTTTATTTCCATCAATATTAACAACAAATAGTAAAGCTTCACCAAAGTATATACATATAATAGCAGCTGAAAACTCATTTTTGATAAGAAATATTTCAAGTAAAAGTGTATACTATAATGATTCTCAACAAATGATTTCTTCTAAAATGGTTGCTAATAATTTAATTTTAATGCCAGTGAAGATATTTTTTGTACTCACTACGATTATGGGAATAGTATCAATTTCTTTATATTTCTTTAAAGAACAAGAACGATATTTGAATTTACTTAGATGTATAGGTTTTTCAAAGAAGAAATCAAGAAAATTATTACTTATTCAGGGATTTTTTATATGGTTAAGTTCCTTGGTTATTTCAAGTGTTGCGTCAATATTGGTGTTACTATTATTACAATTTATATCGTCTTTTTCGTCGCAATACTTATTCTTAAATTTAAGCATTTTAGATTTGATTATAGTTGCCTTGCTTAGTGCAGTATTGATTTTTATTTCGTTCAATATTTTGCTCGCTCGTTTTTATAAAAATGCACCTTTAAGAGAAGCGATATATGTATCTAAAAAACAGATAAAATCTCAAACTAAATTAAAGCGTTGTTGGCATAAAGCATATGGAAGAAGATATAAACTACAAAATTTTACTTGTGTTATGTTGGTAATGTTTTGTGTTGGAATGTCAATATTTGGTTCGTTTGTTCCGTTATTTAATGCAAGAGGAAGTTCATTTGATGCTGATAATCCAGAGTATTTTAAACAAAACGCAGATTATTCTTTGCATATGATGGGTGGAGGAAGCTCTGCAAAAATTTATTATATAAATTTACCTGTAGGTTGTGGTGTATCACATAAAATAGCAGATGAGATAACATCGGATAAAAGAATAAATGTTTTAGAAGCGTCTGTTTCTAATCTTTTTGTACCTTTTTTCTTAACTTCTCAAAATCCTGATAATAAGCTTTTATATAAGTATGTTGTTGAAGCGAAAAAAAATGAGTATAATTATATTTTTCAACATAAGCGTACAAATGAAATGATTAAGCTTGCAGGCGGTGACAGCAGCAAGGATAGCTTGGTTGAGCTTTCTGTTAAATGGCAGTCATATGATTCAGTATTAAATAATATAAAAACTTAAAACTAATGGGTAGATTCTTAAACGAATTCAAGGAGTTCGCTGTCAAAGGCAACGCCGTAGACATGGCCGTCGGTGTTATCATCGGAGGTGCCTTCGGAAAGATTGTCACATCTGTCGTCAACGACATCATCATGCCGCCGATAGGATGGCTCATCGGCGGTGTCAAGTTCACTGACCTCAAATTCGAGCTGCCGCAGGTCGAGCTGCCGGGCATAGAGAAGCTCGAACCGGTGACGGTCAACTACGGAAACTTCCTCCAGACCATCTTCGACTTCATCATCATCGCCTTCTGCGTCTTCCTGCTCGTCAAGGGCATCAACCGCCTCTCCCAGAAAGTCACCAAGGCGAAGGAGACTCCCGCCGCACCGCCGGCACCGCCACAGCCGTCAGCCGAGGAGCGTCTGCTCACCGAGATACGTGACCTGCTGAAGGACAAACAGGAGTAGACACAAACCGTTCACAAAGGAGAAAGAGGACAGACGACCTGCAGCTGAAGCCCGGTCGTCTGTCCTCTTTCTCCTTATATATATGTGGTTCTTCCGGCATTTGGAGCGACACGTGCCCCCGATAAATAAATGTTTATTTTTAATAGATATATGAAGCATGCTCTTCCACGGGTAGGGACATAGTCTTGTCTTTGTCCGCAAGCGACAGATTGATATTAAACATATTCCTTGCGGACAAAGACAAGACTATGTCCCTACCCAGTGGAGGTATGTGCGGATGCATCACTCCAAATATCTGAAGAGCCATATATGTATGGCATGGAGGCACACGTCTGCCGGCGCGAGCAGGGCGTAAGCCTGGTATTGCCGGCAAAACAGCAGCATCTTGCATCGAAAAATTACATGCCTGCAAATGCAAACTGCAGCCAAGTGCACGTTCTAATCATGCTTGCTCTATGTTAAATCTATATTAAAACATAGCAAGATTGATAATTATTCTTTGTAATAGTTTGGTGAAACAAAACGAAAAACCTGTTTTTGCAGAACAAAAATGCGTAAATACGCACTTGTGATATAATAATTCGGGGGCATCCGATATTTTGAGTGATATAGTCGCTTGCTCCCGTAGGGACATATTTTTCCGTCACCTCATGACTGCTTTTATGTCCGGCCGGACGGCAGGCCAGCGCTATCGTATGATTCCCGGCCGGCTTTCCGGTAAAGCAAAACAGGCCGTTTTGCTTCATTATATAGGCTGTTTTACCGGCCAATACAGGCTATATTACTTTCCAATATAGGCTATATTACTTTGCAATATGAGTCATATTACAAAGTAAAACGAGTCATTTTACCGGGTAATATGAGTCATTTTACCGACCAATATGACTCATTTTACTTTATGACATGCCCCGCCCGGCCAATCAACGCGGCTCACATCAGTTTCTTTACATAATTTCAACTTTTTGATACATCACTGCAAGGCTTATTCCGTGATTATGTCTATTTTTGCAGACAGAACCCAAAGAACGAAACGAAGAAAATGAAACAGAAGATTCTGACCTTAGTGCTTTTCGCAAGCAGCTTATTGAGTCTGGCAGCCCGGCCTGTCACGACAAAAACCATTGACAAGGGCGGTTCGGGCTTGTTCAAGGCCATTGCCGTGAAGGAAGCGGCGATGCCCGACTTTGTCGTCTACCGGCCCAAGGACCTCTTGCACGCCCATGCCCGCTGTGGCGCCCTGCCCGTCTTGCTGTTCGGCAACGGCGGGTGTGCCGACACCAGCGTTGGCTACGAGCGGATGCTCAGCGAGGTGGCCTCTCACGGCTACATCGTGGTGGCCATCGGCGAAATGCAGGAGCGGCTTAACGACCGTCCGACGGGACAGACGGAGTCGTCGGAACTGATGCGCGGTCTGGAACTGATGCTGCAGCTGAACCGCACGAAAGGCACGGAATACTATCATTTCCTCGACACCACCCGCATAGCCGCGGCGGGCCATTCCTGCGGCGGGGCGCAGGTGCTCTGCAATGCCGGTGACCCGCGGCTGAAGACCTGCCTCATCCTCAATGCCGGCATGGGTGACATGGAGATGGCGGGAGCAAGCAAGGCTTCGCTGCCGCTGCTGCATACACCTATGTTATATATAGTGGGCGGTCCGGGCGATGTGGCGTATGGCAACGCGCAGAAGGACTACGACCGCATAAGCCACGTTCCGGTCTGCCTGGCCGACCACCCGGCATCCGGACACGGCGGAACTTACCACGACATGTATGGCGGCGACTACGGCCGGATGGTACTCGACTGGCTCGACTGGCAGTTGCGCGGCAAGAAGGAGAAGGCCGCCATCTTCCTGAAGGGGGACCTGAAAAACTATCGGGGCTGGCATATGAAAACCAAGAATTTCAAGCAGCGTCCGGGCAAATTCCTGTCGCGGAAGATGCCATGCCGGTTGCTGAGCGGCGTCACGGAACGTGACTATTCCATATATCTGCCCGGCAGTTACGAAAGCGACTCGCTGCGCAGCTACCCCGTGCTCTACCTTATGCACGGCGGCGGGGGCTCGCACACGGACTATGAGCGTTATCATCATCTTTCGCTGGTGGCCGACAGTCTGACGGACGCCGGTGCCATCAAGGACATGATCATCGTCTGCGCCGAGGGCAATCAGGGAAACATGATGTACTTCAACACCACCAAAGGCAAGGCCGGCGCACCCGACTGGCAGTATGAGGACTACTTCTTTCAGGAACTGATACCATACATAGAGAAGACCTACCGCGTCCGTACGGACAAGGGCGGGCGCGCCATTGCCGGCTTCTCGATGGGTGGCGGGGCGGCCACGGTCTACGGGGTGCATCATCCGGAAAAGTTCTCTATGGTCTATGACATCTCCGGCTATCTGCGCCGCCAGCCTCTTGATTTTCTGAAGAACGACCCGTCGGCCGGCTGGCGTCAGGAGACCATAGCCGACAACGATCCCGTCACGGCCGTAGAGAACGGCAGCGAGACGGAGGTGGAAGCATGGAAAAAGGTGGACTGGAAAATCAGCGTTGGCGACCGTGACTTCACTCTTGTCGGCAACATGGAGCTGGCAAGGGCTTTCCGCCGGAAAGGCATACCGTTCTCGATGTTTGTCAGTGATGGCGAGCATAACGGCAAGTGGGTACAGCCGGCTCTGGAAGATGCCATCAAGTGGGCCGGCAGGAATTTTGAAAGTCTCTGGATAGACAACGGCGACAGACATATCTACGGCATCATCAGCAAGCCGCAATACACCGGCCGCAAGCAGCCCGTAGCCATCATCGCCCACGGCTTCAACGGCACCCATGCCTATGGCCGCACTTACTTCAAGACCCTGAACGACCTCGGCTACCAGTGCTATGCGTTCGACTTCCCCTGCGGTTCCGTCAAAAGCCGCAGCAACTCAAACACGATGAACATGTCCGTCCTCGACGAGCAAAGCGACCTGGAGGCCATAGTCCGTCACTTCCGGCAGCAGCCCGATGTCGATGCCGGAAAGATTGTGCTCATCGGTGAGAGTCAGGGCGGATTTGTCTCTGCCATGACAGCGGCCCATATACCGCAGGATATAGACAAGCTCGTTCTCGTGTTCCCCGCCCTCTGTATTCCCGATAATTGGAACACCCGCTATCCGAAGGAGACAGACATACCCGACACGACCCGCCTGTGGCGCGTACCGCTTGGACGCCGCTTCTTCATGGAACTTCGCGACATTGATGTGTTCAAGACCATCCGAAAATTCCGCAAGCCCGTACTCATCGTTCAGGGCGATGCTGATGCCGTAGTGTCGATGGAGGACTCCCGCCGTGCCGTAAAGCTATACAAAGATGCACGCCTTTACGTCATCCCCGGTGCCGGTCATGGCTTCAAACCCGAAGAACAGCAGTTGTCGCTGGAACAGATCAAAACATTCCTTCTACGTGACACGCGACCAGATATACCCCATTGAGACAGACTTGGTCCGACTGACATTCGCGGCGATGGCGGTCATTCGTCGGCTGACGTGCTGTCACAAAACTGAGTGGGCGGCACGCCGAACATCGTGCGGAAGCAGCGGCTGAAGTAGCTGACGGAAGAGAAGCCTGTGGCGTTGCTGATTTCGGTGACGTTCATGCGGCCCTCGCGCAGCAGTTCGGCCGCACGGCGCAGGTGGAGAGTGTGAATGAACTCTGTGGGCGTATGGCCGGTGGCCGATTGTATCTTGCGGTAGAAGGTCATGCGGCTCATACACATGTCGCTGCTCAACTGTTCCACGGTGTAGCCCTCGTCGTTCAGGTGGGCCTCAACCTGAGCGATGGCGCGCTGAAGCCATTCATTCTCCTGCGCAGGAGCCGGCGGCTGTTCCGCGTCACTTTGCCGGACAGCCGCATCGCTCCGACCGACATCATTCTTTATCTGCTGCATGAACCGGCGGCGCTGCCGATGCAACATCAGGATATGGCAGACAAGTGCCGATAGGACAAGCAGAATGTATGGTACTGGTTTAACTTGACAGTTTCTTGGTTAATTACTATGATACTTTACACTATTATTTTTATGACTAAGAAACTTGTCACTTGCCGTCGCATGGACAATTCCTTTTTACTAAGTTGATTGCAACAACCGGTTTATACTTTGATTGGAGTAATATTATCCTCTGTGTCTCCGCCTCTGTGTTCAAAAAACTTATTATAAAGTAATAATGAATACTTACTTAAATTCTTCTTTCTTCATTTAAAATTGTATATTTGCACCGTCATCCGCCTATTCCGGACGCCGACAAGACAAATGAGACGCATACTGACATCCATCATTATTATATTATGGTCAGCTGCCGTTCACGCACAGAACGGACAGTTGACCGCCATACGCGGCATCGTGCCCGACAGTTACAATTTCTGGCTCTACGCCCCACGCGAATATGTGCATGAACACCGGCGCATACCGGTCATAATCTTCCTCCACGGAGCGAGCCTCTGCGGCAAAGACATGCAGCGCGTCCGCCGCTACGGACTGCTCCACGCCATTGAGAAAGGGCGCTACTATCCGGCCATGGTCATAGCGCCGCAGAATCCCGGCGGAGCATGGAATCCGCAGAAAATAGCCCGCATACTCGACTGGGTTCAGCAGAACCACGACACCGACACGACCCGCGTCTATGTCATCGGAATGAGCCTCGGCGGCTACGGCACGCTCGATTTCGCGGGAACCTATCCCGACCGCGTGGCGGCGGCGATGGCCCTCTGCGGCGGCAGCACCCTGCGCGACTTTTCGGGTCTCGGCCGCATCCCTCTGTGGATTCTCCACGGAACGGCCGACCGCGCCGTGCCCGTGTCACAGTCGAAGAGCGTCGTCAAGGCCATTCAGGACGCCGGCCACGATCGTCTCCTGCGCTACGACTGGTTGAAAGGTTCGTCCCACGGCGACCTTGCACGCATCCTATACCTCAAGCAGACTTACGACTGGCTTTTCTTCCACACCACCGTGGACAACCCGCGCGAGGTTGACCGCGACATCGAAATCACGAAAGAGGACATGCGCAACGCCTACGACGACCTCGCACCGGAAGAGACGCGGTTCGACATTGTGGATGAAGTGAAAAGAATGAAGAACGAAAAATGAAGAATGGGCTGACGCCGTTCCTACTGCCATAATGTAGCAATGTTGGAACGGCGCCAGCCCATTCTTCATTCTTCACTCTTCATTCTTCACTTTCTTACTCCCACTCTATCGTTGATGGTGGCTTTGACGAGATGTCGTAGCAGACGCGGTTGACGCCGCGCACCTTGTTGATAATCTCGTTTGAAACCTTTGCGAGGAAGTCATAAGGCAGATGCGCCCAGTCGGCCGTCATAGCGTCGGTGCTGGTCACGGCACGCAGGGCGACGGGATTTTCGTATGTGCGTTCGTCACCCATCACGCCCACTGAACGCACGGTTGACAGCAGCACGGCACCGGCCTGCCATATTTGGTCGTAAAGCGAAACCTCTATCTCACCGTCGGTCATAGACGCCGGCACACCTGCGGCCAGCACCTTGCGGGCATCCTCACCGGAAAGGCGCACCTTATAGTCGCGTAGTCCGCGGATGTAGATGTCGTCGGCATCCTGCAGGACACGGACTTTCTCGCGGGTGATGTCACCCAGGATGCGCACGGCAAGGCCGGGACCGGGGAACGGATGGCGCGTGATGAGATGTTCGGGCATGCCCAGCTGACGTCCCACGCGGCGCACTTCGTCCTTGAAGAGCCACTTCAGCGGCTCGCAAAGACTGAGGTGCATCTCCTCGGGCAGTCCGCCGACGTTGTGATGGCTCTTGATGACCTTGCCCGTGATGTTGAGCGACTCGATGCGGTCGGGATAGATAGTTCCCTGTGCCAGCCACTTCGCACCCGTAATCTTGCGTGCCTCGGCATTGAACACCTCGACGAAGTCGCGGCCTATTATCTTGCGCTTCTGCTCCGGGTCGGTCACTCCGGCGAGGTCGCTGAAGAACTTTTCGCTTGCGTCGACGCCGATGACGTTGAGTCCCAGACACTCATAGTCGTGCATGACGTCAGTGAACTCGTTCTTGCGGAGCATACCGTGGTCGACAAAGATACACGTGAGGTTCTTGCCGATGGCGCGGTTGAGCAGCACGGCAGCAACCGACGAATCGACGCCTCCGCTGAGTCCGAGTATGACACGGTCGTCACCGACCTGTGCTTTCAGCTCGGCAACGGTTGTGTCGACGAACGACGCCGCGCTCCAGTCCTGCTTCGAGCCGCAGATGTCAACGACGAAATTCTTCAGCAGCTGTGTTCCCTGAACGGAATGGAACACTTCCGGATGGAACTGAACGGCCCAGACGGGCTGTTCCTTACTTGCGTATGCCGCATACTTCACATCTGCCGTCGATGCTATGCACTCAAATCCTTCGGGTATGGCCGTGATTGTGTCGCCGTGGCTCATCCATACCTGTGAATTGTCGGTGAAGCCCTTGAAGAGCGGATTTTCCTTGCTGAACGTCTGAAGGTGGGCACGGCCGTACTCACGCGAATCTGCCTTCTCAACACGTCCACCGAGCGTATGGGAGATGAACTGCGCACCGTAGCAGATGCCAAGCACGGGCAACCGGCCGACGAACTGGCTCAGGTCAACCTTGAACGCCTCGGGGTCGTGCACTGAATAGGGCGAACCGCTCAGTATGACACCAATCACCGAGGAGTCGTCCTTCGGAAACTTGTTGTACGGAAGAATCTCGCAGAATGTGTCCAGCTCGCGGACACGGCGGCCGATGAGCTGCGTGGTCTGCGAACCGAAGTCGAGGATGATAATCTTCTGTTGCATATTCGTTTATATATTATTATTGTTTATGTCTTAATTATACTTGTTGTCCTGATTATATTTGTATGTCCTGCACAAACGCCTCTGCCTCTGCCAGCGTGTCCAGCTTACCGACGTCCATCAGCCGCAGGTCGTCCTTGACACAGCCGTGTATCACGACCCTGTCGCACACGCTGAGATAGAAATCAATGATGCCGAACTTATCGGGAAATTCGCAGAACAAAGGGAAAAGCTCCGGAGAAAAAATGTGTATGCCCGAGAAAGCATAGCGGTGGGCGGCAGCGGTGACTGCGGCAGGATAAGGGCTGCGCACCTCACCCGTGGCGACATTCGTCCAGCCGACCAGCCGCATGTCGTCATCGAAAAGCAGATAGCGGCTTGTCTTACGGTTGCTGACCAGCAGCGTTGCGGCGTCGGCAACGCCGGCGGCATAAAACGCGCTGAGGTCAACGTTGCTCAGTATGTCCACATTATGAATCAGTATCGGCGACAACACGTCAAACAGCGGCGCGGCCGCCTTTATGCCACCGCCCGTGTCGAGCAGCGCGGCCGTCTCATCGCTGACGCGTATGTCCATCCCGAAATTAGCCTTTGCCGCCAGAAAGTCTGTTATCTGCGAAGCGAAATGGTGCACATTCACGACAATTCTCTGCGCTCCGGCCGCCTTCAGCCTCATCACCGTGTGTTCCAGCAACGGCCGCCCCGCCACACTCACAAGAGCCTTTGGCATGGTGTCGGTCAGTGGTTTGAGCCGTGTCCCAAGTCCGGCTGCGAATATCATTGCCTGCATCATCTCTGTCTATCCCTGTTTATCCCCGTCAGTCTATGAATTCTAAAAATTCCGAAGATTCATCTTGTTTGCCACAAGTCTCAATCTTCGCCTCCTCTATAAGTCTGCGTCCGAACCACTCCTTATTGCTGGCTGACAGCGACATGGAGTTGATAAAGTCAAGAGCACTGTCCATTGATACTGTCACATTCATAATCGTACGAGGTTATATATTTTCTGCAAAAGTACACAAAATCAGCAAGTCTGGCAAATATATCTTTCTTTTTTCGTATTTCCATATTGTGTTGATAGAATATTGGCTAAGAAACTGTAAAGTAACGGAACAGTTAAAAGCAGGTTTCAGCGCGAAGACATTGGTTCCTTACATGCACACCATAACAGGCACGAATTGGTCAGGCCGGAAGAATTTCTTTATCCTGTCTGCCCGTTACTCGGATTTTATGTGTACATTTGCACAGTAATAAGAGTGTAGCGAAATGGTTCCATTATGCTTACTTACAGGCATATCTGCACTTTGCTACGCCACTTTATGACAGGACAAAACGTGGAGCAAGAAATAGATGAGCATTATACGGAAAGAGACACGGGGAGAGATGATGCGCTTTGTGGTGGTCGGAGCATTGGCCACAGTGATACACTACGGCATTTATCTGGCACTGTTGGGACGCATGGCTGACGGCGTGGCGTACACCGCAGGATATGTCATCAGCTTTGTTTTCAACTACCTGCTATCGTCGCGTTACACTTTCCGCAGCCGGACCTCGGTCAGAAACGGAGTCGGATTCTGCGCCGCCCACGCTGTCAACTATCTAATTCACATCTCGCTGTTCCACCTTTGGATATGGATCGGAGTGCCGGAATGGCTCGTCCCCGTACCGGTCTACGCCATCGCCATACCGGTCAATTTCCTGCTTGTGAGGCTGGTGTTCAGACACTGATTTCAGTTAAGAGGTAAGAGTGATGAGTGAAGAGGTAAGAGTGAAGAACGAAGAGGTGTGATTACTCTTGTTAATCAACGTAACAAGAGTAATCACACCTCTTCGTTCTTCACTCTTACCTATTACATATTAATCGTTTAGCGCTTCAAACAGCTTGTCAAGTGCCTCGTCAGCGTCGCGGCTCTCGTTGAGCAGGGTCACAAACTTGCTGCCGATGATGGCTCCGGCGGCGTTCTGCTGCGAGCTTTCCAGTGTCTGACGGTTGGAGATTCCGAAGCCGATCATGCGCGG
>ERZ780208.2771-NODE-2771-length-11542-cov-2.659963_pt1 | contig 11542 bp, 8 predicted proteins | sample MGYA00511167_ERZ780208 | MGnify/ENA primary metagenome ERZ780208 (study PRJEB29588, sample SAMEA2159202) | human gut metagenome | biome: human gut; feature: human-associated habitat; material: faeces | place: Denmark | collected 2008/2010 ... | reverse complement strand
GTTCGGCAGGAGTAAACCATGCCATATTCTCAACCAGACCGAGAATGGGCACATTTACCTTATCATTGGTGAACATATTGATTCCCTTACGGGCATCCGCCAAAGCAACCGCCTGCGGAGTGCTGACAACAATCGCCCCTGTCATAGCCAATGTCTGAACAACGGTCAGATGAATATCACTGGTTCCGGGAGGAAGGTCTATCAGGAAATAATCCAAATCTCCCCAAGCCGCATCACCTATCAACTGTTTCAACGCATTGCTTGCCATCCCGCCACGCCATAAAGTAGCTTGATCCGGATCAACAAAGAAACCGATAGACAATAATTTCACTCCATATTTCTCTACCGGAATAATCAGATCACGACCGTCTATACGCTCGGCATACGGGCGCGCATCTTCCACCTGAAACATCTTGGGCATGGACGGACCGAAGATGTCGGCATCCAGCAAACCTACCTTATAACCCAATTTCGCCAAAGCAACCGCCAGATTTGCTGACACGGTAGACTTGCCTACCCCGCCTTTACCGGAAGAGATACCAATAATATTCTTTACCTGAGGAAGCATCTTGCCCACCTCCGGACGGGGAGCTTGTTTACTTTCTGTCGCAATCGTCACCTGCACATCCGAAGACACATAGGTATGAATAGCCGTCTCGGCAGCTTTCACCATTGATTTCATAAACGGATCAGTCGGTTTCTCAAATGTTAACGAGAAGCTGACCTTCATCCCGTCAATCCGCATGTTATCGGCCACCATCTCAGCCTCAACAAGATTCTTTCCGGTGCCGGGATAACGCACTGTTGCCAATGCATCAAGGATTAATTTTGGATATAATGTCATTGTATGTACTATTTGACGATTTACTATTTACTATTTTTATGCGAATCAGTAGTATTTTTAACCACTGATTCGCATCATTTACTGGTTTGTAGTCCACTACGCTTACTACGGTTATAACTGCGGTACTCATCCAGCTCTATCTCCACATCCGGCTCCTGCAACTCGCCCGCTTGCGGAAGATGGAACTTGGCATACTTGATATTCAAGCCACGATCCAACCATTGTTGTTCATAATAGGTCTTGATACTGAGTATCTCATCAGCCATGCCAGAGTGGTACAAGTCTTCCGTCATCACATCCACCGGTAACCGGTTTCTTTCAATCATGTACCGGGTATAGGTAAACATGAAGTTACTGTCCGTCTTCAGATGAACGATACCGTCATTCTTCAGGAACTTGCGGTAGCGCTCCATGAAATAAGTGGAAGTAAGCCTTTTTGTAGCCTTCTTCATCTGCGGGTCCGAGAAAGTAAGCCAGATTTCACTCACTTCATCCGGAGCAAAAAAGCGGTCTATGATTTCGATATTCGTACGCAGAAAGGCCACATTCTTCATGCCCGATTGCAGCGACTCGGTAGCTCCCGTCCACATACGAGCCCCTTTTATATCCACTCCGATGAAGTTCTTTTCGGGAAACATACGTCCCAATCCGACAGTATATTCTCCCCTACCACAGCCCAGTTCCAGAACAATAGGATGGTCGTTTTTGAAAAACTGCCCATGCCAGTTCCCTTTCATGTCAAACGGCACATTATCTACCGCGGAATACGGATACTCGAAAACATGCGGATAACTCGCCATATCGGCAAACTTCTCTAACTTGTTCTTTCCCATTTAAGAAGCATTGAAACATAAAACATATTATTTTAGGCACGGATTACACGGATTTTCACGGTCTCTCTTCAATCTATCCGTGCTTTCCGCGCAATCCGTGCCTAAAAGTATAAAAACAAAGTCCCGGCAAGTCTTATACGATAGACATTACCGTATTATTCAACGATCGTTACCCAACCATGAGTATCTGGCTCGTCACCATACTGGATGGCACGCAGCTTGTTGTAAAGCTTCGTACATACCGGTCCCGGTTTTCCATCTTTGGAAATAACGTATGCCTTGCCGTTCTCTACGTCGTCAATACGTTCGATGGGGCTGATAACGGCAGCTGTACCGCAGGCACCCGCTTCCTCGAAAGTCAGCAACTCTTCTTCGGGAACCGGACGGCGCTCCACCTTCATGCCCATATCCTCTGCCAGCTGCATCAGGCTCTTGTTGGTGATGGAGGGCAGGATGGAAGTGGACTTCGGAGTGATATACGTATTGTCCTTGATGCCGAAGAAGTTGGCAGCACCACATTCGTCCATGTATTTCTTTTCCTTGGCATCCAGATAGAACTCACAGGCATAACCCAAATCGTGCGCTTTCTTGTTGGCACGCAAACTGGCTGCATAGTTACCACCTACTTTATAAGTACCGGTACCCAATGGAGCAGCACGGTCGAATTCGCGGATAATGACATACGGATTGGTTGAGAATCCACCCTTAAAGTAAGGACCTACCGGGGTCACGAACACCACAAACAGATATTCGCTGGCAGGATGTACGCCTACTTGTGCACCGGTACCCACCAGCAACGGACGGATATACAGAGAAGCACCCGATTCATAAGGCGGAATGAAACGCTCGTTCAGCTTCACCACCTTCAGAATAGCTTCTTTGAAACGCTCTGTAGAAAGTTCCGGCATCAAGATGCCACGGCAAGTGGATTGCAGGCGGGCTGCATTCTCTTCCAAACGGAAGATACGCACTTTACCGTCTTTGCCACGGAAAGCCTTCAAACCCTCAAACGCTTCCTGACCGTAGTGCAAACAAGTGGCAGCCATATGCATAGGAATGGTTTCCTCGCTGCAAACTTCCAGTTCGCCCCATTGTTCGTTACGATAGTAAATTCTCACATTGTAATCTGTCTTCATGTATCCGAACGGCAGATTAGCCCAATCAAGTTCTTTCATATCTCAAAGTATTAGTTACTTCTATTACGTACATTTTGCAACAAAAATAGCTTTTATTCTTCAGATTCCCGCTTCTCCGACAGTAATTTTTCAATTTCCTTATCAGCTTTGGTCAATTTATCGCTGCAAAATGCTATAATTCCATTTGCTTCCTTTATTTTTTCAGCAAGCACATCTATCTCCAGTTCATTGTTGTCTATCTGGCCGACAATTTTCTCCAAACGTGCCATGGCTTCGGAGTAGGTTTCTTTTTTCTTGGACACCATATTATTTACGATTTGACGGTTTACGATTTACGATTGAGGTTACTTCTCCTTTTTGGAGCAGGGTGGTGATTTCATCTCCTTCATTCAGCAAGCCGACATTTTTCACAACCTTCCCGTCTTTCAACGTGATGCTGTAACCGCGGGCAAGCAGCTTTTCCGGTGAAGCATCCACCAAGCGTTGCTGCAACAATTCCAGACGGTGGCGATAGCGGGACAAATAGGAAGTGACAGCTTGCACTACATCTTTCCGCGCAGTCAGTAAAGCCATTTTTGCATCGGATATGCAGCGGTATGAGACAGAAGGAATCCGGTTCTTGCAGACAGACAACTTGCGCTGTTCCTGCTGCAACAGATTCCTGACCCCCTCATGCAAGCGGGAAACAAGCATTTCCAGTTCATCGGCGGCATTGTTCATGAGGTCTATCAAGAACTCGGCGGCGGCCGTAGGGGTCTTTACACGGGTATGTGCCACAGAATCCAGCACCGTGTCGTCCCGCTCGTGACCGATACCCGTTATGATAGGTAACGGAAACTGTGCACAAGCAGCAGCAAGCAGATAGGTATCGAAACCGGACAAGTCGGACGTGGCGCCTCCACCGCGAATAATGGCAACCACATCAAACTCGGACAAGCGTGCATTCACCCGGTCGAGAGCAGAAAGGACAGACTCCTCCACACGGTCACCCTGCATCAAGGCAGGAAACAGCTCCGTATAAAAGTAGAACCCCCGGGAATTGTTTTCCAGCTGATGACAGAAGTCACCATAGCCCGCCGCCGTCGGTGAAGATATGACGGCAATACGTTGTGGCAGGCGGGGTATATCCAGTTCTTTATTAAGAGTGAGGACTCCCTCCTCCTCAAGCTGCCTCAATATTTCCCTGCGGCGACGCGCCATATCGCCCAACGTATAGGTGGGATCTATGTCCTGCACTGTCAAACTATATCCATAAAGTTCGTGGAAACTGACAGTGACCTGAACCAGCCCGAGACAAATGCCTGCCCCGTAGCCTCCTCAAAATAGGGCTTCAGCAACCGAAACACATTTGCCCAGATGGTGCCTCTCGCCTTAGCTACCAGACTATTGCTACGGGGATCTTTCTGCACAAATTCCAGATAGCAATGCCCTGTACTGTTGGTACGCACATCGCTCAACTCTGCCTGCACCCAAAACTCATCGGGGAGACACTGCTCCAGACTACGGCGCACAAGGGCATTCAACTCTTGTAAAGACAAGGCTTCCATATAGCTATCATTCAACCAGTTATAACTTTATAAAATTTTATCCGTAATAAAGCGGTACTTTATTCGTGATAAAGTGACAATACACTATTGGCAAGCCAACAGAAATTCTCGTTATTTGTTTCTTTCGGACTGATAATCCTGATACGCCTTCCACATATCGGGCACGCCATAGCCATAGATATTATCAGGATAATCCGTACGGTCACCGGAACGGCGCACCAATTCTATCACTTCTTTTGCCGTAAGTTCGGGACAAGCCTGCCACAAGCAAGCCACCATGCCGCACATAATGGGTGAGGCAAAAGAGGTACCGTTCGCCCTTCCCTGGTTGCCGTCCGTACGTATAACGTCGGCACCCAGCCCGACGGCTACAACATCCGGCTTTATCCGATGGTCTGCCGTATTCCCTACAGACGAGAAAGGAGCCAGAACAGCTTCCTTGTCGACAGCACCCACCGTCAGCACATTCTCGGCATCGCCCGGAGGCGTAATCTTCTTCCAAGAACCGGTGCCCGAATTTCCGGCACTGCATACCAATACCATGCCCTTATCGGCTATGCGCGATGCCTGACGTGACATCAGCGCATAGTGCCCATCCAGATTGCGGAGCTTATAATTCTTGGATTTATCATCGAAAGCGTAATATCCCAATGAAGTATTAAGCACATCCACTCCCACGCTATCGGCATATTCCACAGCAGCAGCCCAGTAGTCCTGCTCTACCAGATGCTCGGAGTATTCGTCTTCGCTACGCAGCAACCAGAAAGAAGCTTCGGGAGCTGTACCGGTCATGACACCGGGGCGATTCATGGCGATGCACGAGAGCACCGCCATGCCGTGGCTGCTTTCGGCAAATATATCCGATTGGGGATTCACAAAATCCTTCGTACCCAGGATGCGGATATTCTGCATAGCGGTTATCTTGTCGGCATTGTGGAAACCCGCGTCGATAACGGCAATCGTCATTCCTTGTCCCTTGAAGCCTTCTTCGTGCAGCTTATCGCCATTGCTCAGCCGTATCTGGTCGACAGCCAATCCATAAATGCTGTCGGGATGCACGCTCGGGCGGTTTATCAGAGAGTCGCGCTCTGTCGCCATGAACGGCCCGTCACCTCCGGGAGCTATCCAGACCTTTTCCGTCTTCCGAACAAAAGGCAGGGCGGCAATACGCTCTATCAATGCAGAGTCGTTGCAGGACACTGTAACAAAATTCTCCCATTTGCCGGTAACGACAATCTTCGCGCCTTGCCTGCGAATCTCATCCACATACTTACGGCATACCGGAAGGTCTGTCGAGTCTATCGGAAGATTCTGCTTCCGGCGACGCTCAATCGCCTTTTCAGAAAGGAACGCTTCCGGATGTTCCAGCGAATACGTGGTGGCAGCCTTATCCTTCAGGCTGATACGATACTTCAAAGTATCTTGTTGTGCCGATGCTCCCGCCGCAAACAGGACAAAGGCTGAAAGAAGTACAAGTCTTTTCACAATTAGAAATTATAAATTAAAAATTAAAGAAACATCCCGATGCCCCGTTGGGAAGCGATGAATGAGCCTCCAACCACACGCCGGCCGACATAGAACACGGCAGACTGTCCTGGAGCAATGGCAGAAGCCTCCGACAAGAAGTGCACCAGCAGACGCCCGTCCTCCAGGCGCTTCACGGTGCAAGGAATAGGTTTGCTGCGATAACGGATGCGCACGGTGAGTTCTTCCGATCCAAAGAATTCGTCTTCATCCGTCAGATTCTCCTCTTCGGCCAGCATATATCCGGCCTTCAATTGTTCCGCATCGCCCAGCATCACGGTATTCTTCTGCGGATTAATTTTCAGCACATAGGCAGGTTTGCCCAAAGCTATCTCCAGGCCTTTCCTCTGTCCGATAGTGTAGTAAGGAAATCCTTTGTGCTCCCCCAGTTTGACGCCTTCCGAATTGACAAACCATCCCGGCCCCACTTCACTGTCTATCTCCGAGGAATGCTCGCGCAAGAAGTCGCGGTAGTCTCCCTTGATGAAACAGACTTCCATGCTTTCCCCTTCTTCCGCCTTGAGCGTATATCCTTTATCACGAAGATACTCGCGAACCTGCATCTTGGTGGATGCTCCCAACGGGAAGATGCATCGCTTCAACACCTCCTGCCCCAGTCGCCAGAGGAAATAGGACTGGTCTTTCTTATCATCATCCCCGGCAACAATGTAAACCTTCCCGTTCCGTTCCTCCAGACGGGTGTAGTGCCCGGTAGCAATGAACGCACACCCCAACCTGTCCGCCCACTCCGTCAGGATACGGAACTTGAATAACGGATTACACATCACACAAGGATTGGGAGTACGCCCCCGACGATATTCATCGATAAAGTTCTGAACAATAATCTGCCGGAAAGCCTCACGCTCATCTGCCACATGGTGTTCAATTCCCATACTGTCGGCAAGGTTGCGGGCTTCCACCGGTTCGTCTCCCCACACCCACATGGTGAGGCCGACTATCTCATAGCCCTGTTCCCTCAACATCAGGCAAGTGGCGGTACTGTCTATACCTCCACTCATTCCCACTAATACTCGCTTTTCGGATTTGTTCATATTCTGCCATTCATTCATATAATCTGCAAAAGTACACGTTTTCAAGCAGAATACACAGCTTTTCAGCTAAAGAGAGAGTATTTTCATCCTCCACAGCCTTCACCTTCTTCCTCAACCTTCCTATTCATCGGCTTTTCCGGTAAGACCTCTTTCCTTCGCACTACCGCACCTCATAGGTGTTCCGGCGTTTTCTTATCAATTACGCATCTGTCTTTGATTACACCTCCTTTCCTCTTAGCATAACCATTTATGAATCAGCAGATAATCAGTGCAAAAAGAATGCAACCATTTTGCAGTGACGCTACGCCCCTACTACAGTGAGGTTAGCAGCAGGCAATTGACAGCTCCCGAGCCTTCAACGGGAAAGCGAATACAAGGTTTTTACCCGATAATCCATTTACTGCCCGGTATCAACGAGATGAGCTTGGTTGCCACGAAACAACTGATAAACGTACATACCGCTATAACCGGAATGGCAGCCACAGTGGGCAATCCCAATGTAGACTTAAACACCGACACCCACAAGCCAAGCCAGAAAATGTGCATAAGAAACATGCCGTAGCTGAGTTTAGACATTTCGGCAATGATGCGCGGAGGCTGCGGAATGCTGATACAGCCGAACAACAAAAATGTGCCTGCCGTCAACGCCACGCAATTAAGGGTACAGAAAGCCCATCCCACCTCAATGACCGGTGTAGAATGAACCACTCCTGGAACAGCCTGGACATAGAACGACCATATGGTAGCCGCCGCGCCGACCAGCATAAGCAAGAAACCGACCCGCAGACGCAAGGAGCGCCCCCAAGTAAGATGCACGCGGATATAATGTGCCAGCACAAGATAGCCTAAATAACCCGAAAAATACCATAACATGTGATATTCGTTCCAGAAACACTGTCCCCATACTTCACCAAACCAACGGTTGAGGAAAGGTATACAAGTAGAAATCAGAAACAATCCGATGAAGAAACGTTCTTCTTTGGCCGAAACCTTCTCCAGCCACGGTGAAATGACCGGAATGAACAGATAAAGACTTATCAACGGATACATAAACCAGAAGTGCCCGGCAAGCGCAGGAAAGTTCAGCCAGATACGTGAAAGGTCGTTCAGAGATTGTTCGCCGTCTATCTGTCCCCACAACATGGGCAACGTGCTATATAGTACCATGAAAAAGACGAACGGCGGCATGATGCGCAGGAAACGTTTGCGGTAAAACTGCCAACAGCTTTGTCCTTTCTTCATCGGTGCAAGCAGATAAGCCGAAACAATCATGAACAGAGGCACAGACATACGAGAGAAACCATCATAAACTGATACCCACAACCTATCGGCCTCATTCTGAAGGAAAGACTGCGGTCCTACCATATCTGTAGAGCCGGCAGCTCCATAAAAATTCTCACTGGCATGAACCAACATGACCAAGAAGCACGCAAACACGCGCACGTAATCCAAAAAAGCAATACGTTTCATTTTATTTTAAGTTTTCTATTTATGCAAGTCAGGAGTTAAAGATGTCAGCACTTCACTACTGTCCGCATCATTCATCAATTTATTCTCTTGTATTCGGGAACGCAGATATCCTTAACCGCGCAGCTCCCATAGGGATGAGTGTGATTTCTTCTTTGTCGCCTCTCGCTGCATCCTCTTCGGGCAACACGCCACACAACCCGGTTTCATCTATTTCCCATTCGGGAACCAATCGGCCGACAGCCTTCACCTCCAAAGGTACATTGGCCACCGTAAAAGGGTAGTCGTCGGCCGGCCATGATTTACGGATTACCTCGAAGTGTTTCAAGGGTTCTGTCTTGTCCAACACCAGCGAATAATTCCACGCGCTGCCGGAATATATCTCAGTAGTGGGCCATTTTTGAGGGTCAGCATCTTTTTGCCATTTAGAATCACCGATGGCCGTTTCGCGGCTGTCCTTCTCCACATATTTCTCAGCAATCTTAAGAGAGAGCGTGAGAGGACCGTAATCCACACTTACGCTGTTTTTATTGACCTGCCAGGTGCGCATGGACAAAGACATCGGAAACGTCAATTCCACACAGTCACCATCCGACCACTCGCGATGGATGCAGAGATACTTCCCTGCCACGGGAACCGCATCCACTTCCTCACCATTCACGCACACTTTCGCCTTTTGAGTCCATGAAGGGATTCGGAAATAGAACGGGAAGACGACTTTTCCCTCGGTAGAGACAGAAAAACGGATGTCTTCCTCAAAAGGATAATTCGTCTCTTCGTGCAAAGTGATTTCCTTTCCATCAGCTACTTTCACCACAGCTTTGCAAGCTGCATAAAGAGCCGTTGCCACTCCATTGTCGGGAGTTGCCAAAACCAGATGCTCGGCAAAGTAGGGCCAGCCTTGTGCATGATTGTGCTGACAGCAACGACTGCTGAAAGGATTCATCGAAAGAAACGGTCCGCGGTTGTCAATGCCCGGATGATGATTCTTGGAATCACTGACGACATGGTTCGGGCAAGTGATGTAGCGCAACGCTTTAAAATCCGGCATCACGGCAACCGGATAAGAGTTAAATGCAACTTCTTCGCAATGCTCGGCCCATAAGGGATCGCCCGTTATGCGAAGCATAATTTCATCAGAAGCCATCTGCTCAACCAGCCCGCAGGTTTCCACCCCTTGGCGGGGGTCGATATATCCCAAACGGGCATTCTCATCTGCCCCGAACATGCCACCGGGCACTTGCCCGAAAGTACGACGAATCAGTCGATGGACATTATAAGAGGCTTTCAGCATGGCAGAATCACCGGTCTGCATATAATAAGTAGCAGGCTCACGGAAACATTGGGCAATGTTTACGTTGTGCCAGTTGGGCAAAGAGGTCGACTGAGTCCAGTCCGCAGTATTGCGATGAATCTTTTCGGCCAATTCGAGCAAAAAAGCATCTCCCGTATGACTGTAAAGCCAGTAAATGCTAATGATATTATCGCCTCCACGACTATTCTCCCAAAAGTCTTCCAGAAGTCGGTCGTCGGGAACCGTCATCTGCCATCTAAAGTAGTTTGTCATCAGGTCTATGACACGCTGGTCTTGAGAATACTCGTAATAAGATTGCAGGCACCAGAGCATAATCATCTGTGCCCAAAGTTCGCGTTTTCCATTGCGTTCGTTGACCGGGCCGAAATAACCGTCCGGCTGGCGACTGGCAAATACGCCTTCGATCCAGTATTTGGTTTCTTCTATCATCTTCGGATCATTCAGAATATATGCCAAACTGCTATACCCTTTGAGCCAATAGGGAACTTCCTCCCAACCATGGTCCCCACCGGTCGTAAGCCAAGCGTTGTCATCCTTTTCCAACCAAGCACTGATTTCCCCTAAATGTCCGGTCAGGCCGTCGCGCTGCAACTCCAGAAATTTCCTTACCCACCCCTCGGGACGGATGTTGCCTACTGGCAATTTTATAAAGTTCAATGGACGAAGCGGGGCACGGTAACCCATATAATTAGTATTGACAGCATGTATATCCGGCCGGTCAACCACCGTCACCGTACCAGCAGAAGAGGCAGAAGTACAAGCCATAACCGAAATTGCCAATGCCACGAAAAGGAAGGCAGCCACCCATGTATATAAGTTCTTCATGTTATATCTTAATCAATGCTATTCAATAAATCCACCTTCCCTTCATTAACCAACTTCAATATCAACTCACCGAAAAGGGTGTTCTGCCAAGCAAACCAAGGGCGGGTGAAGTTAGTTGCATCATCCTTATGGAACGACTCGTGCATGAAGCCCGTACCGGCATCCGTATCCATCAGCATCTTGATGCAAGTTTTGATTTCGGCATCATCCCGGCTTGTGAAAGCTTTCATCATAATGCTCATAGGCCACACCATGTCATAGCCGATATGCGGTCCGCCGATACCTTCACCGGCTTTGCCGCAGAAGAAATAAGGATTGCTGTCGCTCCACACAAAACGGCGGGTATTCTGATAAATAGGGTCATTGACGTCTACATCTCCCAGATAGGGCATGGCAAGCAAGCTAGGCACATTGGCATCGTCCATCAGCAAATGATTACCGAAACCATCAACCTCGAAAGCATAAATGGTACCAAATTCAGGATGATTGTAGGTTGCATAGCGTTTCAAAGCCATTTCCACCTCATCGGCCAAGGCACGGCAATCGGCAGCCAAAGCAGTCTCCTTGTTCACTGTTTCCAGAATCTCGGCAGCCTTACGCAAGGAAGTGACAGCAAAGAAGTTGGAAGGCACAAGGAACTGAAGCGTTGTGGCATCGTCCGACGGGCGGAAGCAGGACACGATAAGTCCCACCGGACGGACAGGAGCACCCAGACCATCATTGTTCAGCGTATCGAGCGCACGCTCCGTCTTGCGTTGGAAATGATAGGGGCCGTTCCCATCCTTACGCTGCTGTTCCCGGAACGTCTGTAGAATGTAGGCCACGGCTTGCAGCCACTCGTCGGAGAAGACACTGGCATCTCCCGTCACCTTCCAATAATGGTAGGCCAGACGAATGGGATAACACAGCGAATCGATTTCCCATTTCCGCTCATACACTTCGGGCTTCATATCCGTCATGTCGGACGCCCAATAGCTTCCCGTCGCCTCCTTATTGAAG
>ERZ780208.2770-NODE-2770-length-11556-cov-2.786366_pt1 | contig 11556 bp, 7 predicted proteins | sample MGYA00511167_ERZ780208 | MGnify/ENA primary metagenome ERZ780208 (study PRJEB29588, sample SAMEA2159202) | human gut metagenome | biome: human gut; feature: human-associated habitat; material: faeces | place: Denmark | collected 2008/2010 ... | reverse complement strand
CGAGCATGCCGATGGCATTCAACCTGTTCCACCCTCTGATGTTACTCTTGAAGCAGGATCCGGCAATGGTCACGCTTGCCGTGAGATCGGTCTTCAGGAACTTCGCGGTATTTGAAGTGACAGAAATCGGTCTGGAGTTTATACCAACCCCGATAGAAAATTATACGAAAGACAAGTCTGCCATGGATGCGTATATCAAGTTCATGGATAACAAGGGCGGCAAACATATCATCGCAATCGAAACGAAATATACGGATGTACTCGGTGTGAACGAAGCCCAGAGGTGTGAGGAACAGAAACAAATGCTCATTGACACCGGACTGTTCAGTCCGGACTTTGATGAGTTGCTGACGGGAGGCAAAGTAAAGCTAACACAGATTTACAGAAACCTTTTGCTCACAGAGAGGTACAGAATAGTCGAAGGGCTGAAGGATTCGTATTCTGTGGTGCTTTCGCCTAAGGAACATCCGTCAACCGAAGAGGAAATCAAATCAGTCACGAAGTACCTGAAACCAGAATACGCCTATAAGCTGAGTGCTGTTTCTTTGGAGGATTTTGTGAATGCAATGATACAATACCTGCCGGAGTATTATGCACAGGTTTATGAGAGCTTCAGGGGAAGATACTTGGAGTTTGAAAAGGTGGTTTTGAATCCGTGACAGAATCATAATACAATGTTCGATATAATCCAAAACATAGTAAGCTTCCCCTTTTTGACGAAACACACGTCAATGGCGGACTTCTTTTCAAAGAAGTAGTATGCAGCTATGGCTATGGCAGAGAGCGAGTTGGAAATTCAGTTGAAGGAAGGATGCTTAGAGTGCCTTCAATTGGGCGAATACAAATGGCAAAACGTTCTAACTTTCTTCTGAACTTTAAATTAATTGGGCTAAATTGGTATTCCAGCTTGTATGCTTATAACTATTCAATAATACTTGAATCTTTTTCTTTTGGGCTACCATGAAGGATATTAGCAACTTCACGACAGCCACAATCACATACCTTTATCATCTTACACCCAGAACACATTACTGGACTATAATCGCTTTTTGCAAACATGTTCCAATAGCTAACATCCTTAATTATTGGCTTTTCAAAAATATGGCCAACAATGTGAGGTGAGTGGTTGCAAGTACGAATGTTCCCTGCTGGATCAACAACGAAAAAGCCTTTTGCTGCTGCACATTGATAACCAATATGAATATGTTTATATTTCCCAATGTCATCTATAGCACATATTGGAATTTCTGTACCAACATGCCCTTGTTTATTGGCATAGTTTAATACTTCTTCGGCAGTATCGAGCATTCCGTTAACCTGTTCTGGAGTAAGCCTAAGTTCATCTATATACGACAGCCCTCTACCTCCCGGGAGAAACCTGTTTAGCAGGACATCTTCTGCCCCATTGATTAAACCCAAAGATATAGTTTGAAAGAGTTCATCGTAATTCTTCTTTGTGACAGTCACATTCAAAGTTGTCTTCAAGCCAATGCTCTTGGCGACTTGAAACCAATGAAGAACCCCATCTGCATTATCTATACCTGTATGTTCTTGAAAGGTTTCATACCCAGGTAAACTCATGCTCAAATGAACATTCAGTTCCTTGAAAAGATGAAGAAGATTTTCGGTCATCTTTCTGGCATTTGAGATAAGAACAATGGGCAAATCAAGTCCTCTCTTCTCTCCTTCCAGTCTTATGTACCTTAGAATGGTCTCGAAACCATCTTTTAATAATATCTCTCCACCTGATATAGAAAAAGATTCAACTCCTTTGGAATAAAGAATATCCACTGCTTTTGTCCAATCGCGCACTGATTGCTGAAAACGGTTGATATCCGTTCACCCAAAACGGTGATATCCGTTCACTTTTCATCCTCTAAACCTATGGCGATGCAAATTTATTGATTTTCGTCTGTAATGTTATATTTTGGATGTTTTTTTTGACGCATACTGCTGCCTTCTAACTCGAAGCGCACACTTGTGTGCACCAGCCTGTCTAATATTGCATCAGCCGCAGTCGTGTTGCCTTTCATCACATCGTACCAGTTAGCAACCGGCAGTTGTGATATGATGATAGTAGCTTTCTGTCCATGTCGGTCTTCTATAATCTCCATAAAGTCAAGCAGCTGTTGTCCGTCAAGAACTTTCATACCGAAGTCGTCCAGTATAAGCAGATCAGTCTGTGCCAACCTGGCGAAGAAACGATGCAGGGTACTGGATATGCGGGCAAGGCTTATTTCCTCGAAGAGCCTGTACAGGTTATAATAGGCTACCTTATATCCGTTCATACAGGCCTGATGACCAAACGCTGTACCCAACCAGCTTTTACCTGTACCGGAAGCTCCCGTAATAAGTATGGACACCCCGTTTTTCACATAGTCACAAGTGGCAAGATTAAGCACTTTCTGCTTGTCTACGCCACGCTTGCTGTCATAGATAACTTCACTTATGGAAGCGTGATAACGGAAGTGTGCTTTTTTTATCAGACGGGCATTCCGGCTTTGATTCCGGTTATCCAGTTCGGCCTGTATAAGCAGTTGCAGGCCGTCCTTCAAGGAGAGCGACTCTGCCTGTCGCGTCTCCTGCATCGTAGCCCAGTAATGTGCCATTCCGGGCATCTTAAGGTTTCTTAGAGCATTGATAATTTCATCCATCGTTATTGGTTTTGAGTGTTAGAAGTCTGTCATTTGAACTGTGATTTCCCACGGATATTACAGTGTTGCGGAGGAGCAAAGGAAGATGTAGGCTGCCCCACACCGGCACACTTGCTTTCCACCAGTGAGCGTATAAAGCGGTAACTGCATCTGTCTACGTTCAGGGCTGTCTCGCAGGCTTTCTGGAAAACGGCCGGATCACTGCTCCTTTGCAGGTTTAGAAGCCCGTCGCAGGTCTTGTAATGAGTCTCCGGAGGCATTGTGGAAGAATAAAATATGCGGCGGATTACATCTCCAAGTATGCCGGATGCACGCTCGGCACGCTCTATGTATGATTTTGCACTCATTCCTCTGTATTCCCGGGAGTTGCTTGCAAGATGCTCCTTTACAATAGTATACTTTCCCCTGTTGTAATCACGTATGTGAGTGGCTACAAGTTCACCGTCCACATATACTTTTACCAGTGTGCGTGTATATGCAACATGTGCAGTTCTGGATATATACTGATAGGGTACTGTATAATAGTGCTGGTCACGTCCGAGATAGATACAGCAGTTGGTTGACACCTTCAAATCGGTATATGACACAATCTCAAAATCCCTGTCAGGCAGCGGCATAAGATTTGGCCTGTCTACGGCAAGGAACCGTTCCTCACGCGTGTAAGGATGCTTCTGCATGCGTTTCTGGTTGTGCGCTTTCATTTTGAGCGAGGCTGCCCGGTTAAGCTCTTCCAGTGAATGGAAGGTTTCATTGCGGAGTTCGGCAAACACACGCATATAGACAAGCCTCACGGTCCCTTCCACGTTGCTTTTATCTTTTGGGTGTGCGGGACGTGCCGGTATGATGACCGTGCCGTAATGATTGGCCATATCCTCCATTACACGGTTTAGCGAAGGCTCATATCTGTCTGTCTTGACAACGGCAGCTTTAAGGTTGTCAGGGACAAGCATCTTTGGTACGCCGCCAAGATGTTTCAGGCACTGCATTATGGCATATACAAAGTCTTCCGTGCGCTGTGAACGTACGAAGAGGATATAACCGTAGTCGCTTGCAGGCAGAGTGGCTACAAAAGCCTGGCACTGGACTACCTCACCGGTTTCCATATCAACGTACCCCATGGTATCACCGGCAAAATCGAGGAAAAGCTTTTCACCGCCAGTACGCATGTCGGCAAGTATGGTGGATGGCGATTCCTTTCCGGCCTTTGTGTTCTGATTGTAATGAAAACGGAACTGTGTCAGGCTGTAGTGGTCATCCGGATGCTCATTACGGTATTCATCCCAAAGAAGCTTCAGCGTGACATGCTTGCGCTTCATCTCCTCCTGAAGATATGGAAGAAGGGTTTTGAATGTTTCAAAGCGTTTGTCACTATATGCAGGATTGCCGCCCTTGAGACGGTGCTCAAGAATGGGATCGTCCAGCCTGATAAGTTCATCAAGGCTCAGGCTGTCAGCGCTGACCTTGTTCATGTAGTTGTTCACTGTCTCCTTGTTCATGCCGATTATATCGGCAGCCTTGCGGTTGGAGACTCCATTCTTCTTTAATAGAAGAAGTTGTTTGATCTGGCTCATATTCTTACTTTTTCCTGCCATAGTCGTATTGTATGAAGATTATATTCTGCATACAAGATACGGGAAAGAGTGGAAAGTGAACGGACATGCCCCGTTTTTTATGCAGGCATCGTCGTTTCTATGAGAAAGTGAACGGATATGCTCCGTTTTCCGAATGTAAACAACTGATTATTGTATTATTACATTCCCATCACTGAACGGATATACTCCGATTTTTGTATAGTAAAACGGATATTTTATCGTAATCACAAACCACTGAACGGATATGCTCCGTTTTTTGAGCGACTTTGGGCATTTTTTAGCAAAAATGAACGGATATGCTCCGTTTTTTATGCCCTTTTCAAGCCCATTTTAGCAATAATTGTGGGTGGATTATGCCGTTCTAAGTGGGTGGGTATGCTCCGTTTTCGCCAATGGGAAGAAAAAGGCATCTACAACATGGGGATATGTTCAAAACTGCCAAACGATGACAAGCTAGCAGAAATCATTTCGCTTTATGCAAAAGATTTTCGCAAGTTCAATGCTCCTGCTGAATTATTCGCTTTCGCAGAGAAACTGATTGGAATGGATTTGGTTTCAGAAGATTATCTGGAGGCATACAATTTCGCCATTCAGCAACACTCAACAGCCTTCGGTAAACACTTTGGGGAGTTTTCGCAGCCAAAGGAAATGACCCGATTGGTCGCTGCCCTTATTAGTCCTTCGTGTAACACTATTTTCAATCCGTTCGCAGGATGTCTTTCCTACGCAACCGAAATAGCTCATTACACTCATTTTGATGCTATCGAAATCAGCCAGGATATTTGGGAGTTGGGAGTATTCAGAGCTGCACTGTCTGACCGGAATGACTTCATTTCAATGACACTTGGAGATGTATCAAACTGGCCGTCAAAACAATATGATGCAATTGTTTCTACTCCTCCTCTCAGAGTAAGAATGAATATGCCTGACTCTATCTCTAACCGTGCAGAGCTTTCTGATACGGTAGTATTGCGCCGCTTTGAGTCATCCACCTCCGAAAATGGTGAATTATTCACCTATGTACCCTTGTCTGTACTTGTATCTTATAGTGAGAAGGATTTGCGTCATGAGCTTACATCCAAAGGCTTTGTTGATACCATCATCATATTGCCAGCTGGCATTATGTCGTATACAAGCATATCAATGGCGTTGGTTGTCCTGAGGAAAGCCCACACTGTTGACATGCCTATCCGAATGGTAAATGCCGGTTCTTTGTTTACAGAAATAGGCAAAAGACGAGTGCTGGATGTCGAAGCAGTATTGTCAGCATTAGACGATCCTTCTAAATCTTTAAAGGTTTCAGTATCTGAAATCGAAAGCAATCAGTGGTCATGGAATGTTAATGCATATAGAGAATCTGCCGAGCGTCAACATCCGGAAGAATATGTGCAAAAGAAATTAGAGACTATTGTGGAGAACCCTGTTTTAGAGCGTCATTTTGATGACAGTAAGGGGAATGTAGTGAAGATTTCAGACCTTTCAGACTCTCCTTATGACTATCTCAAGTCTCCGTCTGATTTCCCGGTTGGAGATGATTTGAAGAATACTGTTAAATGTAGCGAGCCTGTTCTCTTGTTGTCAATGGTAAGGGCATTAAAGCCTACATTTTGTGATGCCTCAAAGGAGAAGCCGATATTTGTAAGTAGAAATATTGCAGCATTTAGGTTGTCTGATCCTGGTATAGATACCGGCTACCTTTGTTGTGAGTTATCTGACGCTCACCTTATTCCGGCAGGTGCTTTTATTCCAAACTTTACCAGAAGTTCTATTCTGCACATGAATTTGTACTTCCCTCCTACCATAGAGGAACAGAAGAAACTGTTTCAGGTCCGGAAGAAGGAGGCAAAATTAAGCCAAGCTAAAGAGTTGGGGCTTCAGGAAGTGATTGACAGCATGAAAGCTGAGTATATCAACATCATCCGGACTCGTAAGCACGATATGCGTCCCTATGTGCGTGAACTTGGTTCTGTTGAAAGGATTATGAGACACTATGTTTCACAGAAAGAAGCCATGGAGGACTTTACAGAGAAAATGACTTCCCTGTTAGACAAATACCATATTGCTCTGAAAAAACTTTCTGAACTCATAGACATATTCAGTGAAGAAGAGAAGTTCGGAAAGCCGGTAGCTTTCAATGTTGACAAGTTCCTCTACGATTTGGAAATCAATAATGACGAAGAAGTATCCGGCTATACCCTCGAATATGACTGTGATGACAATGCTCTTCAGGAATATGGTTTACCTGTTCATAAATCTTGGAGTATAATTCACTCACACAGAATAGATTGGCTTTCATACTTGAAAGAGAAAGACGCTGACATAGTTCCACTGATCGTCGACATTGCACCATTGGATTTTGAAAGAATGGTTCGCAACATCATTGAAAATGCACGTACACACGGCTTCACCAATCCGAAGCGTGACGATTACTTTATAGGCGTTTACTTAACTGTCAATGCCGAGAGAGACATGTTTCAGATAGATTTCTCAAATAATGGTACGCCATTACCCAAAGGAATGGACAAGAGCCGATATGGACTGTTAGGCGAAAAAGCCGGCATTACTGGAGGTACCGGGCGAGGAGGGTATGTGGTCAAATCTATCGTAGAACACTATCATGGGGATTATGATATCTTCATGGATGGAGAAAGAACTGTTGTAAGAATACTTTTACCTATCTCTAAGCAATATGGCGAATAACAAGTATAATATACTTTGGATAGATGATGAGTGGGATAAGATGACCACTTTTCAGCGAGAATGTGAGGAACTATATGGTCTTTACTTAGAACCATACCGTACAAGAAAAGCCGGAATGGAAGCACTGGAGCGAAACATCGATCATTGGGATGCAGTATTACTGGATGCCAAGATGTTCGATGAAAATGACAATGAAACAGCTTCATTAACCGGTCTCGGAAAGGCAAAGCAAAGACTTGACGAGCTTTCTATTAGAAGAGCGATTCCTTATTTCATCTCAACAGGCCAGCCAGACTTAATCTCTGACAAAAACTTTAAGGACTTGTTCGGAGATTACTATATAAAAGGCAATGATGATGTCAAATTGGTCGATGATATGCTGAAAGCCATTGAAAACAGTGACAGCCAGCAGGTAAAGACAATTTATAAAGACGTATTTGAGGGGATGGATAAAATGGGGGTACGTTCCTATGTAGAACCCATATTGATGGATATTCTATTGCCACTCCACTATCCTGCTAAAGAACCAAACTTTAAGCCTGCCTATCACTACAACCAGCTAAGACAGCTATTGGAATATCTGTTTAGGGCCTGCAATAAGGTTGGGCTTGTTCCTGACCAATGTATGACAGACGGAAGAGTGAACCTGAATCAGTGTTCACTGTATCTTGCAGGTAAAGATGCGGAAAAGTCTGGGGTACGATATGGGGAAAAAGGCGAAAGGATTGTTCCGGAATATGTAGAAAGCATAATTCGATCTATTCTGGAGTTTGGAAACATCCATTCTCACACTGTCGAATTGGAAGAAGACGATTTGCAGAAAATAGAAGGTATTTTCAGAACAGCTCAGTCAAGATTCATTATCTTTGGGCTTACCCTTCAGCTATGTGAAACTATCATTTGGTTTTCAGAGTATATACCAAAGCATGATGATAAAGAAGTGAACTTACTGCTATGTTATGAACTTCAGCGCGAAGAGTCTAAAAAGAGCGAGGAAGATGGCGCAACTAAGTATCTGAATCGTGAATTTGTGCCGGTAAAAGATGAAGATGACATCTGGCATTGTGAAGAGTGCTATGTTAAAATTTCCTCGTGGGAATCCGGGAAAATGGTATTGACAGAAATCAGCCACAATATAGATAAGAGAACAAATGCGAAATACCCGTTTTTCGCTCGATTTAAGAAAATATACAAATAAGATAATACGATACTGATATGAGTATAGACGATAGACAACAGCAGACCACGGTCAACGTGCAAGAGAAAGCCAACCTGATTTGGGCGATTGCAGATAAATTGGTAGGGGTTTATAAGCCCCACGAATACGGCAACGTAATTCTTCCCATGTGCGTCATCAAGCGTTTTGAAGACACACTAGCACCCACCCGTGAAAAGGTCTTGGAGACCAACAGGGAACTGGACGAGAAGAAAATCGAGATGAAGCGTGGCTTCCTGGAACGTGCCGCCGGACAGAAGTTCTACAACCTGAGCCGTTTCACTTTTGAAACCCTGTTGGCCGACGCGGACAACATCAAGGACAACTTTGAGTCGTATCTGAACCACTTCTCGGAGAACGTCATCGACATCATCCACCGCATGGATTTTCAGAAGGAGATTGACAAGTTGGCCGATAACGGATTGCTTTACCTGGTCATCAAGGAGTTCTGCACCGCGAAAGCCTACCTCGGTGCCGACAAGATTTCGAGCGTCGACATGGGTTACATCTTCGAGGAGCTGGTCCGCAAGTTCTCGGAGAGTTACGACGAGCAGGCCGGAGCACACTTCACCGCCCGCGACATCATCAACCTCATGGCAGAGCTGCTGATTGGCGACGATGAAGCGCGGCTGGAAGAAGAAGGCATCGTTGCCGCCAACTATGACATGGCGATGGGAACGAGCCAGATGCTCTCGTGTCTGCACGACCGGTTCAAGCAGATTGACCCTGAGGCGGAAATCACGAGCTATGGCCAGGAGCTGAACAACCAGACTTTTGCCATTGCCAAGGCAGACACGCTGATTCGGGGTGGCAATGCCGACAACATGCGTCAGGGTGACACCCTTGGGAATGACCGGTTCGCGGGTTACACCTTTGACTATATCATATCCAATCCCCCGTTTGGCATCGAATGGAAAACGTCACGCCAGAAGGTGGAAGAGGAGTTCCGATTGGGCGGCGCCGGCCGCTTTGAACCCGGACTGCCTGCCATAGGCGACGGACAGATGCTGTTCTTGCTCAATGGCGTGGCCAAGTTGAAACCGGAAGGCCGCATGGCCATCATCCAGAATGGTTCGTCACTCTTCAAGGGGGACGCGGGAAGCGGCGAGAGCAACATCCGTGGCTATCTGCTGGACCACGACTGGCTGGAGGCCATTGTCCAGCTGCCCACAGACCTGTTTTACAACACGGGGATTGCCACTTATATTTGGATTATCACCAAGAACAAGCGTGCGGAACGCCAAGGCAAGGTGCAGCTCATCGACGCCAGCCGGTGCTATGAGAAGCGTCGCAAGCCGCTCGGCAATAAGCGTGTGGAAATCTCCGACTTCTGCCGCGACCTCGTCATGCAGGCCTATCACGGTTTCAACGACTTTGTCTATAAGGCCACTACGGCCGATGGCGTGGAGATTCAGGTGGAAAGCCGTGTGAAGGACAATGACGACTTCAAGTATCGCAAGGTGTTTATCGACCGCCCCTTGCGCTTGGTCTATGAGAATCCCGAGATGCCGGATGAGAGCGCGAAGTTGACGGAGGCAGACCGCAGGATATTGCAGCAGTTTATCGATGGCTATCGCGTCTATTATCCCGGGCAACGCCTGATTGACCGCGACTTCTTCCAGAAAATCAAGTATAAGGCCGGACTGAAGGTGACCAAGGCGCAGGTGAAGAAGATTCGCCAATGCCTGGGCATCAAAGACGAGACGGTGGAAGAGGTCTATGAAGACCCGTTCAACTTGCGGGAACGCACCTATGTTTGGGACCCGGACCTTGCCGACTCCGAGATTATTCCGTGGAAGGAAAATCCCGGTTCGTACTTGGCAAGGAATGTGGCTCCCTACGCCCCGGACTATCATGTGGACGAGGAGAAGACCCGCATCGGCTACGAGATTCCGTTTACCCGTGAGTTCTATCGCTACACGCCGCTCAGACCCAGCAGTGAGATATTCCAAGCGCTGAAGGAATTGGAGCAGAAAGAGAGTGAGTTAATGGAGAGTCTGTTACACTAATCTGAATCGGCTATGGCAAGAGAATATAAGGATAGCGGGATTGAGTGGATTGGGAGGATTCCGAAGGATTGGAAGGTTAAGCCACATAAGCGGCTGATGAAAAAAATAAAGAACTTATGCTCTGAATATAATGGAGAAGATATTATTTCTCTAACTATGAATGGTGTAATCGTTAGAGATTTAACAGCGGGTGGCAAAATGCCAACAAGTTTTGACGGTTATCAATATGTATATCCTGGCAATCTTTTGATGTGCCTATTTGACATTGATGTTACACCGCGATGTGTAGGATTAATAAAAAATGTCGGACTAACAAGCCCTGCATATAGTCAATTCGCTCTTTTCAATGGTGCTTACGGTCCTTATTATAACTATTTACTTAGGTATATGGACGATGAAAAATGCATATTACACCTCTCTAAGAATTTGCGTAGTTCTTTAACAGAAGATGATTTCGGTCAAATACCAACAATTCAACCTCCTCTTGATGAGCAAAGAGCCATCGCCTCATACCTCGACAGAAAGTGCGCCGAGATAGATTCTTTGGTTGAATTGCAAGAGCAAATGATAGCACAGCTTACTGACTATAAACAGTCCGTCATAACCGAAGCTGTCACCAAAGGATTAAATCCGGAGGCAGAACTTGTGCCGTCTGGGATTGATTGGATTGGAGATATTCCCAAAGGATGGAGGGTTAACAAAGTCAATCGTTTATTTGGCATAATTGGAAGTGGCACCACACCAAATTCTTCTGACGATGATGCATTTGTTGGTTCTATCAATTGGTTACAGTCTGGTGATATAAATGGAAGCATAATTACCAATGCCTGCAAGAAAATATCAAATGAGACATTAGACAAGTATTCTGTTCTGTCTGTATACAAGGCTCCATTTATCATAGTAGCAATGTACGGAGCGTCTGTAGGCAATATCTCTATATCCCATATAGATGCATGTGTCAATCAGGCCTGTTGTGTATTGAGTGATTCCAAAATAGATTTTACATACGCATTTTACGCGATTAAGTCAGCTCAACGATATTTGATATTTAGAGCAGTAGGGGGTGGTCAACCTAATATCAGCCAATACACACTGCGTCAATTATGTATTCCAGAACCTCCTCTCGCTGAACAACAATCCATCGCCTCCTATCTCGACACCAAGTGCCACGAGATAGACTCCCTTATCGAATTAAAGCGACAGAAGATAGAGACTTTGAAAGACTACAAGAAGAGCGTTATCTTCGAAGCTGTGACAGGAAAAACAAACATTGACTAAAAACCCACAGAGATATGAACGAGCAAGACTTGCAGGAAAGAAATTTTGAAGCCGACATCGAACAATGGCTTTTGGAGAAAGGTGGCTACACGAAGGGGAACCAGAAG
>ERZ780208.2767-NODE-2767-length-11562-cov-2.259755_pt1 | contig 11562 bp, 5 predicted proteins | sample MGYA00511167_ERZ780208 | MGnify/ENA primary metagenome ERZ780208 (study PRJEB29588, sample SAMEA2159202) | human gut metagenome | biome: human gut; feature: human-associated habitat; material: faeces | place: Denmark | collected 2008/2010 ... | reverse complement strand
CGGAATTCCAGATCCTGATCAAAGTATCCTGAACGATATCCTGAGCCGTATCGGAATCTTTTACAATACCATCGGCATATGAACAAAGAGCTGCATAATAAGAGGCATACAGCGTTTCCCACGCTTTTAAATCCTTTTGATTTACCCCTCTTAATATTTCCTGTTCATTTAGCGCCATCCACTTTCTTTCTGTTTGTTTCCGAAAACAAAAATAAAGGATATTTATAAATATAATTAAAACAAGGGATTATTTTATAGAAAACATTCTTTCTGTCCCCCATTTTCGGCAGCCCAACCGGTTATTGGTACTCTTTTTTCATTAATTCGTTAAAACAATGCCGGCATATCGGTTCATAATCGTGCTTTTCTCCCAGCATCACCAATTTATCATTATCCGACAGACGATGGGAATGATGGGCCAAATTCCCGCAACGGACACAGATCGCATGTACTTTCGTCACATATTCGGCCACAGCCATCAAATCAGGCATCGGCCCGAAAGGTTTACCGGTATAATCCATATCCAGCCCAGCGACTATTACGCGGATACCGTTATCTGCCAATGTTTTACATACCGACACTATATTAGAATCAAAAAATTGGGCTTCATCGATTCCGACGACATCGACATCTCCGGTCAATAACAAAATATTACCCGAATTTTCCACCGGCGTACAACGAATCGTATTCGCGTCATGCGATACCACATCTTCATCCGAATAACGCACATCGATTTTCGGTTTAAATATTTCCACCTTTTGCCGGGCAAACTGTGCCCGCTTCAACCGCCGGATCAACTCTTCCGTCTTACCGGAAAACATAGAACCGCAAACCACCTCTATCCAACCGGCCCGATTAGTACTCTCCAAAAACATCCCTGATTCATTTTTAGTCGTGCAAAAGTATAAAATTAAGGGATTCCGGGACGGTTCTTTCTGTCAAAATTTACCGGCATCTGCTAAGTTGCCGGAATAGGGGAATTTATAAAGCCAATGGTTCCAACGGATGCTTTTTACGGTCGCTGAAACGAACAATCGGGAAGGACGGTTTAGCGAACAAAAGGGATTTAGAAGTTTCTGACTTTTCAGACGAAATAAAAAGTTACAAAGGTTACAAAGATGGCTCAACCTCTGCCCCCTCGTAACTCTTGTAACCTTTTTAACTTTAATAACTGAAAAAAGAACGATCAGCTTACAGCCATTTTACCAAAGCAAAGTCCTGGCGATGGGGCAGTAATTCGCTTTTCGGGTAGATACGGATGGCCAGCATCAGCAATCCCGGAGAGTCGGCAGTCACATCGATGCGGTATCTGGCCACACTACCCACTTGTTCAACAGGGATAAAATCGTGTTTTTCGCGGATAACCTGGCGTCCGTCTTTCTGTTCGGCAGCCACCAATTCAACTCCTACTTCATGCATACTGAGTTCGCCGATCTCGAGTTTCACCTCTCCGTAATAAGATTTCCCCAAAGCGATGATCTGTTTGGAACGATTGGGCAGGTCCAATCCGACTAACTCGATATTATCCCATTCGCGGGAAATTTTCTTTTTCCATTCGGCAATTTCTGCCGCCATGGCGAAAGCATTTTCGATCATCTTCTGATAGCGGGCAGACATCGGAACATAATATTGTTTTTCATAATCTTCCAGCATCCGGTTGGTCGTAAAATTCGAAGCCACCCTGGCAATAGTATTTTTGATATAGCTGATCCATTTAGGTGATAATCCGTTAGCATCCCGTTCGTAGAACAGAGGAGCGATCTCATCGTCGATAATGTTATATATCATTTCAGAATCCAATTCATCCTGCATGGCCTGATTTTCGAAAGTTCTTTCCATCGGCAGCATCCATCCGGCATCTTTACGATATCCTTCGACCCACCAGCCGTCGAGCACGGAGAAATGCATAACACCGTTCATAGCAGCCTTTTCGCCACTGGTACCCGAAGCTTCCTGAGGCCGGGTCGGCGTATTCATCCAGACATCAACCCCTTGTACCAATTTCTTGGCCAGATCCATATCATAGTTAGGCAGAAAGATGATCTTACCCAGGAATTGCGGATATTTGGATACCTCGACAATCCGTTTGATCAGGTCCTGTCCGGCTTTATCGGCAGGATGGGCTTTCCCGGCAAAGATAAACTGCACCGGATGTTTGGGGTTATTGACGATTTCATCCAGGCGTTCGAGGTTACGGAACAACAGGTGAGCCCTCTTGTAGGTAGCGAAACGCCGGGCAAAACCTATGGTCAGAATATCGTCCCGCAAAGTTTCACGGATCTGAATCACCTGCCGGGGAGTGAAATAAGAAGCAGCCACCTCGTCTTTCAGCAATTCTTTTACATGATCGATCAGGCGCTTACGCAATTTGGTACGCACCTCATATACGACAGCATCGGGAACGGTATAGATTTGTTCGAAACATTTCTTATCGTAATGATGATTCTTAAAATCTTCACCGAACAAAGATTCTTCTATTTTCTTCCATTCGGGAGCCGCCCAAGTCGGATAATGTACCCCGTTGGTCACATAACTGATGTGCAACTCCTCGGCCATATATCCCGGCCACATGCCTTTGAAAATCTCTTTACTCACTTCGCCGTGCAACCAGCTAACCCCATTCATTTCCTGAGCCAGATTAGCCGCAAGGAAGCTCATAGAGAATTTCTCATTCGGATCGGCGACATTGATTTTTCCTAATCCCAACAGCTGTTCCCAGGAGATTTTCAGCCGATCGGCATAATGAGAGATGTAAGTACGCAGCATATTTTCCGAAAAGGCATCATGTCCTGCAGGTACAGGTGTATGAGTCGTAAACAAAGAAGATGCCCGCACCACTTCGATCGCTTCGGCAAAAGTCAGGCGTTCCTCGGTAATATATTCTTTCAATCTTTCCAGCCCGGTGAAAGCAGCATGTCCCTCATTGCAATGGTAAGTAGAAGCTTCGATACCCAGTTTTCGCAAGGCCTGAATACCTCCACACCCGAGCAAAAGTTCCTGTTTCAAGCGGTTTTCCCAATCTCCGCCATACAGATGGTGGGTGATACTCCGGTCTTCGGGCAAGTTATCTTCGAAATCGGTATCCAGCAGATAGAGCTCTATCCGGCCGACATCGACCCTCCAGATCCGGGCATATACATTCCGTCCCGGGAATACCAGACTGATGGTTTCCCAATTACCTTCCTTGTCACGTACCGGGGTTACGGCGATCTTCATAAAATCCTGAGCTTCGTATTCGGCTTCCTGATCACCCATAGCAGATAATTTCTGTGTGAAATAACCATAACGATACAATAAACCGACAGCCGTAATCTTCGTCCCTTTATCGCTGGCCTCTTTCAGGTAGTCACCGGCCAGGATTCCCAATCCTCCGGAATAGATCTTCAACGAAGTATGCAAACCATACTCCATACTGAAGTAAGCAACCCCATTCCCGGACATATGTTCTTTCGCTGCCATATAGGCTTTAAACTGAGCATATACTTCTTCAAGTTTATGCACGAAACCGGCATCATTTTCCAGTTCTTTATAACGAGCCAGGGAAATCGAATCCAACAACATGATCGGATTGTGACCGCAAGCCCTCCATTTATCGACATCGATCATCCGGAATAATTCACGAGCACCTTCATTCCAGGCCCACCAAAGGTTTTTGGATAATTCTTCCAGAGCGATCAGTTTTTCGGGAATAGAGCGATGGATCATCACACTGACCCAGCTGGGATTATTTACCGTGAGCTGTTTTTCGATATAAGATACCGATTCGTTCATATTGGCAGGCAGGTCTTTCAAGCGTTCGCTGACCTGGTTCAAAGCGATCGTATAAGCCTGTTTATAATAATTGATCAGATTATCCCAAAGTGCAATCCGGGAAACATCTTTGGCATTGTCCCGGTCTTTCTGCATTTCAGTTTCTCCGACCTGTGTATAATTTTTTACCCATTCGGCGATAGCCGTAGCCACATTGGACGCATCACCGTCTTCGCGGTGAATAACTTCTATACCGGGATGATTCATATTATAATGTTCTTTCACCCACAGTCCGAATCCGGCCAAAGTGGTCGTAATGGTAGGCACTTTAAACGCCAGACTTTCGAGCGGAGTGTATCCCCAAGGCTCGTAATAAGAGGGGAAAGCAGTCAGATCCATCCCCACCAGCAAATCATAGTAAGGCATATTGAATACCCCGTCATCTCCATTCAGATAACTGGGAACGAAGAAGATCTTCACTTTATCTTCCTCGGAATTACGCAATTTTTGTGCCCGGATACGGTTCATCACCGGATCGTTGGCACTATCGTTGAGATAATGTGTCAGATAAAGATCTGTAGAGGTAACGGCCTGATAAGGTAATTCCAGGTTATGCAGCAATTCCTTGTTTGCACCGGCATGTCCGGCAGGTACCAAAATAAAGGCCAACACCTCTTTACCGAGTCCGTTGTTACGATTCAATTGTCCCATGGCATCGATAAAGACATCGATTCCTTTGTTTTTAAACTCGTACCGTCCACTGATACCCAGGATCAAGGCGTCTTCGGCTACGGGACGCCCCAAAATCGCCTGTGCCACCTGAAGAAATTTTTCTCTTCCGGCCTTTCGTTTGCCTTCCCATTCGGCTTCGGAAGGCGTAAAGACATTCTCAAATCCATTGGGAGTAACCAGGTCTACTTCTTTATCCAGAAAATGAGCACATTCGGTAGCCGTGATCTCACTGACCGTAGTGAAACAATCGGCTTGATGTGCTGCGGTCTTCTCGAGAGATTGCTTGGAAATGACATTGAAACGACGTGCCAGTTCTTCGGGTACATAATTTTTCATCTCACTGTACAGGGGTAGATTATTCCCGGCTACACAACGGCCCAACACGGTGGCATGAGTGGTAAATACACATCCCACCTGAGGCATCGCACTTTTCAAATACAATAATCCGGCTCCCGTCATCCATTCGTGAAATTGGGCGATAATCCGCTGCCGGATAGAAGAATTAAAGCGAACGAAGCTCTCGATCACTTTCCCTGCTGCATATCCGAACAGGGCCGGTTCGATGTAATCCCATTGACCACTAATCGAATCGAGTTTATATTTTTCCCAAAAAGAAGCAAAAATTTCATCTTTCTGCGTAATGAACGTACTGAAATCAACCAGGATGACAATCGGTTTTCCAGCCACATTCCACCGTCCTACTTTAATACGCAAGCCTTCCTGGGCTGCTCTCTGCCGCCAGGACCTGAACAAACGGGGATCGTCGATAAATTCAGGATTCTGTTCGGTATAACGCCAGACATCGGGGCCGATTAAAATATGACTACTGCTGTATTCTTTTTCCATATTGAGGGCTTTGGTCGAAATCACCGTATGAATTCCCCCCACTTTATTACAAACTTCCCAACTTACTTCAAAAAGGTAAGCGGGATTCTTCAATTTATTGTTATCCATATTACTTTTGCGTGTGTTAAATGAGCCCCGAAGGTACATATTTTTATCCAAAAAGTTGATAATCAAAACCTAAAAAATCAAAATTCAGGAAATTCATTGTTCCTGCAATGCCTTTCCTGAATCGGTTTAGTTCATGAGCGATCAAGTTTATTAAGTCCCCGGACCTTGCGGGCACTTTTCTCTACGGCCGACCGGACCCGAAAGTCCCATAAAGAAGACGTCCGCAGGTTCTACACACTTTATGAACTTGAAGCAACGAAGGAGTAACCTGAAGAACTTTACGGACTAATTATACCGATCTTTTTCCGGCTTAGCCCGAAAAGCTTATTTCTTTTTGGTCGTCGTTCTTGCTTTTTTCTTCTCACTCCCGGTCTTTGGAGTTTCTTCCTTCGAAGTTTCCGGGGCTTCGATTACTTTCCGGGTTTCTTTCGGTTCTTTTTCTTCTTTCGGATGTCTTGTCTTCTTCCGGTCCGTTTCTTCTTCTACCCTCCGTATAAAATCGCTCAGCACATTCATATAATTTATAAATGCCTCGTAAGGAGTGTCGTAGGGAGTAAAATATTGGTGTATCGCTCCATCAGAAAATAGCTTGGTGCACATATAATAGAAATGGTCGCTAGCCTGTAAGCAATCGAAATCATGGGTAAGCGCCGGATCTTTCAGTGCATTGACCTTATTTTTCATTTTGTAGAGTTCCTCGAAAGCTTCATTCTGCAATTCATTTCCCAACCAGGCAGTGACATCCCGTTCTTCATCGGCCCATGAGATCGGGTAAGGGACATGCAAAGGAGCTACCGGTTGATGTTTTGCGGCAGCCTCTTTAGGAGTCAGAAATTCAAAATTGGTAGAAGCAAAAATCTGTGCCGGCAGAGCTGCTATAAAATCGAAAATCCCGGTATCGCCTCCCTGGTGTTCTCCCAAAGTTTCGTAGTCCATAAAAAGATTGACAATCTCTCCGTCGGCAGCATTCAGCCAGGAAGCATATTTATCGGCAGTCAGCGGCCATTGATCCCAACCTTTATCGGAAAAACGGAAAGCGATATCGTCGCTTAGTCTGAAATTTTTCAGCAACAGCTTCAATTTCGGATTAATCGAATTGGTATAGACATAATCCGGGCTCTTCCACCCCAGGATATGCCGTGCTCCTTCGGTCAGCATCGTTTTATATCCCATCCGGGCAACCATCTCACCAATCTCGTCGGAATAGATCAGTTCGGTATTCCGGAAAGTCACCGGTTTCACCCCGAATAATTCTTTCATCAGATCAGCATGTTGTTTCACCTGTTTTTTAAATTCGCCTTCATCCACCAGCGAAGCCAAGGAATGGGAATAAGTTTCGGCCAATATTTCGACACATCCGGTAGCCACCAATTCTTTAAAACTATCGATAACCTCAGGGGCATATTCACGGAATTGTTCGATAACCATTCCGGAGATAGAAAAGCTCACTTTAAAATTCTTTCCGTATTTCCGAATCAGCTCCAGCATCATCCGGTTGGCCGGTAAATAGCAACGGTCGGCCACTTTACGGGTAATCGTACGATTGGCAAAATCGTCGTAATAATCGCTATTCTTGCCTATATCGAAAAAATGATATTTTCTTAAACGTATCGGTTGATGCACCTGGAAATACAAACACAACGTTTTCTTATCCATAGTAGTCATATTTTAATTGTTATTGTTTTATCTTTTTAATTCTTCGTAAATCGTTTTTAAGAGATACGCTGCATTTTCCCATTTTAAAGTATTCACCTCATTCAAGCCGTATTTAGCTGCAAATTCAGCTAATGCCGGATACGCCAGCAAAGCATAGATAGCATCCGCCAAGGCATCGACATCCCAAAAATCAACCTTGATCGCATGTTTCAACACTTCGGCCACTCCCGATTGTTTAGAGATAATCGTAGGTACCCCCGAGCGCATCGCTTCCAGCGGAGAAATCCCGAAAGGTTCGGATACAGAAGGCATCACGTAGACATCACTGTGGGCAAACATCTTTTGCACATCCTGGCCACGTAAAAAACCTGTAAAATGAAATTTCGTTGCAATCTTCAGTTTAGCCACCCTTCGGATCGAGCGGTTCATCATATCCCCGCTACCTGCCATAACAAAACGTACATTCGGATAACGTTTCAACACTTTATTCGCTGCCTCGATAAAATATTCGGGTCCTTTCTGATAAGTAATCCGTCCCAGGAAGGTCACGACCTTTTCTTTTACCCCTCTCTCGACTTCCATTTCGGAATACGACTGAAAATCAACGGCATTATGTACCGTCACCACTTTATCCGGATTAATCCCATAGCGGGTAATGACGATATTCCGGGTTAGATTACTGACGGTCACCACCCGATCGGCTTCCAGCATCCCCTGCCGTTCCAGGTTATAGACCGTTTGGTTCACATTCTCACCACTACGATCGAATTCAGTGGCATGTACGTGTACCACCAGAGGTTTACCGGACACTCTTTTAGCAGCGATACCCGCAGCATAGGTCAACCAGTCGTGAGCATGGATCACATCGAACTGTTGTTGTCTTGCAATCGTAGCAGCAACCAGAGCATAACGAGCCACTTCTTCCATCAGATTAGCCCCGTATTTGCCGGAAAATTGATATTTGTTTTTAAATTCAATCCGATTTTCTTCGCTTCCTTCCAGAACACTCTTATTCACTTCCCGGGTAAATGTCTCGGGATCCATATACGGCATCAGATTAGAGCCTACCTCCATAAAATCGATATTTTTCCAATATTCCTCCACATCATGGTATTGGTACAAAGACTCCACATCACTGGCGTTAATAATTTTGGCAGCACTCTGATCTTCATCACCGCTCGCTTTCGGCATGACGAAGAGCACTTCAACTCCTTGTTTAGCCAATCCCCGGGTCAATCCCAGACATGCAGTTCCCAATCCTCCGGCAATATGAGGTGGAAACTCCCAGCCAAACATCAATACTCTAGTTTTCATATAATTATAATTAATTTTTTTTGCAATCGTGCGAAACCTTCCTTCCCCTTATCGTGTTTCCCTATCCGAAGTTTTCCACTTCATTCCTCTCGTCTGCCTCTTCCCCATCTATCATCTGTCATCTATCATCTTTACAAAACTTCTCCAGCAAAGCCATACTTCTCAGAATCTCCCCCACACTCCAGGCTTGCGATATACACCCATTCGGAGTATAAGGAGGATTTCCGTCATAAATTTCCCCGATAGAACAAACCCCATACACAGTCATATCTTCTTCGAAATTGGCCAATAATTCGCGGGCTGTTTTCGCAAATTTTTTCCCATAAAGCCGGAAATTAGCTTCGATATAAGGTCCGAGCAGCCAAGGCCAAACCGTTCCCTGATGGTAAGCTCTGTCCCGGGTTGCCTGATCTCCTTCGTAGGTGCCTTCATAGGCCGGATTCTTAGGTGCCAGTGTCCGTAAGCCTTTCGGTGTCAGTAATTCGTTCTTCACGACATCGAGCACGCCATGTTTCATCTCGTCCGACAACGGACTATATTCGAGCGAACAGGCGATGACTTGGTTCGGACGTACAAAAACATTCTGTCCGCCTCCATTGACAAAATCGGCCAAATAGCCTTTTTCTTCATTCCAGAATACTTTCAGGAAGCTTTCTTTTACTTTGTCAGGCATATCTTTCCACTCTTTCACGAACTTATTATCTCCGGCCTGCCCGGCCAGTTTCAGGGTGTAGCAAATAGCATTATACCAAAGAGCATTGATTTCCACCTGATAGCCTCCGCGTGGAGTAACCGGTACGCCATTGACAATGGCATCCATCCAGGTCAGTGCTTTTCCCGGTTCGTCGGCCCAGATCAGACCGTTATCCACCATCTTCACATATTCGTTGATTCCATCCCGGTAAGCTTTCAAAACGGCCTTCATCTTCGCCCCGTAGCTCTTCCAGACAGCAGCATCGTCCTGAACGGCTTCTCCATACTCCTGAACGGCTTTAAAAAACCACATCGGAGCATCGACCGAATTGTAGGAAGCATTTTTATCTTTACCGATATTCGGGAACAAACCGTTATTCAGCTGACGGATCATCGTGTCGAGAACTTCTTTACAAGTCCTGACATCATTCGCCGCAGCCAGGGTCACTCCCGGCAAAGCAATAAAGGTATCCCTTCCCCATCTTCCGAACCAGGGGTATCCTGCCATGATCTCGGTTTCTTTTCCTCTTCTCACGATAAACTGGGAAGCCGAATATTTCAGACAACTCACAAAGCTATTACGGGGAGCCCTGTTATCCACCAATTTCTGGAATTTGGTTTTCAACCGTCCGGTAGACACCGCATCGACAGAAGCAGAAAAAATCACACTTTCCCCTTTCTTTATCGGAAATTCGAAATACCCCGGTACGAACAAATCTTCCCTGAAATCATATCCCCGGTTTTGTTCTTCTATGTATTCGATGTTATAATACCAGTCGGGAGTAGCGATAAACTCGTTCTTCTTGCTGATTTGCATATTCAGGTATGGAAAACCATTATACAATTTGGAACGGATCCCGTTTTCAACTTCCTGATATTTGGTATTGACCATCATATTCGCTTTCGACAAGCAATGGATATTCCGGTAAGCCAGGAACGGTTTCAATCTCAACGTCGTATCGGAATGGGCATCCAGCAAAGTATAACGGATCAGGACCTGAGGTTCGTTGTGTACCAGAATAATCTCTTTTTTGAGCTGTACGCCTCCCACCCGGTAAGTCAGGGTAAATACCGGTTCGTACTCGAAATCGACAATATATTTATGTCCCCGGGGTTCATAATTACCCGGATACTTATGGATACCCAAATTAAACTCACGTCCATGCTGGATGACCGTCTCGTCCAGGTTCGACAGCAACACATGATTCTCCCCATCGAATTCTTCTATAGGCAATATCAGTAATCCGTGGTACTTCCGGGTATTACATCCGATAATAGTAGAAGACATATATCCTCCTGCCCGGTTTGTAGCCAACACTTCCCGCTTCAGCGAATATTCCAGATTCACCAATTCATCCTTATTAAATTTCAAATAAGCCATAATAACGTCTTTATATCTATTTTATTTTTTCATTTTAAAGTTTTCCTCCTGCAATTGCAGGACAACAGCCGTACGGGAAGGAATATAGAGACTCAACCAGTTTCGTCCTTCCCGGTAAAGGGTAAAATGTTCCAGCCCGTCATCGATCCGGTTAAAACCGGAGAACAACTGATTGTCGGTATCCAATACCGGCAAATATTTTCCCGCTTCCACCTCGAACCGATAGTCGGAGAATGAACTTTGGGGATTAAAATTAAAAACAAACAGATAAGCGCCTCTCCGGAAAACCAATATCTGTCTCTCATTATCTCTTACGACAGGCAGTGGGATAGGTTTAAAAAAGCCGTCTTTCTTTGCTAAAGAAATCATCGCTTTATCGAATTCGTTCAGAAAACGGAAACGCAAATCCTTGTCGTCTACCAGACTCCACAGCCGGCGGGCATGTTCGTAGCTCCAATTATTTCCTTCCCGGGGAAAATCGATCCATTCGGGATGGCCGAATTCATTCCCCATAAAATTCAGGTATCCGTCGCCGGCAGTGGCTATCGTCATCAGCCGGATCATTTTATGGAGCGCCATGCCCCGGTCGACCCGAAGGCTATGGTCGAAAACACTCATCGAAGTATAGATATCCTTGTCGACCAAACGGAAAAAAATGGTTTTATCCCCTACCATAGCCTGATCGTGACTTTCGGCATAACTGATGGTATGCTCTTCCGGACGTTTGTTGGTCAGTTCGTAAAACATATCCCCGACATGCCACTCCTCATCTTTTTTATCTTCGATCAATTTGATCCAATAATCCGGTACTCCCATGCTCATACGAAAATCGAAACCTAATCCTCCCTCGCCGACAGGCGTCGCTAAACCCGGCATACCGCTCATATCTTCGGCAATCGTGATCACTTCCGGATTCACCTCATGGATCAACTTATTGGCTAAAGTCAGATAGGTAATCGCATCTTCATCCTGATTACCGTCGTAATAAAATTTGTATTCCGTAAAATCACGCCCTAAACCATGATCCCAATACAGCATACTGGTGATCCCATCGAAACGGAAGCCATCGAAATGAAATTCTT
>ERZ780208.2764-NODE-2764-length-11570-cov-3.085454_pt1 | contig 11570 bp, 9 predicted proteins | sample MGYA00511167_ERZ780208 | MGnify/ENA primary metagenome ERZ780208 (study PRJEB29588, sample SAMEA2159202) | human gut metagenome | biome: human gut; feature: human-associated habitat; material: faeces | place: Denmark | collected 2008/2010 ... | reverse complement strand
AGCTCTTTTCCGATAGCCAGATAAATGTCATGTTTAGACAAAGTGTGATGAGGAGCTTTAAGAAAATATTCTAACAAATTAGACATGGTTGCAGACAGGGTAACAATCGTCTTGTCATTCTCATTACAGAGTACGTTTTGTTCAGCGTCAAAATAGATTTCCATATCCAAATTGTAAAGCCGATCGTTTTTACCTCGTACTTGGGGTTTACAAACTATACGCTTGCGTGTTGTCCTTTCGTTATTCTTTGTTTCATTGGCATCTGGAAGCAAAAAATGGAATAGTTTGCGGTATAATAAGGAAAACCATACGATACAAACTAACAATATGCACAATATATTTTGACCTGATGATACAAGGCTCCACCAATTATATGAAATATAGCCGGCTATTTCTAATTCCAGACGATAGCCTAAATAAGTAGAAATCAAGCTATCGGCTTTTTGTGTCATTCCCTCGGTTTCAGAACAGACAGCATTGATATGCCCGGACATATCTGTCGTTCTGCAAAACACTCTTGTATCAGCTTTTATGTCATGAGCAACCAGCAAACTATCCCAAGTAGCTTGCAACGGTTTTGGAAGAAGTGGCTGCTCCTTCAGAGACAAACTTAGAAGCGCATTTTTCGTGCCATCATTCACATAGGCATGTTTGCGCTTGTATGCAGGAAGATGGAAAACTTGCACCCCATTCTCTGTTATCAGTTTTATCGAATCCGGTATGGAGGATTTTACAGATATCTGCCGTTGAGCAGGAATTGGAGTATAATGAAGAGGGAGCGTTATCTGCTCCACTTCTAAATCTATCGCATGAAAAAAGGCTGTTTTGGCCTGTTCATTCCAATTTTGCTTCTGTTGTGAATATGCTTTCCATAAATGGACAGCACACATTGCAGTTAAAAATGTGCCAACAAACAATATCCATACTTTTGGATTTATTTTTTTCACATTCAAAGGCCTCCTTATCATTCTATTTATCCAATTCATAACAATTTCCTTTTGATAGTCGTATTTCATAATGTTACTTTCTTAAACCAATTTATTTCTGCCATAGATTAAACTTCACTAACGGTTCATCGCTGTTTACATCTGTAGTCCATAACATAATATACTCTGCTTTTAAGTGGTCCTGAAGATCCATCACCATGGCACGGTCTGCCTGCACGCGGATGCGGAAAGGATAGCGGAACACAGCGGTATCGAGAGGCAGCGGTGTGCCTGCAAGTTCCACCGTCTGCGGGAACCCGTCGTAAACAGTCACCCCCTCGCGTAGAGGACGGGAACAGGCGGCGAACCACAAAAGGACAAACACGGCGGACAAACCGCCAGACAGTCGGGACAGAAACGCCGGAAAGGCGAAAGTCCGATGAAAAGAAAATCGAAAATTGTTTTTCATCGTGTATCTCTGTTTATGAATAATTAGAACTTCTTACTTCCTCCATGAAACTCTCCGTACTCTCTCTGTGAGGAAGGAAGATGGTAAATGTTTCTAAGATTAACGAAGCAAAATTAAGGATAATGTTTAAAAAATCAAATTTATAGTGCCGCAAAATGAAAAAACACTTTCATTTCGTCATATTGAGCGGGATAAAGTGGAGTCGAAACATCCCTATGCATTCAACTGTTCTTTTTTTGTCCATCAAATGAATAATGAATATCAGAAAGTGTTATTTTTGTCAGACGTTTGGAGCTCTCTGATAAAGATTGAGGAGTCCCGACAATGTCAGACCGAAGCTTCGGATTTTCTGATTTAATTTTTAATTCAAGTTTTGCAAGTACAAAACTTGCAGGAGTTAAAGAAGTTAGAAGAAGTTATCAAGGGTGTGTCAAAACTAAAAGTAACTGACATCTTGTTATTTTTAGGCACGGATTACACGGAAAAACACCGAGAAAGAAGAATAATCATCCGCGAAATTCCGTGTAATCCGTGCCTAAAGGAAAGCAGTTTCCTAATTTGACACACCCTCTTAGAAGTTAAAGACCAATAGACGAGAAAATGAAGAATGAAGAATTTCTACGGCTCATTAATCATTAACCCTTTACTATTACGAAACTATCGGCTTTAACTTCTAACAGAGCAAAGCGGAGTGATAACTTCTGTAACTTCATAACTTCCAAGGAAGTATTACTTACGAAACTTAAATTTTTTAATCAATGTTGAAGAAATGAAATCATTTCCTGTTGTCAATTGGAACAAGGAGCAGCGCCGTCGGTGGTGGCTGCCGTCGGTAATAGTGGTGTTGGTGCTTGTGGTGATCGGTTCGGTATGGCTGAACACCTCTTCTTTCCGTTCGGGGTTTGAGATTACCGACGAGCTGGGGGGAAACATCTTTCCTTCGAGCATTTTGTCCGTGGCTACAACCGATGCGCAGGTCATTGTGCCTTCCGACTCGCTCTATGTGGGCAATCCGAAGTCGTGCATCAGTATCAAGGTACGTTCGGGAAAAGCATACAGCCGTGTGCGTATCGAGGTAGCCGAAACTCCTTTCTTTTCGCTTTCGGTATCGGAGTTTGTGCTGGCCAAACCGCGGACAGAATACACCATCTATCCCGATATAATCTGGAACTATGAAGCACTGAAAGACAACAAGCAGGCCGAACCCATCAGTGTGGCAGTGACAGTCGAACTCAACGGCAAAGAGATGGGACAGCGGGTACGTACCTTTTCGGTGCGCAGCATCAACGAATGTCTGTTGGGCTATGTGACCGATGGAAACAAGTTTCATGATACCGGTGTGTTTTTTGCGGCTTACGTCAACGAAGAGAATCCGATGATAGACAAGCTGTTGCGCGAGGCACTCAACACACGTATCGTCAACCGTTTTCTGGGGTATCAGGGTGGTACGGCCGAGTCGGTGGACAAGCAGGTTTATGCCTTGTGGAACATCTTGCAGAAACGTAATTTCCGTTACAGCTCGGTGTCGAACACCAGCCTGTCGAGCAATGTCGTCTTCTCGCAGCGGGTACGTACTTTCGACGATGCTCTGAACTCTTCGCAAATCAATTGTGTGGACGGCAGTGTGCTGTTTGCTTCGTTGTTGCGTGCCATCAACATCGAACCTATATTGGTGCGCATTCCCGGACACATGTTTGTGGGCTACTATACCGACAACGGTCATAAGAATATGGATTTTCTGGAGACAACGATGATTGGCGATGTCGATCTGGACGACTTCTTCCCCGACGAACGCCTCGATTCGACCATGGTGGGCAAGACGCAGAACCAGATGTCGCGCATCACCTTCGACAAGTCGAAAGAGTATGCCAACCGCAAGTATAAACAGTACGAGGAGGGGATTCACTCGGACAAGCTGAACTACATGTTTCTGGAAATATCGAAGGATGTCCGGCGGAAGATACAGCCCATCGGTCGGTAAACCGCTTTTTGCAGGCTTCGCTTGCAAATGAGCCGCGGGAATGTTACCTTTGCCCAACCAAGTCAGAATGGAATCACATGATGGAACAACAGAAAAAGTATATTTCGCCGGGAGCGTGGTTCTCCATGCAATATCCGGCAACGTGGAACGAATTTGAGGACGGCGAAGGTTCGTTCCTCTTTTATAATCCCGAGGAATGGACGGGAAACTTCCGCATCTCGGCCTATCGGGGGCAGAACGATTACGGACGCGAGTCCGTCAGGCAGGAATTGAAAGAGAATCCTGCGGCACGCCCCGTCAAGGTAGGAACACTGGATTGCGCCTACAGCCGGGAGGCGTTTGAAGAAGAAGGCGAGTATTACACTTCGCACATCTGGATAACGGGTATCGACGATGTGGCATTCGAATGTTCGTTTACCGTGCGCAAAGGTCAACCAGTGACCGAAGCCGAGCAGGTGATTGCCTCGCTGCAGGTGCGGAAGCCGGGTGTGAAATATCCGGCCGAACTGATACCTGTGCGCGTATCGGAAATCTGCCAGATCAACGAAGCCTACGAGTGGGTGTCGAACACAGTGAAAGACTTGCTGAAGAAAGACTTCCAGGGAGTGGAAGCTGATGTGGAAAACATGCAGCAGGTGGTGGACCGCGGTGTGATAGCACCTAAGAAGAAAGACCATTGGCTGGCCATGGGCATCACCCTTTGCGTCATTATGGCAAACGAGGAAGACGGAATGGAGTGGCGGACGCTGATCGACGGCAACCGTGAAGTCCCCGTATTGCTCAACACCCTTACGGGGCAGTGGATTGACCCTATGAAGCTGACATGGAGCAAGGTAAAGGCGGGCGAGAAAGTCAACCTGGCCGAAGCCTACTGTAATAACGGTTAATTCATTCTTCATTTTTTATTCTTCATTTTTTAATAATGTCTTCAATATTACAAGTAGAAAACCTGACCAAGTCGTTCGGTGATTTGGTCTTATTTGAAAATATATCCTTCGGTCTGGCCGAAGGGCAGCGCGTGGGGCTGATAGCCAAGAACGGAAGCGGGAAGTCCACGTTACTGAATATCCTGTCGGGCAAGGAAGGCTACGATGAAGGGAAGATCTCGTTCCGTCGGGATCTTCGTGTGGGCTATTTAGAGCAAAGTCCGCATTATCCCGAAGAGCTGACGGTGCTCGAAGCCTGCTTCCATCACGGCAACAGCACCGTGGATCTGATAAAGGAATACGAACGGTGCATGGCAACCGAAGGTCATCCCGGCATGGACGAGCTCCTGCTCCGCATGGATCAGGAGAAGGCTTGGGACTACGAGCAGAAAGCCAAACAGATACTTTCGCAGTTGAAGATACGCGACTTCGACCAGCAGGTGAAACACCTTTCGGGCGGACAGCTGAAACGGGTGGCACTGGCCAATACACTGATTACCGAACCCGATCTGCTGATTCTGGACGAACCCACCAACCACCTCGACCTTGACATGACCGAGTGGCTGGAAGAATATCTGCGACGTACGAACCTGACCCTGCTGATGGTGACCCACGACCGTTACTTCCTCGACAGGGTATGTTCCGAGATCATTGAAATAGACAACCGCACGATCTATTCGTACAAAGGAAACTATAGCTACTATCTGGAGAAGCGTCAGGAACGGATCGATGCCAAGACGGTGGAAATAGAACGTGCCAACAACCTGTATCGTACCGAGCTGGAGTGGATGCGCCGTATGCCGCAGGCACGCGGTCACAAGGCACGCTACCGCGAGGATGCTTTCTATGAATTGGAGAAGGTGGCCAAGCAACGCTTCTACGATGCCAACGTCAAACTTGATGTGAAGGCTTCGTACATCGGCAACAAGATATTCGAGGCCGACCACCTGAGCAAATCTTTTGGTGACCTGAAGATACTGGACGATTTCTCTTATATCTTTGCCCGCTATGAGAAGATGGGCATTGTCGGCAACAACGGTACCGGAAAATCGACCTTTATCAAGATACTGATGGGACTGGTGAAGCCCGACAGCGGTACGCTGGACATTGGCGAGACGGTGCGCTTCGGTTACTATTCGCAGGACGGACTTCAGTTTGACGAACAGATGAAGGTGATCGACGTGGTCCGCGACATTGCCGAGGTCATCGAACTGGGCAACGGCAAGCGGCTTACGGCTTCGCAGTTTCTGCAACATTTCCTCTTTACTCCCGAAACTCAGCACAGCTACGTCTATAAACTGAGCGGCGGGGAACGCCGGCGACTTTACCTCTGTACGGTGCTGATGCGCAATCCGAACTTCCTGGTGCTTGACGAGCCGACGAACGATCTGGACATCGTCACCCTGCAGGTGCTCGAAGAGTATCTGCAAAACTTCAAGGGATGCGTCATCGTCGTGAGCCACGACCGTTACTTTATGGATAAGGTGGTAGATCATCTGCTGGTGTTCAACGGCGGAGGCGATATCCGCGATTTCCCCGGTAACTATACCCAATATCGGGAATGGAAGGAGGCAAAGGCGCGTCACGATAAAGAGCAGCAGGCTGCCGTCAAGCCACAGGAGGCGAAGACCGCCAAGGTACGCCTGAACGACAAACGCCGCATGACGTATAAGGAACATCGCGAGTTCGAACAGCTGGAACAGGAGATAGACACTTTGGAGGCTGAAAAGAAAAGCATCGAAGAGGCGTTGTGCAGCGGGACGCTGTCGGTGGAAGAACTGACAGAGAAGTCGAAACGCTTGCCGCAGCTGACGGATTTGATTGACGAGAAGACGATGCGGTGGTTAGAGCTGAGTGAGTTGGAATAAAAGCCTCTCAGGCCTCACCCCCGGCCCCTCTCCCAAGGAGAGGGGAAGGAGTTACCTTTTCCTTTTTCTGAATGAATAATTAAAGATAATCAGATAGAATAGATATGCTACCAACAACCGATACTTTGTCTCATCCACTACCCCCTCTCTTCGGGAGAGGGGGGCAAGGGGGTGAGATCTCCAACTACCACAGCCATTCCCTCTACTGTGACGGCCGTGCCGGCATGGAAGATTTTGTGCGTTTTGCCATGAGCCGTGGTTTTACTTCTTATGGCTTTTCTTCCCACGCACCCCTTCCGTTCCCTACGGCATGGACGATGGAGTGGGATCGCATGGAGGACTATTTAGCCGAATTCCGGCGGTTGAAACAGAAGTATGCCGGACGGATTGAACTGTATATCGGGTTGGAGATAGACTATCTGAACGAGGAGAGCAATCCGGCAGCCGAATGTTTCCGGTGTCTGCCGTTAGATTATCGCATCGGGTCGGTTCATCTGTTGTATGATGAAGCCGGCAAGGTGGTAGATGCTGACCTGCCCGCTGCAAAGTTCCGGCAGATGGTTGACGAGCATTTTCACGGGGATGTGGAGCAGGTAGTGAGCCAGTATTACGAGCGTTCGTGGAGGATGGTGGAGTTGGGTGGTTTCGACATTGTGGGGCATGCCGACAAGGTGCACTACAATGCTTCTTTTTGCCGTCCCGGCATTGTGGACGAACCTTGGTACGACCGGCTGGTGTGCGACTACTTTGCCGAAATTGCCCGTCGGGGTTATCAGATGGAAATCAATACGAAGGCTTATGGAGAGCTGGGCGTTTTCTATCCCGACGAACGTTACTTTCCTTTGCTTCGCGAATTGGGAATCCGCGTTCAGGTAAACAGCGATGCCCACTATCCCGAGCGCATCAGTAACGGTATGCCCGAAGCTTTCCGGGCTTTGCGGAATGCAGGTTTTACGTCTGTGATGCAATTGCGTGCGGGACAGTGGGCAGAGGTGCCGATTGTTTAGCACAATAGTTCAGTTCCGGTTCAGCGATAATTTTTATTCGCTTGCGGTTCCGGAGTTATTTACTTTTCAGCAGAAAGTCGTCAATGGCTTTCTTGTAGGTCGCCTTGTCGGCAGCCCCGCTGAACAATTGAGGCTTTTCGTCCATCGGAATGAGCACAAAGAGAGGAATGCTTGTTGCATTGAACAAAGCGGCAAGTTCTTTCTCCTTATCTACATTGACCTTGTAGATTGTGATTTTGCCTTCGTATTCTTTGGCGAGTTCTTTCATGATAGGAGCAACCTTGCGGCACGGACCGCACCAGTCGGCATAAAGATCGATGATGGCGGGTTTGTCGCCTTTGTATTTCCATTCTTTTTCGTTCTGATAGTCGAAAACCTTGTCGATGAACATGGCTTTGTTCATCACTACGACATCTTGGGCATAGCCCAGAAGTGTGGTGGCTACGAGAGCCAGTGTTAGCAATAGTTTCTTCATATTTTTGTTAGTGATGAGTAATGAGCTACGAGCTACAAGCTACAAGCTACGCGTAATGAGCTATAAGTAGTGATTTATACCCTCATAATACACTTGTCACTCGTAGCTTGTAGCTCATAACTTTCCATTATACATACTTTTCAATCAGGCTGACAAGCTCGTTGCTTTGTACTACACCGGACTGTCTCCAAACCTGCTTCCCGTCCTTAAAGAGCATCAGGGTGGGGACGGCCTGTATGCGGTATTGCATGGCCAGTGCCTGTTGTTCATCTACATCTATTTTTACGATGCGAGCTTTGTCGCCCACGTGGCTTTTTACATTTTCCAATATGGGGTGCATCATTTTACAGGGACCGCACCAGGTGGCATAGAAGTCAACGAGTACGGGAACTGTTGCGCTGTTAATCAAGTTTTCAAAGTTTTCCATAATGATATTGAATAAATAGTTCTTGATGTTTCTAACAAACAGTGTGCCGTTTTTGTTCTTTCGGCCGATTATTTGGCGATGTCAAGCTCGTCGATGAGGTGAGAAGCTCCTGCATACTTTTCGATGATGAAAAGCGTGTAGCGAATATCCACACAGGCGGCACGCTGTGACGAGGGTCGGAAAGCGATGTCGCCTGTCAAACCTTCGTAATTGCGGTCGAAAGCAGTGCCTATGAGTTCACCTTTGGCATTGAATACGGGGCTGCCCGAGTTGCCGCCCGTGTTATCGGTATCGACGATGAAGCAGACTGGCATACGTCCGTCGGGCAGGGCATAGCGGCCGAAGTCCCTGATACGCCAGAGTTGCTTCAGCTTGTCAGGTACAACGAATTCCCAGTTTGTCGGATCTTCCTTTTGCATCACACCGTCTAAAGTGGTGTAGTAGTCATATACTGTTCCGTCGGCCGGTTCGTATGAAGCCACCTTTCCGTAGGTCAGTCGCAGGGTGGAGTTGGCATCGGGGTAGATGGGTTGTCCGTCAGCCTGTCGCATGTCCATCATGCCTTTTACCCAGGTCTTGTGGGCGTCGTTATAGTCGCGGTTGGCATCCATCATGGCAATGGCTGTCTGTAGCAGGCCGTCGGTGATGGAGTATTTGAAGAGTATCATCCAGTCACCCGTCAGCTTGTAGAGTTTGGGCTTGCGGATAAACTTGTCGAAGTTTTCGCGGCTGCCGAAGATGGAATACTTGAAGCAGGCGTCGATGAAAGCATCCGTATCTCCCTTGAACCGGCGGTCGATGACCTTAAAGATGCCGATGCGCTGCTCTTCGGGAATGTACCGGGCATATGTGCGCAGCATTTCCTTGCCAACCAGTTTCTCGACTTCGGGGTAGGGGATGGAGGCAAAATATTTGTCGGCTGCTTTCTTCAGACTGTCGGTAGCAGACTGGATGGCGGCTTTATCCTTGTTCTTCAGAGCAGTCGTAAGGGAAGCTGTGTTGGGGATGCGCATAAAGTCGAGTGCGGTGATCAGTGCTTCCTGAATGGCCTGCTGGTGATAGAGGGCCGGACGGCGTTGTTTCACAATGGCCCGGATGCGGTCGAAGGCGGCCTGATAGGCAGTGTCACCCAACTGACGTCCGCGTGCCAAGAGGGCTTCCTGCTGGGCGCGTTTGGTGTCGAGCACGTGCAGACGGACCAGACCCTCGTTCATGCCGATGGCATTCTTCCAGTAGTTGGCGCTGGAAGCATACTTGCTGGCATAGTGGATGCGAACGGCATCGTCCTTCAACATCTGTTCCATGAGGACACGCTGGCGGGCATCGCGCACGTGATGGCGCATGAAGTTGGTGGTCTGCATCCGCTCTTCGACCTCGTCGGCTATCATGTAGCGCCAGTTGCGTCCGGGGAAGCCCATGACGAAGGCGAAGTCGCCTTCCTTGTATCCGGCCAGACTGATGCGGAGGTGTTTCTTGACATGCAGGGGCTGGTTGTCGGGGCTGTAGGCTGCCGGTTGTCCGTCACGGTCGGCATAAATGCGGAACAGGGAGAAGTCGCCCGTGTGGCGTGGCCACATCCAGTTGTCGGTGTCGGCACCGAATTTGCCAATGCTCGAAGGCGGAGCACCTACCATGCGGATGTCGCTATAGGTGGTCTTTACGAACAGATAGTATCTGTTTCCACCGTAGAAGGCTTTCAGTTCCAGCTTGCGGCCGGGTGTCAGGGCGATGCCTTCGGACTTGGCGAAGCGGTCGGCTACTGTCTTCAGGTATTTGGGAGACAGATAATTGGTGCCGTTCGGGTCGTCGTCGGTTTTCAGTTGTTCGTTTACGTACTCTGTCACGTCCAGTATCCGGTCGATGTAGGTGACGGTGAGTCCCTTGCAGGGAAGCTCCTCTTCGCGGGACATAGCCCAGAAACCGTCGGTCAGGTAGTCGTGTTCCACCGAGCTGTGTTGCTGTATGGCGCCATAGCCGCAGTGGTGGTTGGTCAGTACCAGGCCTTCGGCAGAGATGACTTCGCCGGTACAGCCACCGCCGAAATGCACCACGGCATCCTTCAGGGCAATGCCGTCGGGATTGTAGATTTGGTTGGTGGGGATGAGCAGTCCGAGTTCCGTCATGGCTACTTCGTTCTGCTTTTGCAGGTCGGTGAGCATCCACATACCTTCGTCGGCGTGGATACTGAGCGTTACCAATGAAAAGACTGCAAATAGGATTTGTTTTTTCATTTATTCTACAATTGTCATTTCGTTTATCAGATGTCCGCAGTTTCCTAATTTCTCCAAGATGAACAGGACATAGCGGATATCCAGATTGATGCAACGTTGCAGGTTGTTGTCAAAGTTGATATCACCGCTCAGCGATTCCCAGTTTCCATCGAATGCACAACCGATCAGTTCTCCGTTCTCATTCAGAACCGGACTGCCTGAATTACCTCCGGTGATTTCATTGGTTGAAAGGAAGCAAACCGGCATATCACCATTCGGCAAAGCATAACGACCGTAGTCCTTTTTCTCTATCAGCTCTTTCAACTTGGCAGGTACGACAAACTCACGATCTTCCGGATTTTCCTTTTCCAGAATACCCTTAGTAGTAGTGTAGTAGTTATAGTGTACACCGTCTTTCGGGTCGTAAGGTTTCACGTTACCGTAAGTCAGGCGGATTGTAAAGTTCGCATCCGGATAAGAAGGAACAGGTAATTTCATTTCACCCAAACCGCGGATGTAGGTTTTGTGTAATAAAGCCAATTCCTTGTCCATATCCTTCAACTGTCCTATGAGTTGTTCGAGTAAATCATATTTGGACTGGCAATATTGCAAAGCCAGGTCGTTATCAATAGCTTTTACGGTCGGTTTCTTGATAAACTTCTCGAAGTTTGCACGATTGGCAAAAATGGAATTGTCATACATATCATCGATAAATTTATTATAGTCGCCTTTATATTTCTGTTCGATAAGTTTGTAGATAGACGGACGTTGCTCTGCCGGAATCATTTCCGCATAAAGAGGGAACAATGCTTTGGCCACCTTACGGTCTACTTCGTGGTCATAGTCTTTGTTATGAATCTCATCATATGTCTCTTTCAGAGCTTCGATACGTACTTTAATCAAAGAATCGTTCTTTTCTACCAATGCTTCCCGAGTTTTGGACAGCAGGGTACTTCCGAACTCGATAGCTCCGAAGAACGTTTCTCTTAAACAAGTGAACTGATAGTTGAGAGGAGCTGTCTTGGCTACCAAGTCATCTATCTTCTTCACTACCTCCGCATAATCGGTATTGTTCTGCTTTCTGGCAAATTCAGCGAATTTGGCTTCCTGTGCCGCTTTTGTGCCCAGTACATCATTATCGATAATTGCCTTGTTCATTCCGATGGAATTTTTCCAATAGTTGCTGGAACCTGCATATTTGTTGGCATATTGGATACGGGTCTTGTCACTGGCGTTCATTACTTCTTTCAAAACAGCCAGACGGGCTCCACGAATGCGGAT
>ERZ780208.2759-NODE-2759-length-11601-cov-3.104105_pt1 | contig 11601 bp, 10 predicted proteins | sample MGYA00511167_ERZ780208 | MGnify/ENA primary metagenome ERZ780208 (study PRJEB29588, sample SAMEA2159202) | human gut metagenome | biome: human gut; feature: human-associated habitat; material: faeces | place: Denmark | collected 2008/2010 ... | reverse complement strand
ATACTTATTCTTTTCGAATCTCTACAATCACCTTATGGGGCATACATACGATCATCTCATGCTCTTTGGAGATACTGCCTGTCTGCACGCAGATCTGATCCGGGCAGTCCGCTTCCTTCATCCGGACGCCACCCTCTGTAATTTCGATCACGTTATAGCTGTCTCCATTGGAAATCCGATATTCCCCGGATTCCGACAGCGGCAGACGCATCAGCTCTTTACTGTCCTGCTCCACGATCGCATAAACCGTACCGGAAGTCCTGTTTTTGACCTGAAAGAAAAAGACAGCTGCTGCCGCTGCCAGTATAACAGCGGCGATCAAAAGGAAATCCCTCCTGTGTTCGCCGCTGCTTATTGTATCATTTTCGAACGTATGTTTCAAGTTTTATTTCCCCGTCCTGTCAGGCTTCCGGGCAGTATTTTTTGCGCTGCACCTCATACTCTTCAGCTTTTGCGCTCTGTCCAAGCTCTCTGCAGATCGCCGCGCAGTTGCCGCAGAGCAGACCGTAGCCTTCTTTTCTGCCAAAATGCTTTTCCACCTCAAACAGCGCGTGCTCATAATTTTCCAGGGCGCGTTCCAGACTGCCCTGACGGTAGCAGACCTCGCCGAGTCCGGCAAGCGCTGCGCTGTAGTGTGTATCCGTCTTGCCGCCATCCTCTTTAAACGCGGAAATCGCAAGCTCGAGATGCTTTTCCGCCGCTTCCAGCTTGTCCATTTTCAGCTCGATCAGTGCAAGACTCGTCCGGGAAGTCGCCACTTCAACCCTTGTTCCAGGCTGTTTTTCCATAATCTGAATCGCTTTTTCCAAAAACAGCGCCGCATTTTCATTTTCGTTGAGCTTTTCCAATAAAATACTGATGCTGCTATATAGCTCTGCCAGACGATAGTCGTCTTTAGGAAGCTCTTTTTGATAAATTTCAAGGGCACGCCGATAATTTGCAAGTGCTTCCTCGTATTTTCCCGCCGTGCGGTACGCAGTCGCCACATTGAACAGGGTCGTTGCAAAATGGACGGTATGATCCAGCTGCAGCTCCTCCATCAAAAGAAGAACGTCCTCCCCGACCGCAAATGCAGCCTCAAACTGTCCGATGCTTCTGTAAAAGCCCAGAAGCTCGTTGCCGACGGAAATATAAATGCCATACTCCTGCTCTTTTTTGGCATCCTCCAGACAGGATAAGAGAAACGGCTCTACCTCTGTCAGCTGATCCTCCTTATAATAATGATCCAGCTTTGTTAAAATCTGGTCAATTGTCATCATTGCCCTGCGTCCTCCTTTGTTGCTGTCGCTTTCCAGCCTCCGCCCGCCTGATAGGCGACACAGTACCATTCCACTTCCCCGGTCGTATCCCTGCGCGCGATCGTACCCGATTCATCCAGCGTAATTTCATATAATAATTCGATCACATGGCTTCCCTCCTCTTCATAGGCAGCCGTGTAGATCAGACAATTCTCCCCGTCTCCCGTGTTGGCGCTGACCGGCAGAAAAATATTTTCCCCATTCGGATTGTCAAACGAATATTCCCCGACGACGATTTTTGCAGTTCTGGCGTTGTCTGTCGTTTTGCTTTTGGTATCCGTTTTCGACGTTTTATTTTTGGAAGCGCTCTGCTCAGACGTAGTTTTCCCATCTGTTTCTTCCGCAAGGAGCCCGGCTTCCCGTTCCGCGATTTCTTCCTTCGCCTCCTGCGGAATCAAATCTGTCCGCATAAACAAATCGTGCTGAAGCTCTAAAACCTCACTGCTGGTCAAAGAAGAAACGTATACATTCCATTTGTTGCGAAATGCAGAAAGCTCTCCGTTTTCTTTTTTCAGGGTGCTGTTGATATCCCGCATGTTCTCTACTTCTTCCTGAAGTACTGCTGCATTGTCCTCTGCATCCTTTCTGCGGCTTCGCTCTCGCGAAAGCCCCCATGCCTCGAATGCAACGATTCCCAGCAGCACGGCGACAGTAATATAGGTAAAAATTTTTGCTAAAACCTCTTCCCGAAATCTCATACAGTCAATACTCCTTTACATTCGTTGTTTTGACCTTTCTCCATATTACAATAATCTTTCCAAAAAGTCATCCCTTTTTCATTGTTCCTTGACTTTCCTATTTGTAAAAATTATAGTATTTACAAGAAATATCCCATAATAAAAAGAAAAAGAGGCTTTCCCATGCTATATTCCATCTGTCAGAAACTGTTTTACAAAATCCGCCAGGAGGCTGTCCTGTCGATTGCCGTTTTGCTCGCCCTGCTCTCTGCCTGCTTCGTTTTGCCGGACGCATCCTATTTCGGTTATATCGATTTTCGCACGCTTACCATCCTGTTTTCCCTAATGACTGTCATGGCCGGGCTGCAGCGTCAGGGCGTTTTTACACGGTTCGCATATTCCCTGCTGTCCCGCACAAACAGCATCACCTCCCTGGTATTCGTCCTGGTCGGTTTATGCTTTTTTTGCAGTATGCTGATCACGAACGACGTTGCGCTCCTGACCTTCGTTCCGTTCTCCTTTGCTGTACTGGGACAGTTGCCGGAAGCATCCGGTAAAAAACTCCTGACGCCCGTTGTTTGCCTGCAGACTATTGCCGCCAACCTCGGCAGCATGCTGACTCCCATCGGGAACCCTCAGAATTTATATCTGTATGGCAAAAGCCAACTGTCCTTTTCCGCTTTTTTGCAGCTCATGCTCCCTTATACGCTGCTGTCTGCCATCCTGCTTTCTGTCTGCATTTTCTATCTGGGACATCCGCATCGGCAGCAAACAGTCTCTTCCTCAATCCAGAATCCGACTACAAACGCTGCACAAAAAAAGCCGGCGCTGATCCGGCTTTACATCGTTTTGTTTTTCTTCTGCCTCCTTGCCGTTTTGCATGTGCTTCCCTACCCGGCAGTCTTTGTCCTCGTCCTTTTGGGCGCATTGATCGCAGATAAAAAAGTGCTGGCACAGGTCGATTATTCCCTGCTCGCCACGTTTCTCGCATTTTTTATTTTCATCGGAAATCTCGGCAGAATTCCCGCCTTTGCCTCCTGGCTTTCTGCAGCGCTCTCCGGTCGGGAAATCCTCATCAGCGTCCTCGCCTCCCAGGTCATGAGCAACGTTCCGGCGGCGCTTTTGCTGTCCGGCTTTTCCAATAACGTTCCAGCGCTGATCGTCGGCACTAATTTAGGTGGGCTCGGAACCCTGATCGCTTCGATGGCAAGCCTGATTTCTTATCGGCAGATCGCCCGGAAGCTTCCCGAACAGAAAGGGCAGTACTTTCTTCTGTTCACCCTTGCAAATATTGGTTTTCTGGCAATTCTGCTTGTTTTTGCGACAGCTGTCCATCCATAATCGACGCACGCTGCTTCTGACCGGTCCATACAGCCAATGATGTTCATCAGCGTCGTTTTGCCGGAGCCGGACGGACCCAAAATCGCAACTGCAAAAAGCCGCCGCAGGCGTTTCAAACCTGCGGCGGAGCATGCATTCTATTATTTTAATCCTCGTTAATGTAATTGATCAGTCCGCCTGCAGCGATAATCTTTTGCATGAAGGGCGGAAACGCCTGTCCTTTGAACTGTCTGTTCTGCGTCTTGTCGGTGATGATACCGGTATCGAAATCGATTTCGACCTCATCACCCGCCTGAATTGCTTCTGCCGCCTCCGGGCATTCGATGATCGGCAGTCCGATATTGATCGAATTACGGTAAAAAATCCGGGCAAAGGTCTGTGCAATAACACAGCTGACGCCAGCCGCCTTGATAGCAATCGGCGCATGCTCTCTGGAAGAACCGCAGCCGAAGTTTTTATCCGCAACAATGATATCGCCGGGCTTTACGTTTTTGATGAAATCCTTGTCAATATCCTCCATGCAGTGCTGTGCAAGCTCTGCCGGATCGGAGGAATTTAAGTAACGTGCGGGGATAATGACATCCGTATCCACGTTATCTCCATATTTGAAAACTGTTCCGTTCGCCTTTTTCATGCTGTTTTGTCCCTCCTCAATCGAGCTGCTCAGGACATGCGATCTGTCCCGCCACCGCGCTGGCTGCCGCAACTGCCGGGCTCGCCAGATAAACCTCTGATTTGACGTGCCCCATACGTCCGACAAAGTTCCGGTTCGTCGTCGATACACAGCGCTCGCCCTCTGCCAGAACGCCCATATAGCCGCCAAGGCAGGGTCCGCAGGTCGGTGTGCTGACCACTGCTCCCGCCTCGATAAAGGTCTTTAACAGCCCTTCTTCCATCGCTTCCATGTAAATCTTCTGAGTCGCAGGGATTACGATACAACGGATCCCCTTTGCCACATGTCTGCCCTCCAGCACCTCTGCAGCGATCCGAAGGTCATCCAGTCTGCCGTTTGTACAGGAACCGATCACAACCTGGTCGATGGCAACAGATTCCTGGATTTCATCGATGGTCTTTGTGTTTTCCGGAAGATGCGGGAATGCGATCGTCGGACGCAGTGCAGAAAGATCAATCGTGTATTCCTCATCATAAACAGCATCCGCATCCGCTTCGTAAATGTGGTATGGCTTTGTGGAATGCTCCTTCATGTATGCGATCGCCTTGTCGTCTACCGGGAAAATGCCGTTCTTGCCGCCTGCCTCAATCGCCATGTTGGCAATTGTAAACCGGTCGTCCATGCTTAAATTGGCAACACCCTCACCGGTAAATTCCATGGATTTATACAGTGCGCCGTCTACGCCGATCTTGCCGATGATATGTAAAATCACATCCTTGCCGCTGATCCACTTGCCCGGTTTGCCGATCAGGTTAAACCGGATTGCAGACGGAACTTTAAACCATGCCTTGCCGGTCGCCATTCCAGCCGCCATATCTGTGCTGCCGACGCCGGTGGAAAATGCGCCAAGTGCACCGTAGGTACAGGTATGGGAGTCTGCACCGATTACGACATCACCTGCTACGGTAAGTCCTTTTTCCGGCAACAGAGCATGCTCAATTCCCATCTCGCCGACCTCGAAATAGTTCGTGATCTCATTGCGGCGTGCGAATTCGCGAACGCATTTGCAGTGTTCTGCCGATTTGATATCCTTGTTCGGTACAAAATGATCCGGTACCAGCGCGATCTTGTCCTTATCGAACACACCGTCCACCTTCATTTTTTCCATCTCTTTGATGGCAACCGGGCTTGTAATGTCGTTGCCCAGAACCAGATCCAGCTGCGCTTCAATCAGCTGTCCTGCTTCCACATGGTCGAGTCCGGCATGCGCGGCCAGAATCTTCTGTGTCATTGTCATTCCCATATGATCCGATCTCCTTTTTGGCTGAAAAACAGCCGGATTTGCAGATGTCCGTCGCCCCGGACGTCTTTTTCTGTATTTAAGTGTATCATAGTACATTCAGAAAGAAAAATACCTTTCTCTTATATTTACTATAATCATCAGTTATGGTAGGATTGTGCTATATATAAAATCAGTTATACCAGTAACAGACAAAAACAGACCGTATATGGTAAAAAATACTGCCGGAAAGGGAAACTTATGGAACAGAATTTTAATCTTTACCACATTTTTTATACCGTCGCCAAATGCCGCAACATTTCCGGCGCGGCGCGCGAGCTCTACATCAGTCAGCCTGCCATTTCCAAGGCGATCTCCAAGCTCGAACAGAGTCTTGGCACGACGCTTTTTTACCGCTCCTCCCGCGGTGTTTCCTTGACGGAACCGGGCGAAATCCTGTTTGCCCAGGTAGAAAACGCTTTCCAGGCGATCACCCAGGGCGAAGAACAGCTGCAGCGCTTCCAAAAGCTCGGCATGGGACATCTTTCCATCGGCGTTTCTGCGACGCTGTGCAAATATGTCCTGCTCCCGATCCTACAGCCCTTTATCCGCCAAAACCCGCATATCCAGCTTTCCATCGCCTGCCAGTCCTCCCTCGAAACGATGCAGGCGCTCGAACAAGGCACGCTCGACATCGGGCTGATCGGCGCAGAGGATGACATGTCTGCGTTTGTTTTTGAACCCCTCACCGACATTCAGGATATTTTTGTCACCACGCACACCTATCTCGACAATTTAAAAGAGCGCATCCGCCCAAACGACCATCTTTCCTCCCGGACGGCGTTTGCAGCGTCTACGCTCCTGTTATTGAATAAAGAAAATATTACCCGCCGGTACATCGACCGCTATCTTTCCCAGGAAAACTTAAGCGCCTCCCGGATTATCGACGTAACCTCCATGGATCTTCTGATCGAATTTGCAAAAATCGACTTAGGAATCGCCTGCGTCATCAAAAATTTCGTCCGCGACGAGCTCGCAGAGGGAAGGCTTGTCCAGCTGAAAATGCCGGTTTCCATTCCCGCCCGCAAAATCGGCTTCGCCTATGCAAAATCCGGCGCTATTCCTCCGACTGTGCGCAAGCTCCTTTCTTTTTTGCAAGAACTGGAAGTCCAAAAAGCAATACAAGACCGATCAGACAGATAAACAGGGAGATAAACTGCGACGTGGAAAACTCCCCGACGTTTCCCCGGATCAGGTCGCCCCGGAAGTATTCCAGGACAAATCTGCCGATGCTATAAAAGATCAGATAACAGCTCGCCACCTGTCCGTCTGTTTTGAGCTTCTTCGACAGTGCAAGCAGCACGAAGCAGTTTGCAAAATCCAGCACACTGGAAATAATCTGCGTCGGCAAAAGCGCGACATCATTTGGTGCATAGGCGGAATTGTGGAACACGATCCCTATCGGGTTTGCGGGATCCAGCTCTATTCCGTAGCAGCAGCCGGCGAGCAGGCAGCCAATCCGCCCGAAGCCCTGTGCCATCGCAACCGCAGGCATCGCGATATCAAAAATTTTCCAAAAGTTCCATTTCGTACATTTGCAGTAAATCCACGCGGTCAGGATACCCCCGATAATGCCGCCGTATACGACAAAGCCGTCCTTAATGCTGCTGCCAAGAAGCGCCGGATTTGCAAGAATGTCCGGCAGTCTTGTCAGAAGATACAGAATCTTCGAGCCCAAAAAGCCGCCCAGCACCGACCAGACCGTCAGTGGGAACACTTTTTCCCAGTCCATCTGTTTCTTTTTCGCACGGTATTCCACCATATAATAAGCGGACAAAACTCCGATCGCAATCATCAGTCCATAGCCGTGTACGGTAAACGGTCCAATAGAAAACAGGTCATTTTTCATACGCTGTAAAACTCCTTTGTATTTTCATTTCCGTCAGTGGGGAAAGCTGTCCGCCGACGCATATCGCCATTATACCCCGAAGAGACGGTTTCATGCAACCGCTTTTCCAAAAAGGCACCACGTTCACTGCTTTCTTCCGATGTAGAGGAAGTGCTCGCTCATACCGAGCAGCTTTCTGTCCTGGCTCAATCTCCATGCGAGGTTCAGCCATTTTTCCTGCTGCTGGGACGCAAGCTTGTGCAGCAGCTCTTCTTTCCCGCAAAGGATATTTTCCACACCCGCAAAGGCCAGTTGGCAAAGCCCTGCTTTTTCCATCATATCTTCCGCCTCTTTTTCCCCACAGAAATAAGAGTTTGTGAAATTTTTACCAGGTTGTGCAGTTCCGTCCTCCAGACCGGCGAGGAGTCTGTCCATATCTCCGAAATCGTACAGTCCGCTGGCATAATCCTGAATTGGCGCATACGTCGAAATAAAGGATGCGAATAAAAGCCCGCCCGGCTTTAACACCCGCAGTGCCTCCTGCAGGGCTTTTTCCCGATCCTGTTCCCGCATCAGATGATACAGAGGTCCCATCAAAAGCACAACGTCATACTGTTCCGCCTTGTAAAGATATTCCGAAAGCCGGAGCGCGTCGCCGTGGATACAGCTGTCCAACAGCACATCCGCTTCCTGCGCCTTTTCGATCGCCTGTCGGATATTTTTGCCGGACAAGTCAAATAACGTCACGTCATGTCCCTTCTGCGCCAGAAAAATGGAATATCTGCCCGGACCGCCGCCGATATCCAGAATCTTCTGCGGAGTATCGCCTGGAATATATTCCTCCATATAGCGCTTTGTCACCTCGAACTCCGGCGTGTGCCATTCCAGGCGATCCCATTCTTCGTATTCATCGTCATAGAAGCGTTCGACCTCGTTGCGGGCAGCGCTGTTTTTTTCCTCTTCCTTTTCGCTCTTCCAGATATATTCGCGGCACTCGAACCGGTGCGAACCGCTCCATTTCTGATCCCAGCACTCTCTTACAAAGGAAAAGCCGTTCTTTTCCAGCACCCGCCCGGATGCAGTGTTGTCCTTTGCCCGACGCGCCATTACGCGGTGGATGTGCAGCGTATTTTCCGCAAATGATAGAATCGCCGCTGCCGCTTCGGTCCCATAGCCCTGGTTCCAGCAATCCCGACGCAGGTTGTAGCCAAGCTCCCAGATGCCCTGCTGCTGATTAAACGTCAAACCGCCGCTGCCGATCAGCTCGTCGCTGTCCTTTTTATGAAATCCAAAATCATACAGCAGATCGGAATCCAGCTGTTTTTCTTCCTCCCGCAGCCACTGCTTCGTATCCTCCAGGCTTCCATGCGTTTCGTAGCGCATGTACCAGCTGACCTTCGGATCTCCCGTCCACAAAAATGCGCCCGGCGCATCCTCTTCCTTTAACGGTTTCAGCCAAAGCCGACTGGTTTCCAGTATCGGTGTTTTCATGCTCTTTTCCCATCCTCTTCTCAGATTTGTTCCATGCCGGCAAAAGGGAAATCATGCACATCGGCAGATGAAATGCACTTTCATGCAACATAGTATTTCCTACAGAGCAAAAAAGCCGAAGGCTCTTTGCCTCCGGCTCCGGTATTTTGGACTCTTCTTTCTCTCCGAAAAGAATTTCAAACGCCCGATGCACACAGAAACAAAAGACCCTTCCCTGTATCTGTGCACTGCTCTCTCTCACATATCAGATACAGTTAATGCGTCCCATCATCATCTGCGGCATCGCCATGACAATTGTATAAACGTTTCTCAACATGCTCTGCTTTTCCTTTCGCGGTTCGTGGAATTAAAAACTGTGTTTACTATAGCACTTTCCGGAAAGAAGCACAACCCCGTTTTCCCGATATTTTTCTGCCGCAGCTGCCCCGGAGCTGTCCACCCGACCCGTTTACTCCTCGGGCTCTCCGTCCATACAGGCGTCAAATTTTTCCAGGAAAGTATGATAATCCCCGTCTGTTTTGTAGCCTGGCATCGTGTCGATGTTGACGTTATGGATGCTGTTGAAACTGCTTTTTTCGATATTCGGATTATCACGTTTCAGTCTTCGAATCAGCGTCTTGATCTCCTGTCTCTTGGAACCGCCGCCTCCGTTATCGCAGATCGCGCAGTTTTCCGTAAACCGGCACGCACACTGGATAAACTGCAGGTTGTTGTAACGTTTCCAGTCCAGAATCGCGTCCTCGTGAATGCAATACATCGGACGGATCAGCTCCATGCCCTCGAAGTTTTTGCTGTGCAGCTTCGGAAGCATCGCCTGCAGCTGTCCGCCGTAAAACATCGACATCACGGGCGTCTCGATGACGTCACTGAAATGATGTCCCAGGGCAATTTTGTTACAGCCAAGCTCCTGTGCCTTGCTGTATAAATAGCCCCGGCGCATGCGTGCACATAGATAGCACGGATTTTTTTCGCTCGTATTGGCAACCGCAAAGACATCTGTTTCAAAAACCGTGATCGGGATATGTAAAAGCTCTGCGTTGCTCTCGATTTTCTGTCGGTTGATCTCGTTGTAGCCAGGGTCCATGACAAGAAAAACCAGCTCAAATTTCACCTTGCTGTGACGCTGCAGCTCCTGCATCAGCTTTGCCATCAGCATCGAATCCTTTCCGCCCGAAATACAGACGGCGATCTTATCTCCCTCGTTTACCAGCTCATACCGCTGTACCGCCTCGATAAAGGGTCGCCAGATCTCCTTGCGGAATTTTTTAATAATGCTTCTTTCTATATTCTGGTAAGGCTCCAGTTCTCTTGCCATAGTTTTACTCTCTTTCTTTACAACACTCCAAAAACACCTGCAAAAAGGTATCCAGCTCTTTTTTCGTCGTCAGATGGCTTAAGCTGATCCGGAAAGAATTCATCGCCCGATTTCTATCCCGACAGACCGCATAAACCGCCTTTGACGGCGTACCTTCTACCGCGCAGGCAGACTTGACTGACACGCAGATGCCCTTTTCATTCAATGCCTGCTGCATGCGCGTCCCGCGGATTCCCTTTACACTCACGTTCAAAATATGCGGCACTGCGTTCTCCGGGCTGTTGATTGACACACCCGGAATTTTGGACAGTTCTTCCCTTAAAAACCGGTTATATCCGGACACCGTTTCATATCGTTCCTTCTGATGGCTGATTGCATCTGACAGCGCACATTTAGCTGCCGCCGCAAGGCTGAGCGCAGGCGTCCCGCTGCGATAAATCGTCGTGCTGTGCCCGCCGTGGATCAACGGCTCCAAAATCAGGTCCTTTTTCTTATATAAAATGCCGCTTCCGTTTAAACCGTAAAATTTATGCGGTGTAAAACTCAACGTATCGATCCCGTCCAGACAGACCGGAATTTTCCCCATTGCCTGCGTCGCATCCACATGCAGACGGCAGCCCGGGAAGTCTCTTAATATCTCTGCAATCTCTGAAACTGGCTGAACTGTCCCCAGCTCACTGTCCACCAGACAGACAGATACTAAAATCGTGTCCCGGCGCAGAAGCTCCCGCAGATGCTCTAAATCGATTTTTCCATTTCGGTCAATGTCAACCAGATCCACCTCAAAGCCCTGCTCCTGCAGCGCAGTCAGACACCCGCCCACCGAAGAATGCTCCAGCGCAGTGGAAATAATATGCATGCCTCTCGAACGCGCCAGCGCAGCAATTCCCTTTAACGCCGTATTGTTGGATTCGCTTGCACAGGAAGTATATATCATCTCCTCCGGCGCAGCCCCCATCAGCCCGGCGATCGATACCGTAATCTCATCCATCCGCTCCTTGGCGGCTTTTCCGGCATCGTGCGTGGAATTCGGGTTTCCAAAAAACTCCCGCTCCGTCTCACAAAAACACCGGAGCACGTCCTCCGAAACCGGCGTATTTGCCGAATAATCCAGATAGATCATTTTGCCTGTTCTCCCCGCACGCCTGTTAAATCTCTCACAATCTCGCCTGCCACGATCAGCCCGGCAACCGCAGGCACAAACGCATTGCTTCCGGGGACCTGTCTCCTCTGAGTACATTTCCGCGCTGTTCCGGGCGGGCAAATGCAGTTTGTCTTACAGCTGATCGCCATTTCGTCCACCGGCGTCATAGCTGGCTCTTTGGAATATACAACCTTTAAATGGCGCACTCTTCTTTTTTTGAGCTCCCGCCGCATGACGCGCGCCAGCGGACAGCCGGACGTCTTATAAATATCCGCCACCTCAAACGCGGACGCATCCATCTTGTTGCCCGCTCCCATGCAGCTGATGATCGGCGTATTGCTCTTTTGTGCCTGCATCACCAGCTCGATTTTACCGGTCACGGTATCGATTGCGTCCACAACATAGTCATACTGGGAAAAATCGAACTGATCCGCCGTATCCGGCATGTAAAACATTTTGTAGGTATGGACCACGGCATCCGGGTTGATCTCCAAAATCCGCTCTTTTGCCACGTCTACTTTATATTTTCCGACGGTTTTGCGAGTTGCAATGATC
>ERZ780208.2756-NODE-2756-length-11611-cov-6.382745_pt1 | contig 11611 bp, 10 predicted proteins | sample MGYA00511167_ERZ780208 | MGnify/ENA primary metagenome ERZ780208 (study PRJEB29588, sample SAMEA2159202) | human gut metagenome | biome: human gut; feature: human-associated habitat; material: faeces | place: Denmark | collected 2008/2010 ... | reverse complement strand
CATAACTTGTAATTCAAAATTCAAAATGGCATGCTTTTTGCTACACGTACATTATATAATATTAATATATAATCTCTAAACCGATATGGAAGAAAAGACTAATATAAACGAGGAGAACATTCTCGACAAGGAGGAAATGACAGAGGAGACTGTGAATGGCGATTCTACCACCGGACAGCAGCAGGAAGAGGAGACACAGGCTGCCGGAACGGAAGAGAAAAAGGCCGAAGAGAAAGACCCGCTGACGCTCGCAAACGAGAAGATAGCGGAGCTGGAGGACAAATATCTCCGCAACGTGGCCGAATTTGACAACTACCGCAAGCGTGTGCTCAAGGAGAAGGCAGAACTGATTCTCAACGGCGGAGCAAGAGTCGTCGAGGCCGTTCTTCCCGTTCTTGACGACATGGAGCGCGCCATCGCCAACGGTGAGAAGACGGACGACCCGCAGGTTCTGCGCGAGGGTATGGAGCTGATTCACGCCAAATTCGTCAAGACACTCGAAGGTCAGGGTGTCAAGAAGATTGAGACGGAGAACGCTGATTTTGACACCGACGTTCACGAGGCCGTGGCAATGGTTCCTGGTATGGGCGACGACAAGAAAGGCAAGGTCATCGACTGCATACAGGCAGGATATAAAATAAACGACAAGGTCATACGTCACGCCAAAGTGGCAGTAGGACAATAAGCAGACATCTACCATCAGAACATCATGGCAAAGAGAGACTACTATGAAGTGCTGGGCGTCAGCAAGAGCGCCTCAGAAGACGAGATAAAGAAGGCTTACCGCAAGATAGCCATCAAGTATCACCCCGACCGCAATCCCGGAAGCAAGGAGGCTGAAGAGAAATTCAAGGAGGCAGCCGAGGCTTACGACGTGCTGCACGACCCGCAGAAACGCCAACAGTACGACCAGTTCGGCTTCAGCGGCCCGGCCGGAGGCGGTGGATTCGGTGGCGGATTCGGCGGCGGCATGAACATGGACGACATATTCTCCATGTTCGGCGACATCTTCGGAGGACGCGCGGGCGGCGGTTTCGGAGGTGGTTTCGGAGGCGGACAGCGCCGTCCGCAGCAGCACCGCGGAAGTGACCTGAAACTGAAGGTCCGCCTGTCACTGAGCGAGATTGCCAACGATGTGACGAAGAAGTTCAAAGTCCGCAAGGACATAACCTGCTCCCACTGTCATGGCAGCGGCGCCGAGGCCGGCAGCGGAACGGAGACATGTCCGACGTGTCACGGCTCCGGTGTCATCACCCACACGACACAGAGCATCTTCGGCATGATGCAGACACAGGGTGTGTGCCCCACCTGCGGAGGCGAAGGCACGGTGATAAAGAACAAATGCCACGTCTGCGGAGGCTCCGGAGTCGAAAAGGGCGAGGAAGTCGTGGAAATCAAAATACCCGCCGGTGTGGCCGAAGGCATGATCGTGAACGTTCCGGGCAAGGGAAACGCCGGCCATCGCAACGGAATCAGCGGCGACATTCAGGTGTTCATCACGGAAGAGGAGAACGACACGTTCGTGCGTGACGGCAACGACGTCATTTACAACCTGCTGCTCGACTTCCCGACAGCGGCTCTCGGCGGCGACGTGGAGATTCCAACGATTGAGGGCACGCGACTGAAGGTGAAGATTGACAGCGGTACGCAGCCGGGAAAGACCTTGCGTCTGCGCGGAAAGGGACTGCCCGCCGTACAGGGCTACGGGCGCGGCACGGGAGACCTTGTCGTCAACATCAGCGTCTACGTTCCGAAAACGCTGAGCCGCGACGAGAAGGAGGCGCTGACCAAGCTGCGCGACAGCGACAACTTCAAGGGCGATTCGTCGACAAAGCGTTCAATCTTCGAAAGGTTCAAGAACTATTTCAACTGATTTACAGTTTCCATAATATTGAATAATAAAAGGCGAAAGCCAATACCGGTATATATAAAGATGTGCAATCATAGTCTTTGAATATTTCCGGTATTGGCTTTCGCTTAAATATGATTTGCAATACCCGCGATATTAAATTCCTCTGATTTACGAAGAACATGACCTACAAGGAAACGACAGAATATCTGTTCACGAGAATACCGATGTTTGAACGGCAGGGCGCATCGGGCTATAAGGAAGGACTGACAAACACGCTCGCGCTGGACGGACATTTCGGCCATCCGCACCGCAACTACCGCACCATACACGTCGGAGGGACGAACGGAAAAGGTTCCTGCGCCCACACCTTGGCCGCCATACTGCAGCAATGCGGGATGAAGGTGGGACTATATACGTCTCCCCACCTCGTTGACTTCCGCGAACGGATACGCATCAACGGCCAACCGATAAGCGAAGACTATGTCGTCGACTTCGTCGAACGCGAACGCAGCTTCTTCGAACCGCTCTATCCGTCGTTCTTTGAAGTCACCACGGCAATGGCCCTGCGCTATTTCAGCGACATGAAAGTGGACGTGGCCGTCATTGAGGTCGGTCTCGGAGGCAGGCTCGACTGCACCAACATCATCACCCCTACCCTTTCCGTCATCACCAATATCAGCTTTGACCACACTCAGTTTCTCGGCGACACGCTGGCTAAGATTGCCGGAGAGAAAGCCGGTATTATAAAAAGAGGTGTGCCGGTGGTCATCGGTGAGGCCACGGAAGAGACACGGCCGGTGTTCTGCCGCAAGGCGAAGGAAGCCGGCGCGCCGATAACATTCGCAGAGGACCGTCCCGAAGTGACTGCGGCCACACCGTCAGAGGATGGAGGCATGGTTTATGAGACGGAACATTGGGGCCGCATATACGGTGAGCTCGGAGGACTGTATCAAATCCGCAACGCAAATACAATACTCCATGCCGTAAACCAGCTAACCCGTACGGACATTCTCGGAAAATACCGTGACGACGCCGAAGGACTGGCCCGAATACTCCGCAAGGCTTTCGCCAGCGTCACAGAGACGACCGGCCTTATGGGCAGATGGCAGAAAATACAGGACCGGCCGACCGTCGTATGTGACGCCGGACACAACACCGGAGGCTGGAAATATATCAGCCGGCAGCTGGAAGAAATGCCTTGCCGGCAGCTGCACATCGTTTTCGGCATGGTTGACGACAAGGACATCAGCAGTGTTCTGGCCATGATGCCGGCCAAAGCACGCTATTATTTCACCAAGGCCGACAGCAAACGGGCCTTGTCCGAAGATACCGTGAAACAGCTCGCGGCGTCCCACGAACTGACGGGAGAGAGCTTTCCTGACGTCAAAGCGGCATATCAGGCGGCAATGAAGAACGCCAAGGAAGAAGATGTCATATTCGTGGGAGGCAGCTGTTACATCATCGCGGACTTCCTGAAAAGCCGTATTTAGGTGTTTTTAACACAGACCGCGGCATTTTTTTTCACATTTCGTTCGTTCTTTTCGTTTTTTTTAGGTTACTTTGCAACAACGTAATCAATAACTAAAAACAACGGATTTATGACGAACACAACGGAAAACGCTAATCTGTGTGGGCTGAACCGGAAAGACTTTCAGACCACCATTAACGGTAAGAAGACCGATCTCTACATATTGAGAAACAGAAAGGGATATGAAGTGGCAATAACCAACTATGGCGGCGCTATAGTTGCAATAATGGTGCCGGACAAGAACGGCAACGTAGCCAACGTAATTCAGGGTCATGACAACATACAGGATGTCATCAACAGCCCCGAGCCTTTCCTGTCGACACTTATCGGACGCTACGGCAACAGAATCTGCCGCGGCCAGTTTACGCTCAACAAGAAAGACTATCAGTTGGCCATCAACAACGGTCCCAACGCCCTTCACGGCGGTCCGACGGGCTATCACGCCCGAGTTTGGGATGCACGTCAGATGGGTCCGCGCTCACTTGCGCTCAACTATATATCCGCATACGGTGAGGAAGGATTTACCGGAGAGCTCCGCGTCACGGTTGAATTTACGTTCACAGATGCCAACGAGCTTGTTATCGAATACCTCGCCACAACCAACAAGAAAACCATCCTCAACCTTACACATCACGGTTTCTTCAGTCTTGCCGGCATCGCAAACCCGACACCGACTATTGATAATCTCGTTTGCGAAATCAATGCCGACTATTATCTTCCTATCGACGAGACCTCCATTCCGACCGGAGAAATCCGTTCTGTCAAGGGTACGCCGTTCGACTTCCTCACTCCGAAAGAAGTGGGACGCGACATCGACGCCGATGACGAACAGATAAGGAACGGAGCTGGATATGACCACTGCTTCGTGCTCAACAAGAAAGAAAAAGGCGAGCTGAGCTATGCGGCAAAGATTACGGAACCCGTCAGCGGCCGCACAATGGAAGTCTACACAACAGAACCGGGTGTACAGGTCTACACGGACAACTGGGCCGACGGCTATGCAGGACAGCATGGAGCGACATTCCCACGCCGTTCAGCAATCTGCTTCGAGTGCCAGCACTTCCCCGATACGCCCAATCACCCCTACTTCCCGTCAGTCGTACTCGAACCGGGACAGCAGTATAAACAAAAAACAATCTATAAGTTCGGAACAGAATAACATCAGCCATAAATCTCTATGGCCTCTTGTCTTTATGACAGGAGGCCATAGATGATTGTGCCATACAATAACAATGATTGTATCAGATTGCATCAGGCAACAACAATGGCAGTGTCATACGGCAAAGACTTTTTTCAATCAACTATTAATTATAGAATAATAACGTAACAGTAAAATGTCAGATTCACAAAACAGACAAGGCAGCAATATGGTTGCCATTATCACGATGTGCTTCATCTTCGCGATGATTTCATTTGTAACAAACATGGGAGCTCCATTCGGCAATATCTGGGGATATACATACGAATGGGCTGGAATGATGGGAAACATGATGAACTTTGCGGCGTACCTGTTCATGGGTATCCCCGCCGGTAACATGCTCGTAAAGTACGGCTACAAGAAGACCGCTCTTATCGCCCTCGCTGTAGGTGTCATCGGTCTTGCCATCCAATATCTGTCAAGCATCTTTGGCGCCGACATCAAGGCATTCACGTATGAAGGTCAGGTTGTAGCCCTCAATCTTGTGATATATCTGCTCGGTGCGTTCATCTGCGGTTTCTGCGTATGTATGCTCAACACCGTTGTAAACCCAATGCTCAACATCCTCGGCGGAGGCGGCAACCGCGGCAACCAGTTCATCCAGATTGGCGGTACGCTCAACTCACTCACAGGAACCCTCACCCCGCTGCTCACCGGTATGCTCATCGGAACAGTGACAGCCAACACCAGCATGAGCGATGTCTCTCCGCTCCTCTTCGTGGGTATGGCCGTATTCACAATCTCTTTCTTCATCATCGCCAAGGTACACATCCCCGAGCCACAGGCTGAAATTGAAGAGAAAGTCAGCATCACAAGCCCGCTGAAGTTCCGCCACTGCGTACTCGGCGTCATCGCAATCTTCTTCTACGTAGGCGTGGAGATCGGTATTCCCGCCGAGCTCAACTTCTACATATCCGGCATGGACTTTGAAGGCGCAGCTGCCGTCGGCGGTTCTTTTGCAGCTGTATATTGGCTGCTCATGATGTGCGGACGTTTCATCAGCAGCTTCATCAGCGGCAAAGTATCGACAAAAGTTCAGATGACAGCCGTTTCGTCCATCGCCATCACCCTTCTTCTCATTGCCATATTGCTGCCCGAGACAAGCACAATGAAAGTTCCGTTCATCAGCATCGACTGCACTATCCCGACAAAATGCGTCTTCATCGCCATCTGCGGACTGTGCACCTCAATCATGTGGGGTGGAATCTTCAACCTTGCCGTCGAGGGACTTGGCAAATATACAGCTCCGGCATCCGGTCTTTTCATGACTATGGTTGTCGGTGGCGGCATAATGCCACTCATACAGCACGCCATTGCAAAATCGTCTGCAGGTGCCATTGCCAGCTATTGGCTCGTAATAGCAATGATTGCATACATCCTGTTCTACAGCCTCATCGGCTCAAAGAACGTAAATAAGGATATTCCCGTTGACTAAAAACCAGTTTATTAACCCAAATAAAAAATTAAAGACTATGGATATAGAATTTGTAAGAAGCCGCTTCATCAAGCACTTTGATGGCAAGGAAGGCAATATCTACGCCTCTCCCGGACGTATTAATCTGATTGGTGAGCACACTGACTATAACGGTGGATTCGTCTTCCCCGGAGCCGTTGACAAAGGCATCATGGCAGAAATGCGCCCCAACGACACCGAAAGCACCGTACGTGCATACTCCATCGACCTGAAAGACCGCGTTGACTTCGACCTCAACGATCCCGCAGGTCCCAAAGCAAGCTGGGCCCGCTACATCTACGGCATCAGCCTTGAGATGAAGAAGCTGGGCGTACCCGTAAAGGGATATAACATCGCCTTCGCCGGTGATGTGCCCCTCGGCGCCGGAATGTCTTCTTCCGCAGCCATGGAGAGCTGCTTCGCCTGTGGTCTGAACGACCTCTTCGGCGAGAACAAGGTGAGCAAGTGGGACATGGTTCTGGCCGGACAGGCAACAGAGCACAACTACTGCGGTGTCAACTGTGGTATCATGGACCAGTTCGCCAGCGTTTTCGGCAAGGCTGGATGCCTGATGCGCCTCGACTGCCGCAGCCGCGAATTCGAATACTTCCCCTTCAATCCCGTAGGCTACAAGCTCGTCCTGCTTGACTCTGTCGTTAAGCATGAGCTGGCCGGCTCACCCTACAACGACCGCCGCAACAGCTGCGAGAACGTCGTTAAGCACATCGCCGCCAAGCATCCGGAAGCCAAATTCGAAACTTTGCGTGACTGCACATGGGAGCAGCTCGAAGAGGTTAAGGAAGAAGTCGGCGCAGAAGACTACATGCGCGCCAAGTTCGTGCTCGGCGAGAAAGACCGCGTACTTGCCGTCTGCGACGCCCTCAACGCCGGCGACTACGAGACCGTAGGCCAGAAGATGTACGAGACACACCAGGGTCTGTCGAAAGACTATGAGGTTTCCTGCGAAGAGCTCGACTTCCTCAACGACATCGCCAAGGAGAACGGCGTAACAGGTAGCCGCATCATGGGCGGCGGATTCGGCGGTTGCACCATCAACCTCGTAAAGGAAGAACTCTACGACAAGTTCATCGCCGACGCCAAGGCCAAGTTCAACGCCAAGTACGGCCACGAGCCCAAAGTCTATGACGTTGTCATCGGCGACGGCTCACGCAAGATCTGCTAAGAAACGATTATATTTTCATAATAACCAAAAAGAAGGAAGCGACGATTCGCTTCCTTCTTTTTTATATAACCACATCAAACCGTTTGCGGAACTTTCCGGGCAAACTTCTTACGGGCCAATGTCTGTAGATCCTCGATTGTGTCACACTCATCGACAATCTCTACGCCAAGCATCGTCTCTATCACATCCTCCATCGTGACGATGCCCCGCATACAGCCGTATTCATCTGTGATTACAGAAATATGCTCCTTCTTTTCCAGCATAGTCTGCCAGATATCCGAAACTTTCATCGTCTCCGGGAAGAACAATATCGGACGGATAAGTTTATCTACCGTCATTGCAAACTTGTCTTGCGTAAGCATTTCAAGAACATTCGCACGACGCACATATCCAACGATAAACTCCCGTTGGTTTTCGTATACAGGTATGCGCGAAAACGCCGCCAACGACTCATTGCCATAAAACTCCTCCATTGTCGTCGACTTTGAGACGGACGCCACGACAACAAATGGAGTCATTATCTCTTTAGCACTGATATTGCAAAGTTTCAGGAAATTCTGGATTGTTTTATTTTCTGACGTCTCGATTACACCGGCATCAGTACCGACATTTACCATTGCTGCGACCTCCTCCCGACTGACAGGCAATGGCTGCTTCTTAGGCGATATGAATCGTGTCAGCTGTTCCGACATCCAAACCAACGGAAATGTCATTACAATCATCACACGTATTATTTTTGCCGAAGGCATGGCAAGGTTACGCCAAAAAGAAGCACCTATTGTTTTAGGAATGATTTCCGAAATGACAAGGATAAGCAGCGTCAGAATGACGGATATGATACCGAAGTAAGCCTCACCAAAGACCTTGACCGACTCCGACCCAACACCGGCAGCGCCGATGGTATGGGCTATCGTGTTGAGCGTAAGAATAGATGCGACCGGACGGTCAACGTTGGTTTTATACTTCATCAAAAGCGAGGCGGTCTTAACACCTTGCGCCTCCTTCATCGAGATGAAGGATACTGGAGTTGAAAGCAGAACTGCTTCAAGAACGGAGCACAGAAACGAAACGTCAAGTGCTCCGAATAGATATAAGAATATAAGTGTCATTTGTTTATATATAAGTTGAAACTGCCGAAAGGTCAATACACTTCCGGTGATCATTAGATACGGCTACAACTCATACGGCCTATTCACGGAACACACAATGAAGAATTCTCGCAGGCGGCATTTTTCCCGCCGGACCTGCACAATCCCCGATAACATGACGGAACATACCGAAAGACTGCCGGAACTGTCCCTCCTCATTATATTCATCCGATACTGATTCGGTCACGCAATAACACAATTCACAACACACAATTTCCGTCTCCGACTCATATCCAGATTCTACCTGAACAGGAATAAGAAACAAAGCCCCCCAAAGGCATAATATGAAAGATATTACTCGTGTCACTCATGCAAAGTTAAATATAATACCTGAATTTCCAAATGCAATGAAGCAAATTTTAACCCAATGCGACCGGACGTAATATTTATTAATATTTCTTACGTCCATGTTATGCTAACCCAATTCTCAGGCACTTGCAACCGGAAGTTTTCGAATGACCTGTTTACTATAATTCTGTTGACTAACTTATATTATATATAAGGTGTAAATCCGCCAATGTTCAGCTGCCGGAACTACAGTCACCCAACATGAAAACTGAAAAATCAATAAGTTTGAAGCTTTTTTCCCTCTTATTCTCCTTTTCCTAAACGGCGATTGTCTACTGCCGCGAACTCCATAGAGGCTCACTTTGCCAGTTGCCAGAAGGAAAGCCCAATGCTCCGAGGTCAACTTCAGGATATTCGGAAAAAAGTGACAGCATTTTGGCAAGCATGTCATTATCAGGAGAAATGATATCGAGGAAATATTTGATGATGCACATGTCGAAATAAATTCTAAGTGTATCTGTTGAAAGAGTTATCCACGGACGGGACATGACATTCGGCATCATGGGACGCAATGTATTTTGTTTATTCCAAACACGGGCATGATGACAACAGAGATTTCTTGTCAGAGTAACTATAGTCATCCACGATTCAAACGGAGCGACCTGCAAAGAAAAGGATTGAGATATACGCTTCTTTATTTTCTTGTTCCGTATATTGGAATAGATATTTGTCATCACTCCCAGTGGAAGTATTTCCGACAGCATCCACGCCGGCGGGTATGTGTCAGAATAGGCTTCTTTGAAATGAGTGATAAATTCTTCTTTGGAATGATTCAGCTCATCCTCAATAAGGCGAATGGTCTTGCTGTATCTGACGGGATTGGAAAAATTATCCGGGTTAGTCATCCAAAACGGGTCATTGGTAATCTCACAGCCATATTTGACAATGGCACTACGGACAGCAATCTCTATATTCTCTATCTCATTGAAAAGAAACAGACGTAACTTCTTGTCGAAACAATAAAGCATCATCACTTTGTCAAATGTCGCTCCTGTTTTGTAGAGATGCAGGTCTTTCGGCATTTTGAGAAGAGGATACATATATGCCGACAGACGGTAATAGCCGATATGCGTCAGATAATGCAATGCTTTGCTTTCATCAGTTATTGACAATCCCCTTGATTGGAGCAAAGATATCAGCCCCTGCTCTTCAGTATATCTTTTGCTAAATTGTGTTCTTATGGCCATGTACTATTATATATAAAAAAACGACCCGCACATTTGAGCATCGTTGAGAGGCTTGGCGGGTTCTGGTGGTGCAAATATACGACATTGATTTTGATTGAACAAGCATTTTAAGAAGTAAATATATGCTTTTGCATAATTTTAACTTACAGAAATCATTTGGTTTCCAAATTCATCAAAAGACAAGCAACACTGCACCTCATACGGATTAGCCTACGGACAGACCTGGCCCAATGCCGCCAGACATACTCCAATTAGAATAAGGTGTAGATTATATATATGTACAATTCAAAAAATAGGCAGGATTAACTTTTATTATACATAATCTGATTTTTAGTTCTACCAACAGATTAACTATTGCTTATCAAGAAGAACTTCACAATGGTTGAACACGAACAAAAGACAGAGTCATTTTTGAAAAATATAGTGAGATTGCTGTATGATTGTGAATAATTCGCTTCAATATAAAGACAAAAGCCACATAAATACATGATGCTATTGTACTATGGAAAATGAACATATATCTGTATTTATGCGGCTTCAATGTTTGCATGCAAATTATTCTATTCACCCTACCTGTCTCCATATATACCTCAATATAACCTTAATTCAACGAATTCAGAACAAAGCAAGCCACGTGTCAATGCACGTTACACATTGACACACGGATTACTTTGTTTTATATCGTCAAAATTCTAATATTGCCGGTTCTGACTTCCTCCACCAAAGATATAGCTAACAGTCGTAACTATACTAAAAATCCAATACCATATATTATAACCGGTTGTATATAACTCTGCTTTATAAGAAGTATCCCAAACCAAGAACCTGATAAAGTTAGGAACAAAGAATATCCCATGCCATATACCGGAATACCAAGTATATTCTTTATCTACATCAATATCACACAACAACCACCCCATCAATCCGGATACGAGGACGGTTACCAAAAGTCGTGAACCGAAAATGAGCGTCAGAATACCCAAAACGATAATAACACATATACTCATAATTCTCTTATTTTTAATTAAAGATTATCTCCTTATATTCATTTCAGAATCATAATACTCTTCCGCGTCCTCCAACCAGTCTCTGCATGACTCACAAAAAGAATATTCATGTTCCTTAATCTCATACCCCATCATCCTACAGGTATAGCTAATCGGCTCGTCATGTACATTCTCAATATGATAAATCCCAGCGTTTTCATCCACCAAAAATGTTTCACATTCAAAAGCATAAGATGTCCTATACTCATTACTAAAATATACGGCGGCAATAGCAAGCACAACCAATGTACCACCCCATAACTTCGTAGCATTATACTTAAAAGGCATCTTATCCGGAAGCTTATATCTTCCATTCCACGCTTCTTCCATTTCCACTTCTACACCATAATCGAGAAGTAGCACCACGCCTATGATGTATGCGATAAATATCAATGAAGTACCGGTGAGGATATTAAGAATACGAGAAAGAAACCACCAATGAAAGAAGTAAGTCAATGCCAACACAACTATCAAGACCACTGTTGCTACTGGTATATACTGTCGTGCATATCCCCTATATTCCTCATAAGTGTTTTGTCCCAATATCTTCTTTATAAAAGAAAAAGTTTCTACTACAACCATAATTCACTATTCTGATTTTGTCAGACTCACGTTAATTAGTGTTTACTGAATAATTTATAACTCTCTGATATTTAAGTTTTTATAAC
>ERZ780208.2745-NODE-2745-length-11663-cov-3.179101_pt1 | contig 11663 bp, 9 predicted proteins | sample MGYA00511167_ERZ780208 | MGnify/ENA primary metagenome ERZ780208 (study PRJEB29588, sample SAMEA2159202) | human gut metagenome | biome: human gut; feature: human-associated habitat; material: faeces | place: Denmark | collected 2008/2010 ... | reverse complement strand
ATGGTTATGCCGCGCTCGCGCTCAAGATCCATGTTGTCGAGGATCTGATCCTCCATCTCGCGCTGCTCCACCGCGCCGCATTTTTCGATGAGGCGGTCAGACAGCGTGGACTTGCCGTGGTCAATGTGTGCGATTATGGAAAAGTTGCGTATATTCTCCTGCTTTATCATTCAGGCCGTTCCTCCTCGGAAAATTCTGCAAGGGTCTGGTTCGCGCGGTCAATCACGCTCTGCATCTGGTCAAGAAAGGCCCGCGCCGCCTGCGCGGTGCTGAAAGCGATGTTCGGCCTGTCCGTCCTGCACAGCAGATAGTCGGCGCTGACCCCGTAATAGTCGCATGCGCGGCACACGAAGCCGAGCCCCGGCTCGCGCGCGCCGTTTTCGTAATGGCTCAGCAGCGCCTGACTGATGTTAAGGTCAGCCGCCGCTTTGCGCTGGCTTATGTTCTTGTCCCGGCGCAGCGCCGAGAGCGTCTCAGGAAAGCTTCTCTGCATTGTTTCACCTTAAAAATTGATAACAGTCAGTATATTATACAGATAAAAAATACCTTTGTAAATAGAAATTGCGGCAAAAATCTTGAAAACGGCGGCGAGTAGTGGTACAGTGTTCGTGTGCAAAAATAAACATTCCGGAGGAATTAACCATGTTTGAAAATCTGATAGAGATACTTAAAGCCAATCCCCGCAAGATCGTCTATACCGAGGGCAGCGATGCGCGCATTCTCGAGTCCGCAGCAAGGCTCAAGAAGGACGGCTTCCTGACTCCTATTCTCGTCGGCAACGTCGATGAGGTCAAGTCCGCGGCTGCAAAAGGCGGCTTCGATATCGAGGGTCTTGAGATAATCAATCCTCTGACCTATCCCGAAATGGACGCGATGGTCGAGAAGATGGTCGAGCTGCGCCGCGGCAAGGTCACCGCAGAGGACGCGCGCGCCGCGCTCTCCAAGGGCAACTACTTCGGCACCATGCTCGTCAAGATGGGCAAGGCCGACTGCCTGCTCGGCGGCGCTACCTACTCCACGGCCGACACGGTCCGTCCCGCGCTGCAGCTCATCAAGACCAAGCCCGGCAACAAGATCGTCTCTTCCTGCTTCATCATGGTCCGTCCCGCCGCTTCCGGCGAGAACGAAGTGCTCGCCATGGCCGACTGCGCCATCAACATCAAGCCCAACGAGGACGAGCTCGTCGAGATCTGCAAGGAGACCGTTTCCTGCGCCAAGATCTTCGGCGTTGACCCGAAGGTCGCTTTCCTGAGCTACTCCACCCTCGGCTCCGGCAAGGGCGAGGACGTCGACAAGATGCGCAATGCCTGCGAGAAGGCCAAGGCCCTCATGCCCGACACCCCGATCGGCGGCGAGTTCCAGTTCGACGCGGCGGTCTCTCCGGCTGTCGCCAAGACCAAGCACATCACCGACGCGGTCGGCGGCCACGCCAATACCTTTATCTTCCCCGACATCAACGCCGGCAACATCGGCTACAAGATCGCCCAGCGCCTCGGCTCTTTTGATGCCTACGGCCCGATCCTGCTGGGTCTGAATGCGCCGATCAACGACCTCTCCCGCGGCTGCAACGCCCAGGAGGTCTACTCCATGGCGATCATCACCGCGGCGCTTGCCTAAATACTTCAAAAAAAGAGGACGGCGAAGGCTCCCTGCTGGTAAGACAGTAAAATTCAAATTTCTTGGAACAGGCATGATTTCGGTCATGCCTGTTCCGCTTTTAGCAGCTCGTCCACGGGGCAACCTTTTGAAGCACAAAATTCAACTAGGACAAACAAATCCGCTTCCTTTAAATATTTAGTTATGAACATAGGTATCTCATAGTTAATCCCACCCCTAGCATTTAAATTCCATTCTATGTATTTTATTTCTTTAGTTCCAAAATCAGTCATATTTACTCCTTATTTAATATTATCTAAAACATATTCTTATAATTAACCACTTTAAATTTTTTCATACACTGCTGCTTTAGTATTATCAACTGTTCTAAAAGCTAATTTTCCTGTTTTAGTCACTGCTCGCCTAACATCTTTAAAATCTTTTGTTTTTTGCAAACGTATATCTTCATTAATACTCCTCCCCAGTCTAGCTCTTAAAGCCGATGAAATAGAATGTGTTCCATTTACAGTTGTCACACTTAACTCAGCATAATACGGAACATCTCTTAATGTGAATTTCTTACCATGTTCAAGTGTATTCTTATAATCAATAACCGCCTGTCTAAGTTCACTATATAGTTCAACATAAGATTTTTGCGGTACACCATTTAATTCGTTTTTAAAAGAATTTTCCAAAAAATCTGATATATAAGCCGATGTTGTGATACCTATAGCTTCTGCTTTCTTGTCAATTATAGATTGTAATTCTTCTGATATAAATATAACATTTTGCATTTATTTTCCCCTTTCTTATTTATGTTAACCATATTATAGTTAACTGTTTTTTATTAGTCAAGGGATTTTGCATTTTTATTTCATATTTTTAAGGAGTATCTCTAAATGACTCTAATATTGCAATTATTTCCTCCCTGTCTTTATCTGTAATTTTATCACTTGGCTCTGACCTAAAGCCTGCTGAATTAGGGCATTCAAACATAAATGCCATAGCATATCCAGCACTTCTATAATCAAATTTATCTCCAACAGATTTTTCAGCAGATGTTACTGCATACATTTCTGCCCCATCGTCATATGTTATTGTCTGACCTGTTAGTGCATCCATATTACTTGTATTCTTAATTTTGATAATCCAGAAATCTTTTCCCGGATTATATCTTGACTTAGATATCCTGCTCATAGCTGCACTTGTGTACTGACTTCCAAAATCATACATATACTTATAAACTATATATGGCAATGCATCATAACATACTTTTACCCCATTTTCATTCTGTAATATCACACTCTCCCCATCATTGCCGACCCTTTCCATAATAACAGTCCAATTATCCGGATAGTCAAAATAAAATGTTGTCTGCTCTGGAAAATATTCCGCCATTCTCGTCTTATATGTATGAAGTGAGCCTGTCTGGTTTGCATTAGTTTGCTGCGTCGTCTGCTCCTGTGTTGGTGCTTCTGTACTTGCCTCACTTTCCTTTGGCTTGTCATTTTCTGACTGCTCATTATATGTACATTCATCCACAAACTGTTTCGTGCCATCAGCAAGTATTTCATAATGAAGTGATTTACTTTTTGCAAATGATGCGAATTCACAATCCTTACTTATATTCATTGTGCAAAGAAGTGACTTCTTATTCTTATATTTGACGCTTTCATTGCCAGCTCCAAGCTTAAAAACAGGAAAGTTGATATTAACATCAGAACATATCTGTCCATTTGGTCTGCCTGTTCGTTTTGCATCCGCTTCTGCACCCATATCAAGTTCTGCATCTAACAGCGGTATGGATTTCATTGTCACAAGCATAGGTGCTGTCCTGAAATATAAGCCCATTTTTCCTTCTGCCTCAATTGATGTCTGCATAGACGAGCGAAGCCCCATTGTTCCATTCACGCCTTTGCCTTTTTCATATGACACTCCGGCATGAAACGGTACTTCTACTTTAAGCGTAATTGAACCGTCTATTGTTGGAACAATATATAATGCCACATTTACTGCAACAAGATGATTACCAATCGGTGCAGGTGTCTGACATAAAAAGATTCCGTCTGAAAAATTCCCTTCAACTCCGATTTCTCCTGAAATCTCTGAATCAATATCAACACCGACAGAGGCATATTTTAATCCGTTCTTAAGTGTATATTTAACCTGTGCGCCTACATTTATATTATTAACATCCCATTTTATAGAAAAATTCTCACATCTTTTATTAAGCTTCTGCTTAACAGGAAGCTTGTACTTTGTATGTGTGTCATTATCTGTCAATGTAACTTCAAGTTCATTATCATCATTTACCTCTACCTCTATTGCAAATCCTTTGGAATGAATATTGCCAGACACATCTGCTGCCAACGTAGTTACTGGATTTCCCGCTGACACCTCCACATTATCAATCCCATAATAACTAATAATATCGTCAATGCCTATGCTTGCCGAATCTGAAATTATCAGAGTATCAAAGATATCTTCAATCTCTGGGTCTTCCAGTGAAAATGTGCCATTGCCCATATTCTCACCGATTTTCTTTGAAACCTTGTCGCCCTTATAATCGAATACAAATGTGTCACCCTTTTTCAAATTTCCGGCTGCACTGTCATCTAAAGTTATAATATTGTCATCTTCCTTATAATCTTTAATGTCAAAAAATTCGAGCTGTGATACATTTTCCTTATAAGAAACATTTTCAATATTATCAGGCCAGAATTCTCCATAATACAAATCATCAAATTTATCAAGAATACTATCAGCCTCTTTATCTGAAAATCCCTTATCAAGTGAATCTTCTGCTATCAGGTCTTTATCAATTGCAAGTTCTATGTTGGTATTGTCTGATATTTCATCATCAGATCCAAGATATATCTGCATTTTGCCTTCGCCCATTGCGCGCATTGAAGTAAGTGCCATAAATCCACCAGAAGCTATGTCATCATTACTAAATTCATCGCTATCTGTAATATAACCATTTTCCTTAGACGCTTTTCTGTAATCCTCTGCTTCAATGCCCATCTTGTTGCATAACTTCTTAAGCCAGTCATAGCATGTTATATCATCATTTTTAGTCACCACTGCCTTACACGAAACATTTATATCATTACTGTTTTTCTTCTTTGATGAAACACCCATTATAACGCCTGCAGCTATTGCCGCAATAACTATTACCGCCGCTGATACTCCAATTATAATTTTCTTCTTCACAATGTATCCCCTTATGTTTTATCTTATTTCCACGGAATTTCCTGAACTCTTATTTCTTTTCCTGTTTTTTCTCTATAAAATTTATGTTTTCCACTTTCTGCTTCTGCAAGACTACATATCTTTCTCTCTGTCATTCCGTTATGCAGTTCAACATAATCTCCCATTTCACCATGAACTTTATATAGCTTATTGCCCAATATTTCATTATAATCTGCAATATAATGATGGTTAGGGTTACTATCTTTTTGATAGGCTGGTGTATTAGCTGTATTTTTATCTGACTTTCTGCTTTTCACACCACCATTACCTGATACGCTTGTATGTGAGGTCGAACCTCCACCGCCAGAAGATGTACTTCCTGCACTCTCCTTTGAACTACTACCAGATATTCCTACGATAACCAATATTCCTATGATTATAATTGCTCCTGCTAATGCACCAATCGCCAATATATTTTCCAATAATAAAATTAATGCCAGTATAATAAGATATGCTGCTAATCCTAATCCTTCTGCAAGAAATACATAACTGCCATCACTATCTATAAGAAGCTTAAAGAAAACTATAATTGCAATAAGCGTAACAACACTATATATTAATCTCATTTCCTCACTCATTGAATTATTTTGACCCGTTACCATTTTTACAAAGCAAAATACAATTGCAATTAAATCTATAACAAACAGTATGCATTTCCATATTTCTTTTTCTGCAAACAATAAAATAATTGAAACTATGGTCTGTACACCAATAATTATTCCTAATATAATCCAAACTACATTATTAGATATTATATGTATTGTTCCAGTTGTAAAATTAGCGCTGGCAAAAGCTCCATTTTCTTTAATTCTGGCAACACTCAGCGAATATCCTCCATCAATAATAAATTTTATATATGCAAATACTGCCATTAATCCAATAATGATTACAAATACCCACGAAAGAGATATCGCTATTGTTTCAATCGGATTCTCCTTTAATTGTTCTTTATAAGAACTTACTGCTTCATTTATCCATCTTTTCAGTCTGTGCATTCTGTTTTCCTCCTCGTATTAAACATTTTATCTATTCCTTTGATGACGCTTTATAAACTATTTCTCCCCCTTTCCTGCTAATCTCATAATTTCTATGACCTATACTGTAATTAGCCGACATTTCTTTTATTTCCGATAAATATCTGTCAACAGTAACAAGTTTTTCTTCCATTTCAAGCCTGTTCAGGTCTGAATCTGATTCGTCAGACAATATGGTGTCTACCTTAACCCCAAACAACTCAGAAAATCTGCACAAAGTATCCACTGATGGCACACTCCTGCCACATTCTATATTTGAAATGGCAGAAGCTGTCAGCCCAATATCCCTGCCAAGCTGTTCCTGCGTAATTCCACGCTCAATTCTTAACTTTGAAATATTAATACCTATCCTATCTGTCCTCATTCCTGTTTTTCCCTATCATCATGTACCAAGTTATTATATAATCATTTCTTAATTACCAACATTTTGAAATACTCATAGTCAAACACTGTCCGTGTGATTTTCGTATCTGCAATGTCCTTGGTTTCTTTTGTCATAATCATACAATTTGATATTTCCCTCAGAAGTCAATAAAACGCATTTCTAAATTTTTCCGAAAAAAAAGAATCCCTTTCGGAATTCTTTTTCACCACGCTTCAATTATTATATTATCAGCATCATTGCAAATGTCTTATACTTCAATATACACCTCTCCCTTAACCCTTCTGTCATATATCTCACCAAGCCACCTCATAATAATTTCCTTCGGCTTTTCAAAAGGTGTCCTGTGACTCAGCATGAATTTCTCTGCTTTAATGTTCTGTAATACATTTATTTCTTCTTTTAATATGCCTGCATTGTACAGGTTATGTCCGCATTTCTGCATAGCATATAATGCATCTCCAAGAAAGCACCACTCTTCGTTTACTTCCAACGCAACACAGCCCTTTGCATGGCTTGAAGGCAGTGGAAATATATGAAGTGACACATCTCCGTCCTGAATATATATGTCCTCCTGTACAACCACACCTTTTCCCGTATGTCTATAAGTGTACTTTCCCTGATATATTTCATCGCAGGCAATATCCGGCAGGCTGCCTGTATGGTCTTCGTGAAAATGTGACAATATAACATTAACATTTCTTCCATCACGGAATTGTTCTATTACCTGTGGAATATCAGGGTGGTTGCCGACATCGTACAGCCACAAAGCTTCCTTACCCTGTATCATCACCACATTTGCAGATAGTGGATTCTCTGTTGGGGATATATACGATATTAAATTATTTATTCTGATAATGTTACATTCATCCATTCTTTACTCCAAAAACTCCACATGCCCGTCCTCAAGATGGTACACAGCCCCGATAACCTCAAGCCCCTTTTTCTCAAGCAGCTTCATATCTGTGTTCTCCTCTATCACCTTAACACTGTGCTTTACATTAAGACATGTTGCAATATACTCGTCTTTCTCTTCCTTAATAGCTTCCCTGATATCATCAGTAATATACTTGATATGTCCATCGGGATCATGCTTTATTGCCGCCTCAACTGCACCGCAATGGTTATGTCCAAGCACAACCACCAGCTTGCAGTCAAGATGGTCTGCTGCATATTCAATACTTCCAAGCTGATGCGAATCCACTACATTTCCTGCCACGCGGATAACAAAAAGTTCCCCTATTCCCGCTGAGAATATTGCTTCCGGTACCTGTCTGGAATCCGAACAACACAGAACAATCGCATATGGATGCTGACCATTCTTTAATGTATCCACGCGCCTTTCCAGCGAAACATCTCCCGGATTGCTTGTAGCATTAATAAATCTTTTATTACCCTCTATTAATCTTGACTTTGCTTCACTTGCTGGTATTGACATATTATCCCGCCTTTCACAACATACTTTCCTACAGTTTAACAGAATTTTACCCATATTAAAACCCCGTCTGCAATATACCACATATGATATATAGCAGGCGGGGCTGATTATTTTATTCTAAATCATATCAAGTTTTGTGTTACTTAAATGCTTTTAGAGAATTTTTTGATTTTGCAACAGTCATTCCAATCGCTAATCCGGATACTGCCATTAACATAATAAGAATTCTCATATCAGATGAATCTCCTGTTGGCACTACATCAACTGAACTATCTGGAACATCTTCTCTGTCATCTGTGTCTTTATTAATATCATCATTGCCATTATTAATGTCATTATCTGGTACATCAATAACTTCTCCTGTTACACCCTTGTAATCTACGCTTACAGAATGAATAGTAACTCTGTTACCAGACTTTCCTGCACCAGATGTACCTGTATGCTGGAATCCTATTCCACTGTAACTGTTTACTTCATTCTCAAATACATGGCTTAAATGTACCTCATGAGGCATGATATTGCTTGCTGAGTCCTGAGATGATGTTGTTGTAACATCTGCTGTAAATGTATTGCCAGTCACATCAAGCTTAATTGTGCATCCTGGAAGAAATGCTGTTGATATGACTGAATCCTCAAGCGGAATTGCAACTCCATTCTTATATTCCATCAATGTAAATGTACATGACTTAGCTGCAAAACTACTTAGAACCGGATCACTTATAGATGGTACTCTGGCAATTCTTAAGCCATAACCAGTCATTGTTTTTGCATCATATTTGAAATAGATATCTATGAACTGTTTAGCACTACCGAAGCCCTGTGCTCCTGTTTTATGAGGAGAAAGAGTCAATGTCATTGACATATCTTTTCGTGCAGTATCATCAACATATACAAGTCTTGCACCCTGTGTAGTTGTCTGAAGTCCCGTAGTTCCTGATGCGCCTGATGCTCCCTGTGCATATGTATATGGAAGCTCACCTGAAACAGGCTTATATGCTTTGTCACTCCACTCTCCACCTTCTCTGTATTCAGCAGGCAGATAGAATCCTCCATACCAATTACCAGCTTCAAGTGTGTTTTTCCATTCATAATTATTCTCTTCTGTATCATTCTCAGCTTCAATATATGCAAGATGCTCAAGATCAACATTATATGACTGTTTCTGTTCATCTGCTACATATGCTGACTTGATAAGTTCAGAAGCTGCAGTAAATACTGAACTGCCTTCTACTGAATTCGAACGCTTTGGTATAACTTCACAGATAATATAATGATTAACATCATCTAAGCGGAGTACATATGAAGAGTATGGCTTAGCATCACTATCTACATATGTTGTCTGTGCAACGAGGACTTTATCTGTTCCTTCTTTGTCTGTAGCACGATACCAGTTAATTATACTTTCGTCTGCTGCTTCACTATTATCTGTAAATGCATATGTTACATTAATCATTCCATTCTCAGGTGCTGATAAAACAGGTTTTTCTGATAATACAGGTGCCTCAAATATCTTAGGAGTAACTGTAAAATGTAATACCTTCTTCATTCCGTTGGCTACTGTTGCAACAAGACAGCCTTTCTTATTGTCTAATGTTGAGTTGTCACCCTTTACTATTACAGTACCATCATCCTGTGGTTCAATAACAAGCGTATCGTCTTCAGTACTCCATGTTACAGTCTTGTCATTGCCACCAAGAACAACAGGCGTAACCTGAAGTGAATCAGAAACATTTCCCTGAAGTACCGGAACAACATCCTTAGCAATTCCTGGATAGTCAAACTGGATATTCCATGTACCGGTTGGCATATAATCCTTCTGATTTAACGGATCCCATTCATCATAACCCACACCATTTAAGAGATTATATATATTATATTCCCCATTATACTTAAATGCTTTCATCTGCTCTCCATCAGGAGTTACTGATAAATCTGGATAATCAGGACTGATTGTCAATGGCTGTCCATTAAGAGTATTATTAGAAACAATCTGTCTTATATCATCAGAAAAATTACTCTGTTTCCATTCCATACCAGTCATGTCGCCCTTAAAATCACAGTCAATAAAAGCAAACGGTTTTGTATTCTTACATAATGTAATTGTTTTATTATCTGATAACTGTGTTGTAAATTCACAGCCTAAGAATGCCTGCATATAGAATGATGCTCCACCACAAGGAGTATTAGAAAACAGGCTAAACGTACAATTTTCAAATATCGTTATATAACCGGTTCCAAGCGAATCATCTGTACACTCAAGATGACAATCTTTTATAAGAGAACGCTTAGGTCTGTCATCTCTTGAGAAAAGATTAAGTCTTGATATAATGTTACAATTTTCAAAGAACCATTCATCCATATCTGTAATGCTAGGAACTTTAGTAACAGCCTGTGCCTGTGTAACAGCTTCCTGTCTCTTAGTATGATTCTTAGTAGTATCTCTTTCATACACTAAATCTACATTACAATAATTTCCGATTGTAAGGTCTTTTGCATGAAATCCGTCGCCTACACCAATTGTGTTAAAGTTACCATTAGCTCCTGCATTCTGTCCTCTGTCTGATGCAATTACTACATCATCACGATTACCAGTCATTCCTACAAGTGTTATATAAGCCTGTGGAATTATAAGACCTATAAGATCATTCTTATCACGATCTTCTGTCTTAGTATAATCGTCAGTCCAATATACATCCGGCTCAAGATAAATAATTGTTGGATTATCCTTTGTGCCAGGAATTGCATTAGCTACTGCTTCCTGAAGTGTCTTATATGAATATCCGCTTGAAGAAGCTAAATTCTGATTTACATATAATGCATGCTCTGAAAGAGTAACTGATTCACCATTATAGTAAATCGTCTGTGTATCATCGGCTTTCGTAAATGTAAGAGAGCCAATACCAGAACTAGTGAAGATGAGTGCAAAAGCCATCAAAAATGCGATAAAGGCCGATGCATGTTTCTTGTGTCTTAGCATATTCTATTCCTCCGTTCATTGTGATTATGAACCCATTATATCCAGATTGTACTAATATAAATACAAAAAATCAGTTCAAAAATTATAATAAAACGAAAAAACAGCATTTTCACATTATTTCTCTAAAAGCCACGCAATCTCTTCCTTATAAGGAGGCTCTTTCTTATCAGTTCCCTCAACTGCTACCCATGGGGTCTCAAGAATCTTAGGAACATCTAAGAATCTTTCATCATGGACAAGTCTGTGAAGAGTCTCATATCCTATATTTCCTTTATCAATGTTGGCATGTCTGTCCTTATGCGCTCCAAGCGGATTCATGCTGTCATTGATATGAAATACTGCTATCTGGTCGAGACCAATCACCCTGTCAAATTCTGCAAATACTTCATCATAATGATTAACTAAATCATAACCAGCATCATTAACATGACATGTATCAAAGCACACTCTCAATCTGTCCTTCTTGTCAACGCCATCATAGATTGCCTTAAGCTCTTCAAATGTCCTGCCTATCTCGCTTCCCTTGCCAGCCATTGTCTCAAGTGCAATATATACATCATCATTGTTCTGGTTAAGCACTGTATTAAGTCCTTTGATAATCTGTGCGGTTCCGGCTTCAACTCCGGCATTAACATGGCTTCCTGGATGAAGCACCATTATATGGCTTCCCATGGCAGCAGTCCTTATAATTTCTTTTTCTAGGAATTCAACAGCAAGCTCATAAGTCTCCGGCTTAATTGTATTCGCAAGATTGATTATATAAGGTGCATGTACAATAATCTCCTCAATTCCATGTTCCTTAGCATACTTCCAGCCAGCTTCTATATTAAGCTCACTTATTTCTTTTCTTCTTGTATTCTGTGGTGCACCAGTGTACACCATAAAAGTATTCGCTCCATAAGATAATGCTTCTTTGACAGATCCTAGAAACATGTCCTTTCCTTTCATCCCTACATGAGAACCAATCAGCATAATTTTCCCTCC
>ERZ780208.2738-NODE-2738-length-11697-cov-3.278646_pt1 | contig 11697 bp, 7 predicted proteins | sample MGYA00511167_ERZ780208 | MGnify/ENA primary metagenome ERZ780208 (study PRJEB29588, sample SAMEA2159202) | human gut metagenome | biome: human gut; feature: human-associated habitat; material: faeces | place: Denmark | collected 2008/2010 ... | reverse complement strand
AATATTTTATAATAGTGTTGCGGAATTAAGGAACTATAGAAAACAAGCATACGCACTTATCTCCTGAAGAGTTGGAGAAGTTGGAGAAATTAAGCTTGGCTGGCAGATATACTAAATTGCAAAAGACTTTAGATGCATTCTTGTTTTGTTGCTATGCAGGAATGAGATATTCTGATTTTATCAGTTTATCACCCGATAACATCGTGGAGATTCGTCAAGAAACCTGGCTAATTTATAAATCCATAAAGACGAGTACAGAAGTCAGATTACCTCTTTATCTCTTATTCGAAGGAAAAGGGCTTGTTATTCTGGACAAATATCGGGATGACTTACAAAGCTTCTTTCATTTAAGGGATAACTCTAATGTGAACAAGGATTTAATTGTGATTTCCCGCCTAGCTGGTTTATCAAAAAAAATTTCATTTCACACTGCTCGCCATACTAATGCAACACTATTGATTTATAATGGAGTGAACATCACAACGGTGCAAAAATTATTGGGGCATAAAAGTGTTAAAACCACACAAGTGTATACAAATGTAATGGATATGACTATAGTGCATGATTTAGAAAAGAACCATGCACTCATGCCTTTGCCTAAAAAAACACGAACTTAGCATAGCCAATACTACACTTTCATATCGTTAGTCATATACTTCTCCTTTAAAGTCTGTTCATTCACTATTCAGTTTCAGTTTGCTCGCTGCAAACTTACTGCATACGTTTTGCAGTACCACTGCATATTGTTTGCAGTATCACTGCATATTGCTTGCAGCCGCGCTGCATATTAGTTTGCAGTACCACTGCAACAGTTTTGCAGTATCGCTGCAATAGGTTTGCAAAATTTTGCAGTAAGAAATTGCTGAGAATCAATTAAGTATAGTATAGTGTAAATAGAAGATTGACATTGGTGTGTTATCAATATTTAAGACTGATTGGAGGTGTGGAAGCAAATTTTGCTTCCACACTTTTGCATTGCTTCCACAGCGTCTGTAATGCCGATGAATAGAGGGATACAAGGAGCGGGTGGAAGTGTGGAAGCAAAAATGATGAAAACTGTTATGAAGAAACAACAGTTGTCTTGATTGTTTAGCTAATCACAAAGTTTTGAGTTTACTGTTTTTTGAAGCTATTGAAATATTCTTTTACATAGACTTTAGTACTTTCGCTAATAAAATGACAATGTAGAGTAAATGCTTCATTGAAAGCAGCTAGGATGATAGATGTTGACAAAAGATATTCTTCATATAAGAGGAAGAATCATTTAAAATCTTTAAGCAACGTATTAACCTTATGATATACATATGATAACCAAGTCATTAATCCAACAAATAGTATCACAGCAGTAAGGTTTTATACATTGTACCCCTATACATACACCTTGTGAGAAAGGAAATTTCGCTATAGTGATTTCTATTACATGGTATAATCGCTTGATTATTAATAAAATAAGAGTGTTGTAGTTCCGCGAAAACTCTGGTAATTTCGTATATTGGTATGCAGACCCAGGAGGTGGCAATAAAATCCAGCGTAAAAGTGGTGATGAAGTCTGATACTGAGATGCTTGATGAGGTAATGGTGGTTGCTTTCGGTACAGCAAAGAAGTCTGCATTTACGGGTTCGGCTAAGGTGGTTGGTACCGAAAAGCTGGAGCAGTCGCAAGTGACGAATGTTACTGATGCCTTGGCAGGTGCTGTGCCGGGTGTGACACTGACTTCCAATGACGGTGCTCCGGGTTCAAAGTCATCCATCAAGATTCGTGGTTTTAGCTCAATCAATGCAAAGAATGACCCTCTGATTATTGTGGACGGCGCTCCTTATAGCGGTGATATTAATAATATCAATCCTAACGACGTTGAGTCAATGACAGTATTGAAGGATGCGGCTTCCAATGCTCTTTACGGTGCTCGTGGTGCTAATGGTGTAATTATCATCACTACCAAAAGGGCCAATATGTCGGGAGAGGCTAAGGTGACTTTTGATGCTAAGTGGGGTGCTAACACTCGAGCGTTGCAGAAATATGAAGTGATTGACAATCCTGGCATGTACTACGAGATGCATTATCGTGCCATGAACAATTATTATAAGTCAACGGGAATGAATGACCAAGCTGCATGGCTTGAGGCAAACAAGAATCTGTTTGGCTCCAACGGTGGATTGGGATACAATGTATATACAGTTCCCGATGGGCAATTCCTCATCGGTCAGAACGGTAAACTTAATCCCAACGCCACATTGGGTAGAGTTGTGAATTATAAAGGACGTGACTATCTGCTGACTCCGGATGATTGGGAAGATGTGGGAATGCGTACCGGTCTGCGTCAGGAATACAACTTCTCGGTGAGCGCAGCCAATGAAAAGTCCTCTTTCTATGTTTCTTTAGGTTATCTTGGAAATGAGGGTATCACTGAAGGCTCTGACCTGAAACGTTTGACAGGCCGTTTGAAAGCCGACTATCAGGCAAAGAAGTGGTTGAAGATTGGTGGTAATATGGGATATGCACGTTTTGATTCTAACTCGTTGAGTAACAATGGTACCAGTTCGTCTACCGGTAATATATGGGCGTTTGTTACCCAAATGGCTCCCATCTATCCCGCCTACGTGCGCAATGCTGACGGCAGCATCATGGTGGATAATAATGGTATTGGAATGATGGACTACGGTAGTGGTATCAATGCAGGTATGCAGCGTCCTTTCATTGCTGATGCCAACCCTATTCTAGACAATAAACTAAATACCAGAAACTCTGAAGGAAATGCCATTAACGGCAACGCCTTTGTAGATATAACTCCTATAGAAGGCCTGAAGGTGACATTCAATGGTGCTTTCAACTTGGATGAGACACGTCATAGTTACGTTTACAATCCTTACTACGGGCAGTTCGACTCCACTGGCGGTACAGTGAGTAAGTATCATACACGTACTTACGATTACAACCTGCAACAACTTGTTTCTTATGCCCGTTCGTTTGGCGACAATAACTTCGATATTCTTTTAGGTCACGAATATTATGATTATCGCTACTATGAACTTGGGGCCAGCAAGTCGCAGATGTTCTCTCAAGGCAATAAGGAATTGGACGGTGCCATTATCGACGGACAAGGTGCTTCTTCCTATAAAGAGCGTCGTAACAATGAAGGTTTCTTCGGCCGTTTGCAATACAATTATGACGAACGCATCTTCGGCTCGGCTTCTTTGCGTCGTGATGCTTCCAGCCGTTTCCATCCGGACCATCGCTGGGGTACATTCTGGTCGGTAGGCGGTGCGTGGCTTATCAACAAAGAAAGCTGGTTTGATGCTTCATGGGTGCAGGAACTGAAGCTGAAGGCTTCTATTGGTTCACAAGGTAATGACAATATCGGTGACTTCCTCTATACGGATAGATTTAACATTATCAACTCTAACAACAGCCTTGGTACTTCATTTAAATCTAAGGGCACTAAAGACATCACTTGGGAAACCAACACTAACTTCAATATCGGTGCAGAGTTCCAGTTGTGGAACCGTGTAACCGGTAGCATTGAGTACTACAGACGTAAGACTTCGGATATGTTGTTCTCATTTACCGTGGCTCCATCATTGGGTTATGCTTCCTATATGGACAACGTTGGTAACATGGTCAATAGTGGTGTGGAAATGGACTTCAATGTGAATATCTTCGATACACGTAACTTTACGTGGGATGTGAATGTGAACATTTCAACCTTGAAGAACCGTATTACGATGCTTGATCCTGATAAGTTGATTACTACTGAGTATACAGCTGATGGAAAAGGATATAAGGGCTATTCTAACGGAAGCTTCTTCATTGGTGAGGATTTGTCTATGTTTACATGGCGCTTGAAGGAGTATGCCGGAGTGAATGAAAAGGGTGAGTCTTTGTTCTATAAGAATGTCAAGGACGAGGCCGGCAATATCACCGGACGTGAAACGACTACGAATCATGCTCAGGCTGACTATTACATCACAGAGGAAAGCTCAATACCTAAGGTGTATGGTGGTTTCGGTACCAAACTGAAAGTATATGGCGTGGACTTCGGCATAAACTTCACTTACCAGATTGGTGGTAAGCAATATGATGGTACGTATGCTTACTTTATGTCGTCACCTTATGGTACGGCTGGTTACAACTACCATAAGGATTTGCTGAACTCATGGACTCCTGAGAACACAAATACTAATATCCCTCGTTTCCAGATGAACGACCAATATTCAGGGGCAATGTCTACGCGCTTCTTGACAAATGCGAGCTTCTTGAATATCCAGAATATTAATGTGGGCTACACGTTACCTTCCAAGTGGACAAGAAAGTTGGCCATCAACTCATTGCGCGTGTATATGTCGGCAGAAAATGTTTTCTATTGGTCTAAACGTAAAGGGTTCGACCCACGTCAGTCATACGACGAGACAACCAATGCTACTTTCTATTCACCGATGCGTACCATCTCCGGTGGTGTGTCATTTGAGTTCTAAACCTAATATATAGATTACAATGATTATGAAGAAGAATATATTCAAACTATTTTCGGCTATGGTCGTATCGGCCACGGTATTGACCGGCTGTATAGAAGAGGTTTTCCCCGAAGATTCTACAGCGACCTCCGATCAGATTGGTGCATCGGCTACAGCAATTGAGGCTTCGCTTAATGGCTTGCCATCGCAAATGGTACAGGGTTATCTGGTGTACGGTAAGCAAACCCATGAGACCGACCTTGCTTATCCCTCATTGATGTTGGCCCAGACAGAACTGCTGGGTGATGTTGTGGCTACAGATTACGGGTATGACTGGTGGTGGCGCTTCAATGCCAATAATGGTATGAACGACACCGGCTATTATTCATATTTGCCTTACTTCACCCTATATAAGTTCGTTAAATCGGCCAATGACGTGATTGCGGCCGTTGATGTGACTGATCCCACAATTACCGATGAAATGCGTGGACTTGGAAGTATAGCCCATGCTTTCCGTGCATTGGACTATTATACGCTGATGGTACTTTTCGAACCGGTAGAAAATATCTATACCGATTGTAGCAAGGTACTGGGGCTGACGGTGCCCATTGTGACTGAGGCGACAACTAACGACATTGCGAAGAGCAATCCGCGTGCAACGCACGAAGAATTGGTGAATTTTATTCTTGCCGACCTTGACAAGGCAGAGATAGGTCTGGAGTCTTATACACCTGTCAGTAAGAACTTCCCTGACTTGGCGGTCGTATATGGTCTGAAGGCCAAGGTATATATGTGGGATGGTCAGTTTGCTAAAGCAGCCGAGTATGCCCGCAAGGCTATTGATAAGTCGGGAGCAACACCTATGAGCGAATCACAGTGGCATAATCCCACTACCGGTTTCAATACGGCTACTTCTGCATGGATGTGGTACCTTCACCCCACGGCTTCCAATATGGGTAATCTTGCTAATTTCATTGGTCACATTTCCAATGAAGCGGATTGGGGATATGCTTCTTTGTCTAAGCTCCAGATGGCACGTTCACTTTATGACGCGATTCCTGCTACCGATTTCCGCAAATATTCTTACCTTGACCCGGACAGAAGTACTTACGCTTACCAGTCAGTGAGAGGCAATGCATGGCTGGATGAACAACCGGATTATATGTCATTGAAGTTCCGCCCCGTGGGTGGTGACTATAACACTTATTCTGTGGGTGCGGCTGCAGATATTCCCGTGATGCGTGTGGAAGAGATGTATCTCATAGAGGCTGAAGCAGTAGGTGCCAGCCAGAATGTGGCAGCAGGCGTACAGTTGTTGAATAACTTTATGAAGCAGTACCGCCAGAGCAATTACAATTTCAGTACGGGTGATTTGCGTAATTTCCAACTTGAGGTGTTGAAGCAGATGCGTATCGAGTTCTGGGGTGAGGGAATCGCATTCCCTACGGCTAAACGTCTGAAACCGGATGTCATTCAGAATTATGAGGGTACCAACTTTATAGAAGATATCTTCAAGATAAACTGTAAAGGTGTGAAGCCCAATTGGACATTGATGATTCCTAAGACCGAAGTCGATTCAAATACCGCCCTTCAGGGAATGAACAATCCGGACCCGTCCGGTGCTATTGCTAAACGTCCTACTCCGATAGGGGAGTTTGCACCGGGTAACAATTAACCAATGAACTAACTTTTAATAGAATTTGTATATGAATAAGATATTCAATAAATTGTTTTTGGGCTTGGCCGTATGCGGTTTGGCTATGACGGCTTGTTCAGACGGTGTGGAGTGGGAGCCTTCTCCGGTTCCTACCGAGGGTGTACAAGCTTATATTTATGCTGATAACACTGATTTGACTTATTATCCGAATGATGAACAGTTTTTTGTGGTCAAAATCGGCCGTCAGAAAACAGATGCGGCTGCATCTATCCACTTGACTACAGATGCAGAGAACGTAACAGTGCCGACAACGGTTGATTTTGCTGCCGGTGAAGCACTCAAAGAAGTAAAGATTGCGTTTGACATAGCTGTGGGTACTACTGCATCTTATACTATTGCCATTCCTGAGGAAGATTCCTATGTTTATGGCTCACCCAAGGTGACGGTCAATATAAAGCGTGACTATACTTGGCTCAATATAGGTACAGGCTACTATGCATCTCAATTATTTGGCGAGGGTTGGGATCAACCTGTACTGAAGGCTAAAGAGGCTAATATCTATAAGCTGGAAGATTGCATTACGAAAGGATATCCCATCATGTTTACGTTAAGCGATGACAATCAAGAACTGATAGGTTGGGATCCTCAACCTACTGGTTATGACAAGACGGACTATGGTATGCTATATTTTGCAGCTGCAGGTATGGAGCGTAAAGGGAACGTGTTGTCTTTCCCGATGCAGGGCTTAGTAATACTTGACGGTGGTAAATGGGGAGTACTGTATCAGGGATTCACGGAAACGTTGGAGATGCCGGAAGGGTTCTGATTATCCTGGCAATTAGATAACATGTAATTTGAAATGGCATGTAAGATGAAGTTCGACTTCATTTTACATGCCATTTTTCTATTGTATCTGTTTTTATTTTATTCCCCTTTTTAAGGCGCTTCCGCCAAAATTATTTATATTTGCTGCCCGAACCAACAATACGTATATATAATAAGGTATAGAAACTATGAAAGAATTTGTAATCTCCGAAGCGCAGGCAGAAACAGCGGTATTGGTAGGTCTTGTCACGAAGACTCAGGATGAGCGTAAGACCAATGAATACCTGGACGAGCTTGCATTCTTGGCTGAGACAGCCGGGGCGGAAGTAGTGAAGCGGTTTACCCAAAAGCTGGATGCAGCGCATTCCGTGACTTATGTCGGCAAGGGCAAGCTGGAAGAAATTAAAGAGTATATCCGGAATGAAGAAGAAGCCGAACGCGAAATCGGCATGGTGATTTTTGATGATGAACTCTCCGCCAAGCAGATACGCAATATAGAAGCTGAACTCAAAATCAAGATACTGGACCGTACGTCCTTGATTCTCGATATCTTTGCCATGCGTGCCCAGACTGCCAATGCAAAAACGCAGGTGGAGCTGGCGCAGTATAAGTACATGCTCCCCCGTCTGCAACGTTTGTGGACCCACTTGGAACGCCAGGGTGGTGGCTCCGGTGCCGGTGGAGGTAAAGGTTCCGTGGGACTTCGCGGTCCGGGTGAAACCCAGCTGGAAATGGACCGCCGTATCATCTTGAACCGTATGTCATTGTTGAAGGAGCGTTTGGCTGAGATTGACAAGCAGAAGTCTACCCAGCGGAAGAACCGCGGACGCTTGATTCGTGTGGCATTGGTGGGATATACCAATGTAGGAAAATCCACATTGATGACTTTGCTTTCGAAAAGTGAAGTCTTTGCAGAGAATAAGCTGTTTGACACACTGGACACCACCACCCGCCTGCTCACCGTCAGCGACACGCTGGACGTGGTGATCTCCGATACGGTGGGCTTTATCCGTAAATTGCCGACGGATTTGGTAGACTCCTTCAAGTCTACTCTGGATGAGGTACGCGAGGCGGACTTGCTGTTGCATATCGTAGACATCTCTCATCCGGATTTTGAAGAACAGATAGAAGTTGTGAACAAGACGTTGGCAGATATCGGTGCCGCCGGTAAGCCCATGATTCTTGTATTCAATAAGATAGACGCTTATACTTATATAGAGAAAGCGGCTGACGACCTTACCCCCAGAACCAAGGAAAACTTGACACTCGAAGAACTGATGAAGACGTGGATGGCTAAGATGGAGGATAACTGCCTCTTTATTTCTGCCCGCGAAAAAATCAATATGGAGGAACTGAAGAGTGTAGTTTATCAGCGTGTGAAGGAATTGCACGTGCAGAAGTACCCCTATAATGACTTTCTTTATCAGACCTACGAAGAAGAAGTTTAATTTTAGTTATGAGTTATAAGTTATGAGTTATTTGCTGGCAGCGGTTTGAATCGGTAGTGCCGGCAAAGGCAATAACTTATAACTCATAACTCATAACTCGTTATAAGGATGAATTACAGAAGACTGACCGAAGATGAAATTCTCCGGTTGAAGAGCCAGTCATGTCTGGCTGATGATTGGGGGAAAGTAACCGTTGCAGAAGAGTTCTCAACGGAATTTGTGCATCATACCCGTTTTTCGGGTGAGGTGTGTTTGGGAGTGTTCCATTCAGAATTTATGTTGCCGGGAGGAATCAGGAAGCATTCCGGTTTGCGGCATGTGACGCTGCATAATGTAACGGTGGGAGATAACTGTTGCATTGAGAATATCCAGAACTACATTGCCAATTATGAAATAGGGCATGACACCTTCATTGAGAATGTGGATATTATTCTGGTAGACGGTGTGTCGAAGTTCGGTAACGGGGTAGAAGTGTCTGTCCTGAATGAGACGGGAGGCCGTGAGGTGCTGATTAATGATAAACTCTCCGCACACCAAGCCTATATTCTGGCGCTTTACCGCCATCGCCCGGAGCTGATTGCACGGATGAAGGAAATCACGGATTTTTATTCCAACAAACATGCTTCTGCTGTAGGAAGCATCGGGAACCATGTAATGATATTGAACACCGGTTCCATAAAGAATGTGCGCATCGGTGATTATTGCCGCATCTGTGGTACATGCCGTCTGTATAACGGAAGCATCAACAGCAACGAGGTGGCGCCGGTACACATCGGGCATGGGGTGATTTGTGATGATTTCATCATCTCTACCGGGTCTCATGTAGATGACGGAGCTATGCTGAGCCGCTGCTTCGTGGGGCAGGCATGCAAGTTGGGACACAACTACTCTGCCTCGGATTCTTTGTTTTTCAGCAACTGCCAGGGAGAGAACGGGGAGGCGTGCGCTATTTTTGCCGGACCTTATACGGTGACACACCATAAATCCACGTTGCTGATTGCCGGTATGTTTTCCTTTATGAATGCCGGTTCGGGGTCCAATCAGAGCAACCATATGTATAAGTTAGGGCCTATCCATCAAGGCACTTTGGAGCGTGGTGCCAAGACGACTTCCGATTCGTACATCTTGTGGCCTGCAAGGGTGGGAGCGTTTTCCTTGGTAATGGGGCGCCATGTCAACCATTCTGATACTTCGAACCTGCCGTTCTCTTACTTGATAGAGCAGAATAATACCACCTACCTTGTACCCGGTGTCAACCTGCGTAGTGTGGGTACCATCCGTGATGCCCAGAAGTGGCCGAAACGTGACGGGCGTACCGACCCGAACAAACTGGATTACATCAACTATAATCTTCTCAGCCCCTACACGGTGCAGAAAATGTTCAAGGGACGGGAAACGTTGCAGAATCTGCGTCATGCCAGTGGCGAGCTTTCGGATATCTATTCTTTCCATAGTGCGAAGATACGTAACTCGGCTTTGGTGAAAGGTATCCGCTTCTATGAAATAGCCATTCATAAGTTCCTCGGAAACTCTGTCATCAAGCGCTTGGAAGGCATTGACTTCCGGAGCAATGAAGAAATACGTGCCCGTTTGAAGCCCGATACTGCCATTGGCAGCGGCGAATGGGTGGATATTTCCGGATTGATAGCCCCAAAGAGTGAGATAGATGCGCTGATAGACGGTATTGAGTCCAGCAAAGTCAATCGCTTGAAGTCTATCAATGCCGAGTTTGAGAAGATGCACAGCAACTACTATACCTACGAATGGACCTGGGCGTATGAGAAGTTGGAAGAGTTCTATGGTATCAAGCCGGAAGGTATGACGGCAGAAGACGTCATACATATTGTCGAAAAATGGAAAGAAGCAGTAGTTGGCCTCGACCGCATGGTGTATGAGGATGCTAAGAAAGAATTTTCACTGGCTTCCATGACGGGCTTTGGAGCTGATGGCTCACGCTTGGAAAAGGAACTCGATTTTGAGCAGGTACGCGGCGACTTTGAAAGCAATCCGTTTGTAATGGCTGTGCTGAAACACATTGAGGTGAAGACGGCGCTGGGCGATGAACTGATAGGGCGGATGCAGCGGGTGTCAGAAAATTAATTATGATTTGTTGCGTTTTTACTCTAATTAAAGAATTATTTCAATAATAGTTTTTACCTTTGCTCGGTAAAGGCGGTTTTGTGCTGCCTTTGCTACCCGAATCACTTTTAAACATTAAATATACGAGTAATTATGGCAACAACACCTCCGTTCAAGTATCAGCCCATGTTCGAGAAGGGGAAAGATACTACTGAGTATTATCTGCTTACAAAAGATTACGTGTCAGTAAGCGAGTTTGAAGGAAAACCTATCCTGAAGATTGAAAAAGAAGGTTTGACGGCAATGGCCAATGCGGCTTTCCGTGATGTATCGTTCATGTTGCGTCGTTCGCACAACGAGCAGGTTGCTAAGATTCTGAGTGACCCCGAAGCAAGCGATAACGATAAATACGTGGCACTCACCTTCCTGCGCAATGCAGAGGTAGCATCCAAGGGGGTACTTCCTTTCTGCCAGGATACGGGTACGGCAATCATCCACGGCGAAAAGGGACAACAAGTATGGACCGGCTACTGTGATGAAGAAGCTCTCTCACTGGGTGTTTACAAGACTTATACCGAAGAGAACCTGCGCTATTCGCAGAATGCTCCCCTCACCATGTACGATGAGGTGAATACGAAGTGCAACCTTCCCGCACAGATTGACATCGAAGCTACGGAAGGTATGGAGTACGAGTTCCTCTGCGTAACCAAGGGTGGTGGCTCTGCCAACAAGACTTATCTCTACCAGGAGACAAAGGCTATCCTCAACCCCGAAACATTGGTTCCCTTCCTTATCTCAAAAATCAAGACTTTGGGTACGGCAGCTTGTCCTCCCTATCACATCGCATTCGTTATCGGCGGTACCTCTGCCGAAAAGAACTTGCTGACTGTGAAACTGGCTTCCACCCACTTCTACGATAACCTACCCACTACCGGCAATGAGTTCGGCCGCGCTTTCCGCGATGTGGAACTGGAGAAGCTGGTACTGGAAGAAGCTCATAAGATTGGCCTCGGTGCCCAGTTCGGCGGCACGACATCCGCATCATCCGCCTGCCGCGTCACGGTGCGTCCTGTCCCGTGGGTCTGGGTGTTTCCTGCTCTGCCGACCGTAACATCAAGTGTAAAATCAATAAAGAAGGTATCTGGATTGAAAAGCTCGACAGCAATCCGGGTGAACTGATTCCCGAAGAACTCCGTAAGGCCGGTGAAGGCGACGTGGTGAAGATTGACTTGAACC
>ERZ780208.2737-NODE-2737-length-11700-cov-3.286647_pt1 | contig 11700 bp, 9 predicted proteins | sample MGYA00511167_ERZ780208 | MGnify/ENA primary metagenome ERZ780208 (study PRJEB29588, sample SAMEA2159202) | human gut metagenome | biome: human gut; feature: human-associated habitat; material: faeces | place: Denmark | collected 2008/2010 ... | reverse complement strand
ACACCTGCCACTGTGTCAGAAACGATAGGCACACTCTACACCAAAGATGTTTTTGCTGCCGTCCCGTTCCCACTGCCGGCAATAGAAAGCCTCCGCCTCCCATTGCTCTGCCAGGGGGAAACTCAATCCGCCACGATAGCGCATGCGCGCCACATCGAAACGTTCGCCCCGGCCCAATCCGTTATACATCTCGACCGAAACATACGGCTCCAGCCGGCAACGGGCTATGTCGTAAGCCACCTTCAGGCGCGAGCGCAGACGGAACTCTTTCTCTTCGGCACTGAACGTATGCTGGAAACGCTCGCGCAACGACAGCTTCAACCGCCGCACCCGATGCGAAAGCGTGCCATCTGCATGATAACGGTGACGGAACTTCCAGCCATCCTCTTCCAGATTGCGGTAATGCACCTCGTAACCGGCACCTACCTTCAAGAAGGGAAGCAGCTTGTACGAACCGCCCACATCAAGCCCCCAGCGGTCGGTCCTGCTCAGGTCGTCCTCGGTACGCCACTCCAGATTACCCGACAGCGCCAGCTTCGGCAAAACTTCATGCTTCACTCCTACCTTCACCCAAGTAGTATGATCGGCTTCCTGTGCAGAGCCGCGCTCTGCCAACAGACAAAGTACCCAAACGAAAACGACTCTTACAATGCAATGGTTTTTCATGTGAATCATTATAATCCCGTTCAACCTGAACCAACCCGAAAAGGCTGATCCTTAATTCCAAGAAAAACAAAGATAGCATAAGATTCTGAAAAGAATCTGGAAAGAAACAGGAAAAAACATCGTTCCGCGCCTGTTTTGCCACGAAATCAATCCATTTTATCCTTATCCCAACATGTATTTCCGGGGCGAACAACCCACCGCCGCCTTAAAATATTTGCCAAAAAACGAAGCATTCGAGAAGTTCAGCATATCGGCCACCTGCTGAGCCGTGTAACATCCACTCCTCAATAAGACTTTTGCCTCCAGAATCACATAGTCTCTTATCCAGTCGCTTGCCGAACGGCCGCTTACCTTCAATATCACCTGAGACAGATATTTGGGCGTCAGACACAGCTTCCCCGCATAATAGGCTATACTGCGCTGTTCGATATAATATTTCTGAACCAGTTCCAGAAAGTCTTCGAACAATTTCTGCTGACGGCTTTCCACCTTCTGCGGCTGTTGCTGTCGATGCCTTTTCATCCACTGGCAACCATTATAAAAGAGCACCTGCAAATATCCGCCCAGCACTTCGCACTTGAACTCATAGTCGGGCTGATTCATTTTATCCCACATCAGCCTATACAGCATGACGCTCTCTTCCATCTCCTCCGGCGAAATGTGCATCAACGACGTAGAAGTGAAAAAACGTCTGAAAGCCATACTCTGTGCAGACTTGTAATTACCGATGAAGTGAAAACCGGCAAAGCCTATTACCATCACCTCAGTCTGACTGTCCATTTCCAGGCATTCGCCAATAGAGCCGGGCAGAACAACCAGTACGTCATTGTCCGCAATGCAATACTCCCGCAGGTTCAGGTTCACGCGCATCCGGCCCCGCCGGCAAAACATGACCAGTGTAAACGTAACCTTGAACGGATAGGTAGGAGACACAAAATCGGCCACCGACTCAGTATCAATCCTTATGCCTATATTGTCGGTCAGCAACAACTCGTCCCCAAACACCAACGTATGCCCGGTAGAGGAAAGCATCGGCAAGTGCAATTCCTTAAAAGCAGTTTCTTCCATTTTCATAATCTTCTTCATTCACCCAAACAAACGATCGGACAAATATAGCCATTTGGAACAGAAAAAATCAACTCTTTGGGCTGTTTGCACGTCCACATTCTACCTTTAGAACATTTTATAAGCCGATAAGGTCGTACTCCATAGAGTGAAAACACAGAACTTTGCCCCCGTAAAACAGATAAAGTAATTTCGTCATGAAAAGATTATTGCTCCTCCCGGTCATTCTTTGCCTGGCAAGCGGATGCACCGAAAAGCCCGCCGCAACATTTACACGCAGCGTTATGCTGACACAACCCGTCCGAATCGGAGCGGAACGTATAAAGCACTTTGCAGGCATCGTACAAGAAAGCCACGACATCAGCCTGGGATTCAAAACCGCCGGACAAATATCACAGATTCTGGTAAAGGAAGGCGATCGTGTCAGTCAGGGACAACTCATAGCCCGATTAGACGATAGCGACTATAAATTGGGTGTAGAGGCATTAGAGGTACAATGCAAGCAATTAGAAGACGAAGTGGCACGTACCCAAATACTTTTTGCCAACAAAAGCATATCGGCCAACGACTACGAAAAGGCTGTAGCCGGACTGCAACAACTGAAGATACAACTACAGGCCAACCGTAACAAGCTGAAATACACCTCCCTTTATGCCCCGACCGACGGGTATGTGCAAAGTGTCAACTTTGCTCCCGCAGAAATGGTCGATGCAGGCACACCGGTCATCAACCTGCTCGACGTGCACCGGTTGGAAGTGGAAACAGAGCTCCCGGCCGAAGTCTATCTGCAACGCGCCCGGTTCAAGTCCGTCAGTTGCCAACCCTCTTTCAACAGCACAGAAAGCCTGCCCATGCAAGTAGTAAGCATCACCCCGAAAGCCGACGGCAACCAGCTCTACCGCATGAAGCTGGCATTCGAAGGCGCCCCCGACCCGCGGCTTAGCGCAGGAATGAACATCGGCGTAACCATCTGCATCGCAGGCAGCAACGGCAGGGGACAGCATCTTCAGCCTGCCACTCCATGCCATCGTACAGCACGAAGGCGACAGTTACGTATGGGTTTGGCAGCCCGACTCTACCGTCAGCCGGCGCAAAGTGACATGCAGCGGACTCGATGAAACGGGAGCAGCCATCATTACAGCCGGACTGAAAGGCAACGAGCAAGTGGTGAAAGCCGGAGCCAACGCCCTGCAGGAAAACGAAAAGGTGACAGTCGCCAATCAGGAAAGTGAAACCAATGTAGGAGGACTTATCTGATGAAACTGACCGCTTTCTTTATCAAACATCCTACCCTCTTCTGGTCGCTCATGGCAGGCATCCTGATTGCAGGCGTATTGGCTTTCGCACAAATGCCGAAATTGGAAGACCCTGCCGTAGCAGCCAAGCAAGCCATGGGCATGATTCCCTATCCGGGTGCCGGTGCACACGAAGTAGAGCTGAAAGTAGCCCAGGTAATGGAAGACGAACTCCGTGCCCTGCCCAATGTGAAAAAGATAAAAACAGAATGCCAGAACGGCATGGCTACGCTGACTGTCGAATTTCAGATGACCGTTCTGCTGAAAGACCTGGAACAGCACTTCGACCTGTTGCGCCGCAAAGTCAGCGATGCCCGCTCCAAGCTGCCGCAAGACTGCTACGACCCCATCGTCATAGATGACATGATGGACGTTTACGGCATCTTCTATGCCCTTACGGGCGACGGATATACCTATCCCGAACTCTACAAGTATGCCAAACTGATACGGCGCGAACTGTTGGCCGTCAAAGGGGTGAAACGCATTCTCATCGCCGGCAACCGCAGCGAAGTCATCAACATCACCCTCTCCAAGGACAGGATTGCCCGCAACGGCATCCTGCCGACACAGATCATGGCAAGCCTGCAAAGTGCCGGTAAAGCCGTAAATGCCGGCAGTCTTCTGAATGGCGACGACCGTCTGCAAGTACGTGTAGGCAGTGCCGTGACCGATGAAGACGACATCCGCAACCTGCTCATCAGCACTCCACAGGGAAAACAAATCAGACTGGGCGACGTCGCTCAAATCGAACGTACCTACACCGAGCCTCAGCGCAACGGCTTCTTTGTGGACGGAAAGCCCGCCCTCGCCATCTGTCTGACCATGGAGGCGAACGCAATTGTCCCCGACGTAGGAAAAGCGGTCGAGAAACGTCTGAACGAAGTCATGGCGCAGATTCCTGTCGGCATGCAGACGGAAAAGATTTTCTTCCAACCCGACAAGGTAGATGAAGCCATCCGTTCCTTCATGCTCAATCTGGTCGAATCGGTAGCCATCGTCATTCTGGTGCTGGTCTTTACCATGGGCTTCCGCAGCGGCGTCATCATCGGATTCGGGCTCGTACTGACCATAGCCGTGTCGTTCCCCATCCTGCTGATGTGCGGCACTACCCTGCAACGCATATCGTTAGGAGCATTTATCGTGGCCATGGGCATGCTGGTGGACAATTCCATCGTCATCATGGACGGCATCCTGAACGACAAGAAACGCGGAGTTGGTCCCAAGACGTACTTATACCGCATCGGGAAGAACACCGCCCTTCCGCTGTTGGGTGCCACCGTCATTGCTGTTTCCACTTTCCTGTGCATCTATCTTTCGCCCGACTCGGCAGGCGAATATGCCGGCGATCTGTTCCTTGTATTATGCGTCAGCCTGCTGGCAAGCTGGATACTGGCGCTGACACAGGTTCCGGTTTGCGCCAAATCGTGGCTGCCCGCCCGCGAAACCACGGCCGGACAACCCCAAGAAATCTACAATTCACCCATACACAAATGGGTACGCCGCCTCATCAGTACACTGACCTGCCACCAGAAGAGTACGCTTACCATCGCGATAGCCGTCCTGGTATTGTGCCTTTTCGGGATGACGCGGGTTAAAAATCTGTTCTTCCCCGACTTCGATTACCAGCAATTCATTGTAGAGTATTACCTGCCTCCTCAAACCGATCCCAACCGCGTACGCCACGACTTGCTGGAGATGTCAGCACTGTTGAAGCAAAACCCCGACATCGAACGCGTATCAGCCAGCATGGGAAGCGCTCCGGCACACTATTGCTTAGTACGCCCCATGACTTCGGGAGGCGACTGCTACGGCGAACTGATGGTGGACTGCAAGGACTATGAGACAGTAGTCAAGCAGATTCCTTCCGTGCGGAAACTGCTTCGCGAACGCTATCCCGATGCTTACATCCGCATACGCAAATACAATTTTTCCATCTCGACTTCACACACGGTCGAAGTGGAATTTACCGGCCCCGATCCGGCCGTCCTGCGCCAGCTGAGCCGTCAGGCAGAAGACATCATGCGACGTTGTCCCTACGTCGATCCCTATTCGGTAGAAAACAACTGGAAGCCTACAGGCAAAGCACTGACAGCCGACTATGTCCGCGAAGACGCCTTACGCTCGGGCATCGAACGGAGCGACGTAGCCAACGCCTTGCTGGCTGCCACCGACGGAATGCCTGTCGGAGTATTGACCGACCAGGACCAGATGGTTCCGATCAACCTTGTCGTACGCAACACTGACGGCAGTCGCATAACCGACCTCAACGACGTCCCCGTGTGGAGCACCCTGAACCTGCGCATGACCGACGATGACATTCAAGGAGTGATGACCGGCAGTAAAAACATGAACGACATACAGGACAACCTGTTCCGCAGCGTACCTTTAGGCAACGTTACCAACGACATCCGACTGGATTGGGAGGAAAACTTTGTGTATCGCATCAACGGACAACGTGCCATCGAAACGGAATGCGATCCAAATGCCGACCTTTACGATGCCACACCGGCCAAAGTGGTAGCTTCTATCCGGCATGACATCGAGGCCATCCGGCTTCCGGCCGGCTACCGGATGCGTTGGGTAGGCGAAGGGGAAGTGCAGGAAGAATCCATCGGCAACCTGATGAAATATCTTCCTCTCACCATTTTCATTATCCTGGCCATCCTCCTGCTGCTCTTCAACAGCTGGAAGAAGGTGATACTTATTCTGTTATGCTTCCCCTTCGTCTTTTGTGGCATCACGCCGGCCCTGCTGATGTTCCGACAACCGTTCACGTTCATGGCCATCATTGGCATGATGGGGCTCATCGGCATGATGGTGAAGAATGCCATTGTACTGGTGGATGAAATCAACCGACTGCAAACCCAAGAGCACCAACACCCGTATCATGCCGTAGTCGAAGCTACCGTATCGCGTGTACGACCGGTCCTGATGGCATCGCTCACCACCATCGTAGGCATGATTCCACTGGTACAAGATCCGATGTACGGCTCCATGGCCATCACCATCATGGGCGGACTGACAGTAGGTACCCTTATCACATTGGTATTATTACCCGTATTCTACACCATCTTTTTCAAGGTGAAAAGACCTGATAACTTGCAAAACTAAGAACATAATCAAACTGGAAAAATGAAGAAATATCTGTTTATACTCATGGCCAGCGTGCTGCATCTCTGTCCGACAGCGGCATCTGCACAGGAAAGCTTCCCACTGACCCAATCAGAATGCCGCCGCCTCGCACTGTTGCACAACGAAGAATTGCAAAAAGCCAGCAACACCTTCCGACAGGCCGAATTGGACAAAAGCATAGCCTTCAGCGCTTATCTGCCCAAAGTGGACGGCATGCTGTCGGGAACCTACATGTTCCCCGACCTCGACATGGGAGGCACGAAGCTACAGATGCATGGCATGTATATGGCAGGCATCAGCATCACGCAGCCCTTGTATGCCGGTGGGAAAATAACAGCCGGCAACCGACTGGCCGAAATAGGGCGCAAATCTGCTGCCGAAACTCTTCGCAAAACCCGTATGGAAGTCATTGCTGACGCCGACCGGGCCTACTGGAGCTACATTGCCGTGAAACAGAAAATACGTATGCTGCAATCCTATTGCCTGCAGATGGACACGCTATACAAACAGATTGAAGCGGCCCGAACAGCAGGTATGGGAACCGATAACGAACTGCTGCGCATCACTGCCAAACGGAGCGAAATCAACTATCAACTCCAAAAAGCCCGCAACGGTGCCGACCTTTGCCGCCTTTCGCTGTGCCACGTATTGGGGAAACCGTTAGATACACAGCCCCTGCCCACGGATACACTGCTGCAGGTGACTCCGCCGACCCAGCTTGATGAAAGCATAGCCGCACGCCCCGAACTGGAGTTGCTTCATCAGCAAGTAGCCGCACGCCAACAACAAATAAAGACGGCACGTGGCGACATCCTGCCGCAAATAGGCCTGTCGGCCGGATACACCTATTACGGCAACATACAAATGAACGGAATGACTACCGACCTGCAAGGCAATTACATTCCCTACAGCCAGAAACTGTCCGATGGCATCGGACTGGTGATGGCATCGGTAAGCATCCCGCTATTCCATTGGGGGGAGAGTCTGAAGAAAATAAAGAAAGCAAAAATCGACTTGCATAACGCCCAACTCGACCTGCAACAAAACACCCGCCTGCTAAGCATCGAAGTACGCCAGGCCATACAGAACCTGACAGATGGCTACAATCTGGTACAAACAGCACAAACGGGCAAGTTGCAAGCCGAAGAAAACCTGCGGGTGATGCGCGACCGCTACGTCAACGGACTCAGCTCGCTGACCGACCTGCTCGATGCACAGTCGCAATGGCAACAGGCCGAAAGCAACCGCATCGAAGCGCTTACCCAATATAAGATTTACGAAACGGAATATCTGCGTTGCACGGGACGGTTGGAGTAAAATCCTGCGAACCCTGATCAGCTGATAAATATTTTTTCTTTCTGATAGTTGTGATAAGCAAAACTTTATCTTATTTTTGCGTTCTAACGATTTTTCAGCATAACTTTAGACCGAAACAAGAATATTATGGATGCAAGCAAGATTGTAGGAGAAAAAATCAAATCACTCCGCGAAAACCAGTCCATCAGTGTAGAAGAACTGGCCGAACGTTCAGGACTCTCCACCGAGCAAATTGAACGCATTGAAAACAACATCGATCTGCCTTCGCTGGCACCGCTCATCAAAATTGCGCGTGTATTGGGCGTAAGGCTCGGAACCTTCCTTGACGACCAGGACGAAATGGGTCCCGTAGTATGCCGCAAATCGGAAGCCACCGACAGCATCAGCTTCTCGAACAATGCCATACAAAGCCGCAAGCACATGGAGTACCACTCATTGTCGAAGTCGAAAGCCGACCGCCACATGGAGCCTTTCATCATCGACGTGACACCTACCGAAGACAGCGACTTTGTGCTCTCCTCGCACGAGGGCGAAGAGTTCATCATGGTACTCGAAGGTACCATGGAAATCAGTTACGGTAAACATACCTATCTGTTGGAAGAAGGTGACACCATCTATTACGATTCCATCGTCCCCCATCACGTACACGCTTATCAGGGACAGGCGGCTAAAATACTGGCTGTCATATACACTCCTGTTTAATATGCAAACAGAGCAGGAAGAGATGAGGAATCAAGAAGGCCGCATCGTATAATGCTGCATAACGGCCTGTTCTTCCTTCCTCCTCTCTTTTTTTATTCATAATACCTCCAAACAATGCTATATGAACGCACACTCGGCCAATGGCTGGAACATTGGGCCGAAACAACACCCAACAAAGAATACATCGTTTACTCCGACCGCAACCTGCGCTTCACCTGGAGCCAGTTCAACCGCCGCGTGGACAACATGGCCAAAGGCCTCATTGCCATCGGTGTGGAACGGGGCACGCACGTAGGCATCTGGGCAGCCAACGTCCCCGACTGGCTTACCCTGCTCTATGCTTGTGCCAAGATCGGAGCCGTTTACGTCACCGTGAACACCAACTACAAACAGGACGAGCTGGAATACCTCTGCCAGAACTCGGACATGCACACCCTGTGCATCGTCAACGGCGAGAAAGACAGCGACTTCGTGCAGATGACTTATCAGATGCTGCCCGAACTGAAAACCTGCCAGCGCGGACATCTGAAAAGCGAACGCTTCCCCTACATGAAAAACGTCGTCTATGTAGGTCAGGAGAAACACCGGGGCATGTACAACACAGCCGAGATTCTGCTGCTGGGCAACAACATCGCCGACGACCGGCTCAACACCCTGAAAGCGCAGGTCACCTGCCACGACGTAGTGAACATGCAATACACCAGCGGCACCACCGGCTTCCCCAAAGGCGTGATGCTGACCCACTACAACATAGCCAACAACGGCTTCCTGACAGGCGAACACATGAAGTTCACCGCCGACGACAAGCTATGCGTCTGCGTGCCGCTGTTCCACTGCTTCGGCGTGGTACTGGCCACCATGAACTGCCTGACCCACGGATGCACCGAAGTCATGGTGGAGCGCTTCGACCCGCTCGTCGTACTGGCTTCCATCCATAAGGAACGCTGTACGGCACTGTACGGCGTACCCACCATGTTCATCGCCGAGCTGCACCATCCCATGTTCAGCCTGTTCGACATGTCGAGCCTGCGTACGGGCATCATGGCCGGCTCGCTCTGCCCGGTAGAGCTGATGAAACAGGTAGAAGAAAAGATGTTCATGAAAGTGACCAGCGTATATGGGCTGACAGAAACCGCCCCCGGCATGACCGCCACCCGCATCGACGACCCGTTCGAAGTGCGCTGCAACACCGTCGGCCGCGACTTCGAGCATACCGAAGTACGTGTCATCGACCCCGAAACCGGCGAAGAATGTCCCGTAGGAGTGCAAGGCGAAATGTGCAACCGCGGCTACAACACCATGAAAGGCTATTACAAGAACCCCGAAGCCACTGCCGAGGTGATAGACAAAAACGGCTTCTTGCACTCGGGCGACTTAGGCATCAAGGACAAGGACGGGAATTACCGCATCACCGGACGCATCAAGGACATGATTATCCGCGGTGGCGAAAACATCTACCCACGCGAAATCGAAGAATTCCTTTACCAGCTTCCGGGCGTAAAGGACGTGCAGGTAGCAGGCATCCCCTCGAAGAAATACGGCGAGGCCGTAGGTGCCTTTATCATCCTGCACGAAGGAGCCGACTTGCACGAAAGCGACGTGCGCGACTTCTGCATGGGCAAAATCTCGCGTTACAAGATTCCGAAATATGTTTTCTTCGTCAAGGAATTCCCCATGACAGGCAGCGGCAAGATACAGAAATTCAAACTGAAAGACATCGGATTGCAACTGTGTAAGGAGCAGGGAATCGAGATCATCTGATTCAACCCCTCGGAACAACAGCGGCCACCGACTGCCCCGCCCGGATTTACATCCTGCGGCAACAGTCGGTGGCCGTTTTCTTAACCGGCTACCAGACCGCCATCTACCAGATAATGACCGCCCGTGCAGAAACTGGAAGCGTCAGAAGCCAGGAAATAGACCAGCTCAGCCACTTCTTCGGGACGTCCTGCCGAACCCCGGGCATAGAGCGAATTCTCTTTGCGCCAGTAATCGTCTATCGTACAGTGGTTCACTGCGGCAAACTTGTCAAACAGGTTGTCAACCAGCGGAGTATGGATGGTACCGGCACAGACAGCATTGACACGGACGTTCTTCGGACCCAGGTCGATGGAGAGGCTGCGCGTTATCTGCCCAAGTGCCCCCTTGGTCATGCCATAGGCAAAGCTGTATGGCTTGCCTACAAACCATTGGTCGGAAACGTTGATGACCACCGAACCGCCTCCGCCGGCAATGATGTGCGGAAGGGCTTCACGCAGGGTGTTCACCGTACCATAGATGTTGGTCTGAATCATAAGGTCCAGTTCCTCATCGGCTATATCGAGCAATGTGTTGGCACGATGGATGCCGGCATTGGCAAAAACGCTGTCCAGCCGGCCGAATTTGGCTACGGTATTTTCCACTGCCCGATGGATGTCGGCACGTACGCGGGTATTCCCTTCCGTAAAAAGAAGCCGGTCGGGACAGTTCAGTTCGGCTACCAGTGCCGAAGCTGCCTCCGTATTGATGTCCATGAAACCTACCTTCCAATCTTGTGCAATAAATTTTCTGACCGAGGCTGCACCTATACCCGTGGAGCCTCCTGTAATGAATACTGTTTTTCCCATGATAGCATGTATCTATAAGTGATTTTTTGGATAACTGTTCTGTTTATGTGTACTAAAAACAAAAGTAACAAAATAAAAATAATCACCATAGATTTTACCTGTTTTTTACAGGCTATCCACTTAAATATTTTGCAACCAACCATTACCAGAAATCTACCTGCCACAAAATAACGGGCACGAACGGTTCAGTTATCACGACAGGTCAAGCCTCCGTAAAAAGCTGAACGGTCCGTGCCCGAAAAGCACGATCTCTGCAAAAAGGTTTCGCTCACTCCGCCTTCTCGGGATAGCGCATGTTGGCTTCGGTCATGTGCTCCAGCACTTCGTGCAGGTATTTGGCCGATTCCCAACGGGCCATGGGCAGGTCGTGCAGCAGGTAGTTGCCACAATCCTGCGGAGCCGCACCGGGCACTTCGCCTTCATAATCGGCTATAAAGCGGAATGTTTCCTGCATCAGCGGCACGATGTCCTCGGGTTGCAGGTCGCCGCGCATCAGCAGATAGTTTCCGGTCAGGCATCCCATGGGGCCCCAGTAGATGATGCGGTCCTGCCACTGCGGATTGTTGCGCAGGTAGGTGGCTGCCAGGTGCTCGATGGTGTGCAGGGCACCCTGGCCGAGGGCCGGCTCGCGGTTGGGTTCCTTCATGCGGATGTCGAAGGTGGTGATTACTTCACCGTTCACCTCGTCTTTGCGCGATACATAGATTCCACGCAACAGGCGGATGTGGTCGATGGTAAAACTGGGTATTTTCTTCATTGCTGCTTATATTTTAAAAACTTGGTGAAAGATTATTTATTGGGGACAAAGATAGTGAAAGGTGAGAGCAGAGACAAATGGAAACCCAAGTTTTCAATTTGACTATGCCGAACCGCATCCTATCTTATCTAAAGATAGGTGAAAGGTGAACGCAAAGGCA
>ERZ780208.2734-NODE-2734-length-11703-cov-6.443338_pt1 | contig 11703 bp, 7 predicted proteins | sample MGYA00511167_ERZ780208 | MGnify/ENA primary metagenome ERZ780208 (study PRJEB29588, sample SAMEA2159202) | human gut metagenome | biome: human gut; feature: human-associated habitat; material: faeces | place: Denmark | collected 2008/2010 ... | reverse complement strand
AGTGATTCTCATTACTTGACTTGCCATAAAAAAAGTCGCCTCCTTTTCGCACTTTTACAAGCGATGTAATCGCTTTTTGTACGACAAGCGGTGACTGCACACATACCCGCGTGTATCATGGACTCACGCCCACAAAGAAGCCCGCGCTTCCTACACGCCATCCCTCTGTCCTTCGGACAAATTCTATTCGTGATACAGTGACTTGTCGCCAGTTTCCTAACTTGACATTCGCTCCACGGAAAACCTGCAATGCTCTGCAGCAACCTCACGCTTCAACGCTATCAATGTCACAGCAATGCATAGTATACACGATGAAACCGCGAATTGCAAGGATTTTTTTCAGTTTTTTGCATTTTCGCGCCGCCCCATCCACTTGTCGACCAGATTGTATACAAGACTGATACCAAAGCAAAGGATGCCTCCGACAAAAAATCCCGCCGCCCGGAGCAGCACATTGTCGTAGCGGATGTCCACGAGCACCAGTTTTACAACGCACAGCAACACCAGAACCAGTCCGCAGACCCGCAGCGCCTTATATTTTCTCTTCATCCGCATTTCCGCCAGAAATCCCGCCACGATACAGCAGAACGCAATCACAATGCCCGTCACATCGTTCACGAACACGGGCACCCCATAGGAGTGCAGTGCGACCGATGCAAACAGCAGCAGCTTTAACGCCACGTAAATTCCCCACCAGTCTCCGTCCTTCCTTATCAGCAGGCTGTAGGTATTGGTGCACACGAGCACCAGTCCCAAAAGCACATAGATAAGGTGAAGCACCGGCGCGTCCGGTTTTCCCATCAGAACCAGAACCGCTGCAATAAGGAGCGCCTGCACGGCCATCGTTACCGCCGCGAATGCTTTTTCTTCCTCTCCCGTCTTTGGATTTCTGCGAAACAGCGGAACTTTCGCCGCCAGAATATTGCAGAGCACAATCGGCATAAAACAGATCAGATCGCTCAGGTAAACATCTGCGACCGCTGCCAGATCCGTTCCCCACACCGCCGTTTCTGACAGGAATGCCAAAAACATCAGATAACCACAGATCTTCATCCAGGTTTCATACTGTTCCCTGCAGAACCGGATCAGCAGCACCGCGCTGCAGAAAAATACCAGTCCCCAGACCGTTCTCATGCCCCCGTTCATCGGGATCAGCAACAGCAGGATGCCATAGCCGAGTGCCGCCGCCCGGTATGCTTTTCTTTTGCGCAGAAACCCGTACAGAAGGCACGCCTCCGCCAGAAGCCCCGTCGATACATACTCCCCGAAATAAGGTGCCGCCGCTCCCGCAAAGAACATCTGCGCAAAAACAGCCACCTCAAGCAGAACCGTCCCCGCGGACAGATCCCCGGGCCGCCGGAATTCCAGCAGTGCCAGAACTGCAATGCCAAATACCAGTAAGAGCAGCGCCGCTCCGGTAAACCGGTTCAAAAACAGTCCGCTGAAAATGAAGATACACAGTGCCCCCACGATACCGCCAAGCAGTTTTCCATTCTCATCCATTTCTGCCAAGATGCAGCCAAGCAGTACCGGAACCGCCGCAAGCACAAGAAGCAATACCGCTGAAGCCGTACCCGCTGCGGAGCCTTCCGTATAGGAAGCAGCTGCTCCAAACACCAGAATGAGCAGCCCGATGCTCCACGACACAAGATTCACCGCATTGCGGTAATATTCTCTCCGCAGGTGGGACACGAAAAAGATGGTCTGCGTTACCGCATAATATATAGAAAGAATCAGAAACCTTTCCGCATCCTCCGTCCAGTTACACATGAGCACGCCGAGAATCAATGAGATGCCCACACCAATCTGCCCTATGATAAGGAAGAGATTCGACCGCAGACGTGACAGCACACACAGAACCACCGCCCACACCAGCAGTCCCAGATAAAGTATGCCGTCGTTTATTGCATGGAAATAAAAATCACTTAAAAACAGCGAGAGATACCACGCTCCCATGCCGCAGCCCAGCAGCCCAAGAAATGCTTTATTCCTGCGGTCATGTGCCACAAGAATTCCTCCTGCCAGCGTGATCGCGGCACTGACGGTATACATCAGAACCATCTTTACTCCCTGGCTAAGATACGGCAGCACCAGCATCGCAAAAAACACCAGACTCAGGAAGATCAGTCCTGCAGCGCAGACCGGCAGAATCGCCCTGCCGATCGTTTTTTCCAGATCCTGCTTCCCGGATGCCTGCTGGTATCCCGCCTGTGCTGCCACCGGCCGCGGCGGTGTCTGCTGATACGCCTGTTGCGGTTTTCCCGGCTCCGCTGTCTGCGCTGCCGGCCGCGGCATTGTCTGATTCCACGGCTGTGCCGCTGCCACCGCCTGTCCATACGCCGGCCATCCATACGCCGCCTTCGGCATCGCCCCCTGACGGTATCCCGCCCGTTCGCGGTCTGCCTGTGCCGCAATTACTGTGCGCAGCGCTGTCAGCTGTCGTCCCAGCGCATCCACTTCCCGCTGCATCTGCTCAATCTTCATCCGTGTAAGATCGTCCCCCAGATCCCAGGACCGCCAGGCAAGCAGTAACTCATTGAACCGTCTCTGTTCCTCTAAAAGCCGGTTCTCACACTCCACTAATTGTTCCAGCATAAACTCCTCTTTCCTCTCCTGTCATTTAGTTCTCTGTCACTCATTGTAACGTACCCTCATTTAAAACACAAGAACTGTCCACGCGGGCGTTTCCTCGAAAAAATTGTTTTTACCATTAAGATTTTGCCAATTTCTACGCTTTTTTTCCCAAAAACAATTTGTATATGCTATAATGTCTTTGATTATTCTTTAAGGAGATTTCTATGGACATTATTATCGTAGGCTGTGGAAAAGTTGGTTTTACGCTTGTCGAACAGCTCAGCAACGAAGATCACAATATTGTTGTCATTGATGAAAAGCCGGAAAAGGTTCAATATATTACCGACCGTCTGGATGTGATGGGCATCGTGGGGAACGGCATCAACCATAAGACACTGCTGGAGGCAGGCATCGCCACTGCCGATCTTTTAATCGCAGTTACCGGAGATGATGAGAAAAACCTTCTGTGTTGCGTGATTGCCAAGAAGACCGGCCACTGCCAGACCATCGCGCGCGTGCGCAATCCGATCTACAACGGCGAGATCGCCTTCCTGAAAAAGGAATTCGGGCTCGCCATGATTATCAATCCTGAGTTGACGGCAGCCAACGAGATTTCAAGAGTATTTCAGTTTCCTTCCGCCATCCGTGTGGATTCTTTTGCAAAGGGGCATGTAGAGCTGCTTCACTTTAAAGTCAGCGAGAATTCCCCGCTGATTCATTTAAAGCTGTTCAATCTGCACCAGACCCTGCACAGCAACGTGCTGGTGTGTACCGTCATCCGCGGCAGCGAGGTCATCATCCCGAACGGTGATTTTGAATTCCGCGCCGGAGATACCGTCGCAATCGCTTCCGAGCGCCGCAACGCCATTGACTTTTTCCGTAAGATCGGCATCGTCAAGAACCGCGTCGGCAATGCCATTCTCGCTGGCGGCGGTAAGGTTTCCTTTTACCTCGCAAAGATTCTCATCCAGTCGGGCATCCGTGTGACGATCATCGAGATCAATCCGTCCCGCTGCGACGTTTTAAGCGAGCTGCTTCCGGAGGCGACAATCATCTGCGGTGATGCCACCGATCAGGATCTGCTGTCCGAGGAGGGCTTAGAGCAGGCGCAGGGTTTTGCAGCTCTCACTGGTCTTGACGAGGAAAACATCCTGCTGTCGCTGTACGCCAACGATGTCTCCAATGCAAAAACGGTGACCAAGATCAACCGGAGCAGCTTTAACTCCGTCATCAACGAGATGAATCTGGGAAGTATTATTTATCCGCGTGTCATTACCGCTGATTACATTTTAAAATATGTGCGCTCCACAGTGAATTCCATCAACAGCAACGTGGAGACACTTTACAAGCTTGCCGGCGGAAAAGCCGAGGCTCTGGAATTCATCATCAAGGAGAATTCTGCCGTCGCAGGCATTCCGCTGCAGGATCTGAATTTCCGCAAGAATACTTTAATCTGCTGCATCTACCGCAACGGTAAGGTCATTCTGCCGGGTGGACAGGATATGATGCTCGCCGGAGACTCCGTTCTGGTCGTCATTTCCGGATACCGCATCTCCGACATCAAAGAGATTCTGGAGGATTAACCTGCAATGAATTATTCCATGGTTTTATATATTCTGGGCTATATTTTAAAATTTGAGAGCGCGTTTCTGATGCTCCCGGCACTGGTATCGTTGATCTATCAAGAAAGGGCAGGCATTCCGTTTGTCATTACCGCTGCAATCTGTCTGGTTTTAGGGATTGTTTTCACACATAAAAAACCGTCTTCCTCGACCGTGTATACAAGGGAGGGGTTTGTTACTGTCGCCTTGAGCTGGATCGTTATGAGTATTTTCGGCGCTATCCCCTTCGTGTGGAACGGCGACATTCCATATTATGTAGACGCCCTGTTTGAAACGGTCTCCGGTTTTACCACGACCGGTTCAAGTATTCTCTCCGATGTCGAGTCCCTGTCGCATGCCAGCCTTTTCTGGCGCAGTTTCAGCCACTGGATCGGCGGCATGGGTGTGTTCGTCTTTATTATGTCGATCCTGCCTCTGATGGGCGGCTCTACGATCAACCTCATGAAGGCGGAGAGCCCGGGACCTTCCGTCAGCCGTCTGGTTCCGCACATCAAGGATACCGCGAAAATATTATACGGCATTTACCTTGCCATCACGCTCCTTGAGATTGTCATTCTGTGTGCGCTCGGCATGCCGCTGTTTGAGTCTCTTCTGACAAGTTTCGGCACGACCGGCACCGGTGGTTTCGGTTTCCGTAACGACAGCTTTGCAAGCTTTTCGCCCGCTATCCAGAACACGGTCACAACTTTTATGATCTTAAGCGGTATCAATTACACATTTTATTTTTGTATTTTATCGCGCAGAATCAAGGATGCATTCCGCATCGAGGAAGTGCGCTGGTATCTCTTTTTGATCTTTGCTTCTGTCGGAATGATTACCTATAATATACGCCCGCTTTACGCAAATACCAGGGACGCGCTGCGGAATGCCTTTTTCCAGGTCGGTGCGATCATCACCACCACCGGATATTCCACTGCCGACTTCGACATGTGGCCTGCGCTCTCCCAAACGATTCTTGTGACGCTGATGTTCGTCGGCGCATGTGCGGGAAGCACAGGCGGCGGTATGAAAGTATCCCGGCTGGTGATTTTATTCAAAACCATCCGCAAAGAGCTTTCCCTGATTATCCACCCCCGCGAGATCCGCAAGATCCGCATGGACGGACATGTCGTAGAACACAGCACCCTGCGCTCTACCAATGTTTTTCTGGTCATTTACTTTATTTTGCTCATGCTGTCAACGCTTATCATCAGCCTGGACGAGTTCGATTTTACCACGAACTTTACAGCAGTCGTCTCGTGTCTGAACAACATCGGTCCTGGCTTAAACCGTGTCGGACCGGCGCAGAATTTTTCGATCTTCTCGCCGCTCTCCAAGGTTGTGCTGATTTTTGACATGCTCGCCGGCAGACTGGAGCTTTTCCCGCTCATGATTCTGTTCATGCCGTCCACCTGGCGTAAAAAATAACGTGCAGCCGGCAATTTGGGCTGCGCAGTTTTGAACCGGTAGATATTTTTCTACCGGTTTTTTATTGGCTTTTTATGGGCTTTTTCTCTGCCCGCAGGCAGACGTTTTTACTTTTTCCTTGCCCTCTGCTTGCTTGTGGTATATATTTGTTATAGTTTTAAATTAGAAGTACACAGGAATGGAGATTGCTATGTGGATTGCAGATAACTGGAAAGATTACGAAGTCATTGACTGCTCAAAAGGAGAAAAGCTCGAGCGCTGGGGAGATTATCTTCTCGTCCGTCCCGACCCGCAGGTCATCTGGGACACGCCGAAGACCGAGCGCGGCTGGCGCAAAATGAACGGCCATTACCACCGCAGCGCCAAGGGCGGCGGGGAGTGGGAATTTTTTGATCTTCCCCAGCAGTGGACCATCCATTACGGCAAGCTGACTTTCAACTTAAAGCCGTTCAGTTTTAAGCACACCGGACTGTTTCCGGAGCAGGCTGCCAACTGGGACTGGTTTTCCGAAAAGATCCGCAGCGCCGGACGTCCGATCAAGGTGTTAAATCTGTTCGCCTACACTGGCGGTGCCACGATTGCCGCCGCTGCTGCCGGTGCCAGCGTCACGCATGTGGATGCCTCCAAGGGAATGGTGACCTGGGCGAAGGAAAACGCCGTCTCTTCCGGTCTTGGTGATGCCCCGATCCGCTGGATTGTGGACGACTGCGTAAAGTTTGTTGAGCGCGAGATCCGCCGCGGCAACCACTATGATGCGATCATTATGGACCCGCCTTCCTACGGAAGAGGACCCAAGGGTGAGATCTGGAAAATCGAGGACGCCATCTATCCGCTGGTGCAGCTCTGTGAGCAGTTGCTGTCGGACGATCCTCTGTTTTTCCTGATCAACTCCTACACCACTGGTCTTCAGCCGGCAGTGCTCAGCTATATGATGAATACCGTCTTAAAAAAACACGGTGGTCATATCGCCGCAGATGAAATCGGTCTGCCGGTTTCCAGCAACGGTCTGGTGCTTCCGTGCGGGGCAAGCGGCAGATTTGATCGCTAAGGGCGGGAACGATTTTGTCCTGTTTTTGCACAATTTTTGTAAATAGTTGTTTTCCTGCATACACAATACAATTTTTGTGGTACGCTGTTTTTATGCAAAGGTGATACGGGGATCCGGATCACCGGCAAATAAAAACGAACAGGAGAATGATTTCTATGGCACAGTTTGTAAAATTAGTTCCCGAGAATTTAAAGGCGCTGCGCGAAGTAAATCCGCGCCTGATGTCTTATAATGTAGAATTCGCCGAGGTAACCGGCGGCACCTTCTGGAAAGCGTACACACCGGAGCAGGTTGCAGGAACCGAGGAATTCCATGTCGCTCCGAGCGCAGACGGCATTGCTGCAATGTACAAGGATCTGATGCAGGTATACGCACCGATCGATCTGTACAACGAGAAGCTCCGCTCCCTCGCAAAGGAGCTCGGAACCGCATGGGTGCGTGTGTCCGGCACCTGGGCAACCAAGACTTACTATGATTTTGACAATACAACAGGCGGTATTGCTCCGGAGGGCTACTTAAATGTCCTGACAAAGGAGCAGTGGATTGGTGTGCTCGACTTCGTAAAAGCGATCGATGCGAAACTGATGATTTCCGTTGCGAACTGCCCGGGTCTGCATTCCGCAGAGGAACCGTGGAATCCGAGTGAGGCGGAGAAGATTTTTCGTCTGAGCAAAGAACACGGCGTACCGATCGACGGCGCCGAGTTCGCAAACGAACCGAACATGATGGAGGATACCGGCTTCCCGGCTGGTTATACACCGGCTGATTACCACCGCGATCAGGATCTGTTTTTCGCGTGGGTACGCGCCAACTATCCGGAATGTATCTGTATCGGACCGAGCAGTGTTGGCGAGGGTCTTACCATCAATGGCGGTGATGACAACAGCAAGAGTGGTGGTATCGAGCAGCTTGTAAGAGAGAACTGCTCCACAACCGACCTGTTAGAGGACACCAAAGAGCCGTTGGACGTATTCAGCTACCATTATTACAACGGTGTATCCGAGCGTCTTGCTTCCGTGATGCCAAGCGGACACTGGCTGGCAGATACCGCCCATACCGAGGCGTATCTGGACGTTGCATTAAACTGTGCGCGCACCTATGCTCCACTCCGCGACAAATACTGCCCGGGCGGCGAGATGTGGGTAACGGAGTCCGGCGACGCAGGCGGTGGCGGTGATACATGGGCTTCCACGTATCTGGATGTTTTCCGTACCTTAAACGAGCTCGCTGGATTCGCAGCGATCACAGACGGCGTTATTTTCCACAATACACTGGCTTCTTCCGACTACGGCTTCCTGGCCCGCGAAGTATTTGATCCGCGCCCGAACTATTTTGCCGTATTGTTGTGGAACCGCCTGATGGGTACGACCGTTTACGATACCGCAGAGCCAATCCGCGAGGGCGCACATGTCTTCGCACATTCCCGCAAAGATGGAAAAGAGGGCGTTGTATATCTTGTGATCAACAACTCGCTGACAGAGGCAACCACCGTAGAGCTTCCGAAGAGCGCAGAGCGCTACACACTCGCCGGCGAGGGCGGCAACGTGCGTGCCGCTGTCATGACTTTAAATAGCAAGCCACTTGTTCTGGGTGCCGGCAATTCGCTTCCGGAACTCACTCCGGCAGCACAGGAAGCCGGAACAGTGACTCTTGCACCGGCAACCTGTACATTCTTCGTACTGTAAGCAGCGCGGGGAAGCAATCTGCACCGATGAGTAAGCCGTATAAGCTGGCTAGTAAGTTGCATTACTGGCTACAGTGGGGCTTAAGTAAGTTGCAACGGCATGTGCGTTAATACTTGTATCGGCTGGCTGGCAATATACCGGTATGTAATCTGTAATGACTGGCTGCATGGATAGGTACGTTGCATACACTGGCTGGGCTGCAACGTTGTGTGACCTGCAACGACTGGGTAAATTTGTAAGTTACATCGACTGGCAAGCTGCAGGGCTGAGCCTTACATGCACCCACAGGAGCTTTCTTGGTCAATCATTGTTTGCTGATGTTGTGCATAAGATCAAAACGGGTCTACAGAGGACTTTTTCTCTCTGTAGACCCGTTTTTGCGTACAATCTTCTATTTTTTTGACTTACATGGCTGCATTTTGGCTTCCGCCGGGTCTGGCGACACTCTTTTTCTCTCCCAGACCCGAAACTAATCTCTTTTCGGGTCTCACGCGCTGGTTTTCCCTTCCCAGACCCACGAATCGCACTTTTTTCTTCCCACGCGCATAATAACAAGGTCCCGGCGGGTCTGGAGAGACGTTTTTTCTCTCTCAGCCCCGCCGGAACCTTGCACAAGACCATTTTTCTTCTTAATATCCGGTCGGACGGTCTTTTTTCCCGACCTTGAGGCGCGACATCGCGCGCGCCAGCGATGCTTTGGAACGATAATACTCCTGAATGCTCTGTTTCTGGCGGAGCTGCTCCTGTGCACGCTCTTTTGCCTCCTCGGCACGCCGCACATCGATCTCCTCCGGGGACTCACAGGTGTCAACAATCACCATTGCACGGTTATTGATGATCTGTGCAAATCCGGTGCCTGTCACACCCACGATCTCCTCGCCTGTTTCGTCCGTGATGCGGATCTCGCCGATCTCAACGGCAAACACCATATTTTCGTGATGCGCCTGGATTGCTTTCTCTCCGTCATGCAGCGGCAGAACGACCTGCTCACATCTTCCGTCAAAAAAGACACGGTCACAGGCAATCACTTTCAGACTAAATGTATTCATGCCCCCATCTCCTTCGCACGCTCGATCACATCATCGATCGTACCTACATTGAAGAACGCTGCTTCCGGATACTCATCCATCTCACCGTCAATAATTGCCTTGAATCCTCTTACCGTCTCCTTAAGCGGCACATACTTGCCCGGCACGCCGGTAAAGTTCTCTGCCACGTGGAACGGCTGGGATAAGAACTTCTGGATCTTTCTTGCACGGTATACCACGAGCTTATCCTCCTCGGACAGCTCCTCCATACCGAGAATTGCAATGATATCCTGCAGTTCTGTGTACTTCTGTAAAATCTCCTGTACTCTTCTGGCGGTCTCATAATGCTCTTTTCCAACGACGTCCTCCTCAAGGATACGGGAGTTGGACTCAAGCGGATCCACCGCCGGATAAATACCCTGCTCTACGATCTTTCTGGAAAGTACCGTGGTGGCATCCAGATGTGCAAATGTCGTCGCCGGAGCCGGGTCTGTCAGGTCATCTGCCGGCACGTAAACAGCCTGTACCGAAGTAACAGATCCGTTCTTTGTGGAAGCAATCCGCTCCTGCAGTTCGCCCATCTCCGTCGCCAGGGTCGGCTGATAACCTACTGCGGACGGCATACGTCCAAGCAGCGCGGATACCTCAGATCCTGCCTGTGTAAAACGGAAAATATTATCGATGAACAGAAGTACATTCTGATGCTCCTCATCGCGGAAATATTCTGCCATCGTAAGTCCCGTCTCAGCAACTCTCATACGTGCTCCCGGCGGCTCGTTCATCTGTCCGAACACTAACGCCGTCTTATCCAGTACGCCGGATTCCTTCATCTCAGACCACAGGTCATTTCCCTCTCTGGAACGCTCTCCGACGCCGGTAAAAATGGAATATCCGCCATGCTCTGTCGCAATGTTGCGGATCAGCTCCTGAATCAATACCGTCTTACCGACTCCGGCACCTCCGAAGAGACCGATCTTACCGCCCTTTGCATACGGTGCCAAAAGATCGATGACCTTAATACCGGTCTCAAGCACCTCAACGACCGGGCTCTGGTCTTCAAAAGATGGCGGATCTCTGTGAATCACCCAGTGTTCCTCACCGTCAAGGCTTTCGCCTCCGTCGAGTGTATCTCCGAGCACGTTAAACAGTCTGCCCAGGGTCTTATTTCCAACCGGAACCTTGATACCGCCGCCCTCGGCAATAACCTCCATATCCTTGCATAAGCCCTCGCTTGCCGCGAGCATGATGCAGCGGACAGTATTATTGCCGATGTGCTGTGCAACCTCCATCACGCAGCGCTTTCCGTTGTTGTCCACTTCAAGCGCATCTTTAATATATGGAAGGTCATTATCTTCAAATTCTACGTCAACGACAGGTCCCATGACCTGTACAATTTTCCCTTTCTTCATACAAGCTCCCTTCCGCTTTATTTCTTTTTCTTGTTCTTCTGCGCTTTCGCACCGCCGCTCACCTCTGTGATCTGCTGTGTGATCGCCGCCTGCCGTACCCGGTTGTATTCGATCGACAGCGTCTGTATCATGTCCTTCGCGCTGTCCGTTGCCGCCTGCATTGCCATCATTCTGGAATTATGCTCGCTGGCAAACGACTCTACCAGCGCACAGTAGATATATCCGGTGACATAGTTCGGTACTACATGCTCCAGAATCGCCTCCATGGATGACTCCACCCGGATCTCCTCCTGGTAGATATCCGCCGGGGCAGGATGCAGGAAGTCTTCCTTTACAAGCGGAAGAAGTTTCATCTTCTCCGCATTCATAGAAAAAGAGTTTTCCATCTTTGTGTAGATGATATATACCTCATCAAGCTCATTTTCCGCGTACAGATCCATGACGTGATCCGCAATGACACGCGCGCGGTGAAGCGACGGGTTCTGCACGGTATACTTGAACTCCGCATCCACCGCGAGACCCTCTTTCGCAAAATACTGGCGTCCGAGCTCGCCGACGACAAACAGCTTATTGTTCTCGCCCTGCGTGAAAAGCTCATGCGCCATCTTGATGACGTTGTGGTTGTATGCTCCTGCCAGACCCTTATCCGCAGTGATCACGATATATCCACGCCGCTTTTCTTCCTCCGGGATCTCCTTCTTCTGGTCAAAATAGCGGTTCTGCACCTCCGGAATGTGGCGCAGGAATCTGGAAATGGAACCCTGAAGTGCATAGAAATAAGGTTCCGTCTGCTCAAGCTTCTGCTTGGCACTGCGCAGTTTGGCAGAGGATATCATATACATGGCGCTTGTAATCTTCATGGTATCCCGGATACTTTTCATTCGCTTTTGAATTTCCTTGGTATTTGCCATGCTCTATCACCTGCTCTTA
>ERZ780208.2726-NODE-2726-length-11728-cov-2.448042_pt1 | contig 11728 bp, 9 predicted proteins | sample MGYA00511167_ERZ780208 | MGnify/ENA primary metagenome ERZ780208 (study PRJEB29588, sample SAMEA2159202) | human gut metagenome | biome: human gut; feature: human-associated habitat; material: faeces | place: Denmark | collected 2008/2010 ... | reverse complement strand
CATGGTGAGCAGGATGGCATCCCGCAGGAACTGATAGCCCTTGATATGGGCGGGGACGCCGATCTGATGCAGGATCTCGGTAACGGTCAGCTCATCGCTGTCCACGCTGGTGTGCAGGATGTGCTTTTCCGGGCCAAGTGCCGCCTTGAGCACCCGTGCGGCAAGCACGGTCTCATCAAAGGGCTTTACAAAGTAGTAGGCAAAGCCTTCGTCCAGCAGCTCCTGTACCATCTCTTCACTCTGGAAGGCACCGGTCACGAAGAAGGAGGTGTGCCGCTCACCGGCGGCATTGTAGCGCTGCTTTACCGCAAGGGCATCCAGACCGGGCATAAAAGCATCCAGCAGGACCACCTGCGGGCGCACGGTGAGCATTTTCTGCAGGACCTTGTTTCCGTCCTTTTCCACAACGGTCACATCCACGCCCTTCTGCTCCAGCGCTTCGCGGCAGGCGGCAGTGAACGGGGCACCAGTATCCGACATCAAAAATCTAACTTTGTCCATGGTTGTTTCCTCCAATGTGTGCAGTTCCCTTAACACCATGGATTTTACCATAATTTTCCAGAACTTTCAACGGTTTATATTGGTAAATTTTGGCAAAGAAAATCGAAACCCGCAAATTATTTTGCGTTTTGGGTCTGCGTATGCGCTGTATCGCCTGTTTTTTCAACAGCGCGGGCCTGCTTGAGCATGGTCTGAGCAAAAATGCCGTAGCCCCGCGTGGGGTCGTTTACCAGCACATGGGTCACTGCACCCACCAGTCTGCCGTTCTGCAGGATGGGACTGCCGCTCATGCCCTGCACGATGCCGCCGTTTTTGCCAAGCAGCTGCCGGTCGGTCACGCGCAGGATCATGTTGCGGTGGGGGTCTGCGTCGTTTACCTTTTCAATGCGGATGCGGTATGCCTTGGGCACCTCGCCGTCCACGGTCGTCCAGATCTCGGCATCGCCCGGCACAACCTCCTGCGCAAAAGCCATCTCCAGCTCCGGGCCGGAAAATGCAGCCCGTGTTCTGCCATAGACCCCGGTCTTGCTGTTGATGCAGATGCTGCCAAGCGCATGGGTGCTCAGAAAGCGGCCCTTCAGCTCACCGGGGCTGCCCACGGTGCCGCTGGTACACCCCACGATCTGGCAGGGGACGATCTCGCCGCTGCGCAGGGCCACGCTCTCACCGGTGTCGCTGTCGCTGATGGGGTGGCCAAGCCCGGCAAACACCCCGGCGGCATTGTCCACAAAGGTCATGGTGCCTACCCCGGCGGAAGAATCCCGCACCCACATCCCGGCGCGCCACTGCCCGGCGGTGCTGTCCCACACGGGGGTCAGCCGGGTCTGGAATTGCTCACCATTGCGGATATAGACCACCTGCACCGGCGCGCCTGCGGCCGTTTCCAGAGCATCGTGCACGGCGTCGTTCGTCTCGGTCAGGGTGTCGTCCATGCGCACCACCCGGTCGCCCAGCCGCAGCCCGGCCTTCTTGGCGGGGTTCGCGGTGCCGTCCGGGGTGTTCAGGTCGGAAAAGCCCACAATGAGCGCACCCTCGGAGAACATCTTAACGCCGAAAGGCGTACCGCACACGGTTACCACCGGACGTGTTTCCACCAGAGCGCGCACAGTCTTGACGGGCAGCCACCCGCCAATGGACAAAGTGGCCTGATAGCTGCCCGCAGCCTGCGTGCTGGCCGCGTTGCGGGAGCCAGCGGTGCGCAGCGGCTGCACATAGGCAAAACGGGGCAGGGTAAGGGTCTGGCCGGGTTCCAGCAAAATTTCAGCAGGCAGACTGTGCCACAGCCAGCCCAGCACCGCCAGCGCGGCCACCAGAAGATAAGCTGCCGCAATGCTGCCAGCGCGGCGTAGTTTTGATCTGCGCATCGGCAAAAAGCCCCTTTCCGCCATGGAAAATGATACGATCGTCCGGCGATAGTATGCGCTGTGAAGGGCGGAAATATCAGTGCAGTGATTGACTTTTTCCGCCGGAACTGATACTATATTAAGGTGGTTTGGCCGCAGCTGCAGAATAGAAGAATACGCGGGTATGGTGGAATTGGCAGACGCGCAGGATTTAGGTTCCTGTGCCGCAAGGCGTGTGGGTTCGACCCCCACTACCCGTACCAACTAAGGTTGCTGAAAAAGGTGTAACACCTGAAACCCTTGCTGCGGCAAGGGTTTCAGCCGTTTCAGAGGACAAAATCGAGCACCAGACGAGATGGAGATGCAAAAGGCCATTTTCGTGATGTGGGGTGATTCGAACCTCTGAGTAAAGAGAAAACAGCGAGAGAAGCCCCCGCTGGTAGTTCAAATCGAACGGCCAAGGGGGGCTTCTCTCTTTGTATTGCGCGGCTGTTTCAGTTGGTGGTATTGCTTGCTTTGTCCTTGGTTCCTTGGTGGTCTTGGTAATAGCTTTCTGCCATGGTTTTGGATATACTTGCGTTGCAAAACGAGGAAAGGAGCGCAGACCATGGCAGACAAGAAAAATCTATGCGCCCAAATCGACATCGCCCTGCACAACCGGGTAACAGAAGAAAAAGACCGCCTGGAGATGACCACCAGCCAGTACATCGCATCACTGCTCACTGAATACTACAAGATGAAAGATGAGAATGCTGGCCACCTTGGCTGGAGATCTCACGATCTCCGACACCACGGCAAAGAAGCTGCTGGCGGATCTGCCCGCTGACCTGGACCCGGAGCGCCGGGCCGTGGTAGAGACCGCCTGCAGACTGGTGGGCAAGGTCAACTACTTCTGGGGCGGGAAGTCCCTGGTGATCGGCTGGGACTCCCGCTGGGGCCAGCTCACCAAGGTATGGGCGGACAGCAACTCCACCACCGACACATATCGACCCTATGGATTGGACTGCAGCGGATTTGTCGATTGGGTATTTTACAATGTCACGGATGGAGAGTACGTCATAGGCCACGGCGGCGGTGTCCACATGCAGCACACCTACTGTACCCCCATCTCGTGGAATGAGGCCCAGCCCGGCGATCTGGTGTTCTATCCCGATGATGAGCATGTGGGAATCGTAGGTGGCAGAGATGAAAGCGGAAACATGCTCATCATCCACTGTACGTTCAGCCAAAATAATGTGGTGATCACCGGCCTGGAGGGCTTTACCTCCATTGGACATCCCTTGTATTACGGGGAATAAAATAAATCTCGCGGTGAGACACAATTTCTGTCGGAATCAGGTCTCGCCGTGAGATTTTTTAATCTTCAAACAGTTTGGAGACTGGAATTTCCAGCACTTCCGCAACCTTAAGCATGATTTCCATGGACACACCGAAAGCCCGGGTTTGGCTTTCAATCTTTGCAACAAATGACTATGATTAATTTGCTGGCCGATATTCAGGCGAAAATGGCAGAAGGTTAATCAACGGGGTGCGAGCGGTGGCCAAAGAAATACAACCGCAAAGAAACTGCCCGGACAGTTTGTCTTTTGAAAAAAGAAATCAGTAATTATGAAGAAGATCGGCTCAGCAGCCGTTTTGCAGCGCTATACGATACTATTAAGCAAATGAAAAAGAATGGTTGAGATTGGATCATAGTTTACCTTAAAAAGTAATTCTCGGTGCTATATGGGGCAGGATCCAACGCTTTTGTTGTCTCCTGCCCCATATTTGTTATATCTGTTGTGTAATTAAAATTCCAAATTATGACCGTCTTTTTTAGAAAATAGGTGGACCACATTTCCACCAAAAATAAACGAAATGGAAGTGCCACTTTCCGAAGGGATATACTGGGCTCCATCCATACCCGAGGTCTGGGCAACAATAATGCTATCCCGACCATTGATATCCACATGAAGATGGACCGCACTCCCCATCATCTCTGAGACTTCTACCTTGCCATGCACCCCATGTTCACCATTCTCCAACAGCATAATGTGCTCAGGCCGGACACCGAGAATAATCTCTTGGGGGGGTACACTAGCTTGATACAACCTTTCTTGTTTCTCGACGGTAGGCACTACTCGAATACCGCCCATCAAAACAGAATATACGCCGTCTTCATCCCTCTTCAACTCCGCATCGTAGAAGTTCATCTGTGGGACCCCTATAAAACCTGCTACAAAGAGGTTGACCGGGTGATCGAAAACCTCTTGAGGTGTTCCAATTTGCTGGATAACACCGTCTTTCATGATAACAATGCGGTCACCTAAGGTCATTGCCTCGGTCTGATCGTGGGTAACATAGATGAATGTGGCATTGATACGCTGGCGTAGCTTGATGATCTCAGCGCGCATCTGGTTACGCAACTTGGCATCCAAATTAGATAAGGGTTCGTCCATGAGTAGAACTTTGGGCTCTCGTACAATAGCTCGGCCAATGGCCACCCGCTGCCTCTGGCCACCTGACAGCGCCTTAGGCTTGCGCTCTAGATATTCCGTAATTCCCAGGATCTCCGCCGCCTGATTCACACGACGGTCGATCTCCTCCTTAGGTAACTTGCGGAGTTTCAGTGGAAATTCCATATTGCCCCGCACCGTCATGTGGGGATATAGGGCATAGCTTTGAAACACCATAGCGATGTCTCGATCCTTAGGCTCCACATCGTTGACCGGTTTTCCGTCAATATAGAGCTCACCCCTGGTGATCTCCTCCAACCCTGCCACCATCCTCAGCGTGGTAGATTTTCCGCAACCGGAGGGCCCGACTAATACAATGAATTCCCGATCACTGATATTCAGGTTGAAGTCCTGCACCGCGAGAACGCCTTCGTCCGTTACCTTGAGATTACTTTTCTTTTTCTCGCTGTGTGGATATACTTTTTCAATATGCTGTAAACTGACTTCAGACATAATAAGCACCCCTTTCTGAGATGGCTTTCATTTTAAATGCCAGATATCCTGGTCATATTCCGCGATAGTACGATCGGAGGAAAAGAATCCAGAGCGGGCAATATTGACCAGCATCCTGCGGCTCCACGCGTCCCGGTCGTCGAAGTCGGTTAGGCAACGCTCCTTCACCGCAATATAGTCCTCCAGGTCTAAAAGGGCCATAAAGTAGTCTTTGGAAATAAAGTCCTTGTAGAGCCGGCTAAGGCTCTGGGCATCACCCATGGTCAGCAGCTGGGGGCTGATGATGAAGTCCACCAGACGCTCCACCTCTGGCTTCTGCCAGTAGTCGCTGCTACGGTAGGCGCTATTCTGATAGAGGTCAATGACCTCATCAGCCGAGCGGCCGAAGATGTAGATGTTCTCCTCCCCCACCAGCCGGGAGATCTCCACATTGGCCCCGTCCAACGTACCCAGGGTGACAGCACCGTTGGCCATGAGCTTCATGTTGCCGGTACCACTGGCCTCCTTGGATGCCAAGGAGATCTGCTCGGACACATCGCAGGCGGGCACCAGGAGCTCGGCGGAGGAGACATTGTAGTTTTCCACCATCACCAGCTTCAGCCAGGGGGACACCTGAGGGTCCTGGTCGATGAGCCTGCTCAGGCACAAAAGCAGGTGGATGGTGTCCTTGGCTAGGGTATAGGCAGGGGCGGCTTTGGCACCGAACACCATAGTCACCGGCCGGGTTGGGGTACGGCCCTCCTTGATCTGCAGATACTTCCAGATTGCATACAAAGCATTCATCTGCTGACGCTTATACTGGTGCAGCCGCTTGATCTGGATGTCCAGGATGCTATCGGGGGTAATCTCCGTCCCGCGCCCCTTCAACCACCGGGCCAGTTTCGTCTTGTTTTCCCCCTTGACGGACAGCAACTGCTCACGGAGAGCGCTGTCCTCCATGTAGTCCATCAGCCCCTCCAGCTTCCCCGCATCCCGCTTCCACTCCGGGCCAATGGCCTGGGTGATGAGATCGGAGAGAGCAGGGTTGCAGCCCATCAGCCAGCGGCGGAAGGTGATACCGTTTGTTTTATTGTTGAACTTCTCTGGGTAGAGCACATAGAAAGAGTGCAACTCCGTATTTTTCAGGATTTCGGTGTGCAACTCGGCCACACCGTTGACCTTGGCGCTGCTGTGGATATCCATGTGGGCCATGTGGATGACATCGTGCGCATCCCAGATGGCAAGCTTGGGGGCATCGCTGCGTTTCCGGGCCCGCTCATCCAGGGCACGGATAAAAGGCAGTAGCTGGGGGGTCACCTGTTCCAGATAGGAGGCAGGCCATTTCTCCAGGGCCTCGGCCAGGATGGTGTGGTTGGTGTAGGCACAGGTACGCTCTACCAGATCCATGGCCCGCTCTAGCTCCACCCCCCGCTCGGTTAGCAGACGAATGAGCTCCGGAATCACCATGGATGGGTGGGTGTCGTTGATGTGGACAACGGCGTACTTGTCCAGCTCTTCCAGGGCGTGCCCCCGCTCCTCCAGTTCCTGCAGAATCAGTTGGGCACCAGCGGAAACCATGAAGTACTGCTGGTATAGTCGCAGCAGCCGCCCCGTCTCGTCGCTGTCATCGGGGTAGAGGAAGGAGGTCAGGTGGTGGGAGATGTCCGTTTTGTCAAACTGGATGCCATCCTTGGGGGGGGAGCGGGTTGCTCCACGTCAAAGAGGTGCAATCGGTTGCAAATGCCATTCTCATAGCCGGGAATCTCCAGGTCGTACAGTCTGGCGTTCAGAGAGAAGCTCCCGAACTTTACCGGGTAGGACACCCCGGTATCCAGCAGCCAGGACTCCGGCGCAATCCAGGGGTCGGGCATCTCAGTCTGCCGGCCAGTGTCCAACCGCTGACGGAACAGGCCATAGTGGTAATTGAGGCCCACACCGTCCCCGTTGATTCCCAGGGAGGCGATGGAGTCCAGAAAGCAGGCGGCCAGACGGCCAAGGCCGCCATTCCCGAGTGCTGCGTCCTCAATATGCTCCAGACACGCAAGATCGACGCCTTTTTCGGCAAAGGCCGCTTTCATTTCACGCAAAATGCCAAGATTGAAGAGATTGCTGTAGACCAGACGCCCAACAAGATACTCCGCAGAAAAATAGAACGCGCGGCGGCCCGGCGCCTGACGGCGCTTAGTCTTCGTCCAGTTGTCGCTGAACTCCATCATAATGACCTGCCCAAGCGCCTCATGCAGCCGCTCTGGGGTTGTTTCCTGCAGCGTCTCGTCATGCTGGAAATGCAGCAGCGCTTCCGTCTGTTTTACGATTCGTTCCGAAAATTCGCTCATAGGTTACTCCTTCCATGGGACCCCGCCGTACAAACTGCCGGCGGCTTTTACAGAAGCATCCACCTATCCGGCAAGGACAGGTGGACGCCAGATAACTCGAAGGTATTATACACGATTTGAACGCTCTGTCAAACCTGCAATTTTTTTTGCCAGCGTTTCATTGGCTGCGCCGGGCAGCATACGCCAGCGCCAGTTCGACGGCAGAAGTCTGCCGGGCTCGTTCATGCGGGACTCCTTGCCTAAGCGCAGATAGTCCTGCATCTGCATGATAAACAGCTGTGCCTTAGACTGCATACCAGCTTCCATGATGGCGTCTGCCAGATCGTCTTCCGGCGTAATGCCGAGATAGTTCCGGGCATAGGCGTCCGTTTCCACGTCGATCCCCTCGCACCACTGAATGAGCGTTTCATTGTCGTGCGTGCCGGTGTAGCAGATGGAGTTTTCAGGGTAGCGGTCGGGCAGATAGTTGCTCGGCTCACGCGGATCAAAGGCAAATTCCAGCACCTTCATGCCAGGGAAGCCGGAATCAATCACAAGCTGCTGTACCTCCGGCGTCAGGAAACCGAGATCCTCGGCGATAAAATCGGTATCCGGGCAATTCTTCCGGATAGCATTTACAAGCTTCATGCCGGGACCCTTGACCCATTCGCCCTTGCGGGCCGTGCGGTTGACAGCAGGAATGGCCCAGTAGCTTTCAATCCCGCGGAAATGGTCGATGCGGACAACATCGAAACTCTCCCCTGCCGCGCGCAGGCGTCGCATCCACCAGGAGAAGCCGTCCTGTTCCATGTGCGCCCAGTCATAGATGGGATTGCCCCAATACTGTCCATTGGCGTTGAAGCCGTCAGGCGGGCAGCCCGCAACGACGCGTGGACGGCGGGTACGGGTCAACTGGAAATTCTCCGGGTGCGACCAGACATCGGCGGAGTCCAGCGGAACATAGATGGGGATATCGCCGATAATCAACACACCGTTTTCATGGGCATACTCCCGCAAACGCTGCCACTGCGTGTGGAAGCAGTACTGGAGGAAGCGATGAAAATCAAGTTCGTCGTGCAGCAACTCCCGATAATGCGTCATCGCCTCGGGCTGGTGCATCCGGATATCGAGCGGCCACTCGGTCCACGGGCCGTCGTTATAATATGCCTTGACGGCCATAAAGAGTACATATTCATCCAGCCACGCGCTCTGCTCACGGACATATTCCGCATAGTCTTCGGTCGGGGCCTTGTGGAATCGGCTCCATGCCAAATGCAGCACCCGTAGGCGCTGGTCGTACATTTTGGAAAAATCGACCTGATCGGCGCGGCTGCCCCAATCGATGCGGTCCAGTTCCTCCTGCAGAAGGTACCCGTCCTTAACGAGTGCATCCAAATCGATCAAATACGGGTTTCCCGCAAACGTAGAGAATGCCTGATAGGGGGAGTCCCCGTAGCCGGGCGGGTTGATCGGGAGGATCTGCCAGTAGGTCTGCTTTGCCTCTTTCAGAAAATCAATAAAGTCATAGGCTGCTTTTCCCATGCTGCCAATGCCGTAGGGCGAGGGCAGCGAGGTAATGTGCATCAGGATTCCACTGCTTCTTTTCATACTATCACTCTTATTTCGCTTTCGTTGAAAACAGGCAAAAGCGGCATTGGGGCGCTGTTTTCAGCTGTTTTCGAGTTTTCTGACGCTTTCACGGTTGGAAAGTGTAAACGGTACAGTCATATGGCGGGCATGCCCGCTGCGCTCGGCGCAGTCCATCAGAACGGAGAAGCTGCGCCGGGCCAGAAGCTCGACAGACTGGGAAACGGTCGAGAGTTTTGGGGTATAGAAGCTGCCGATTTTCAGTCCATCGTAGCCAATGATGGAAATATCGTCGGGAACGCGCTTACCCGCATCCACCAGCGCGCGAATCGCCCCGATGGCTATGACGTCGGCCATGGCGAACACGGCAGTGACCTGCGGTGTGACGCGCAGGACAGCCTGCATGCCGATATAGCCGTCTTCATAGCTGTAGCGGCCGGTATGGTAATAGGTTTGCTCATCAAACCGCATCCCATTCTTCTCGAACGCCTCTACGCAGCCTGCGTAGCGCTGTGCGGATGTATCGGACAACAGCCTGTCGCCGCCGAGAACCGCAATATGCCGGTGACCACAGCGGATCAGATAGTCAACAGCGCAGGCTGCGCCCTGCCGGTCGTTGGTCGTAACACTGGACAGGTTCTCGAACGGCAGATCGCTTGCGTCATTCGTAACAATGACGGAAGGGACGTGGATCTTGTCGAAATCGCCGACAAAATGACGGTTTGTCGCGCCGAGGAACATCACGCCCATGGGCTTACGCTCCCGGCAGAGTTTCACAGCGCGCAGCACCTCATTGTCGTCTTCATCAATAAAGTCAACGATCAGAGGATGCGTTGTGCGTGAAAACAGCGATTGCAGCTGCTCAACCATGCCGGCGAATAATTCATTCGCCGTTCCCTTGACGATGATAAGCACAGTGTTAGAACGCTGCTGCTTTAAAAGCTGGGCACTCTCATTGAGTTCAAAGCCGCTTTCCTGTGCAATGGATAAGATTGCCTGCCGGGCCTTATCCGAAACATTGGGCTGGTTATTCAGCACGCGAGAGACAGTTCCGAGCGAATAGCCGCTCAGTCTTGCCAGATCTTTGATCGTCATAGCTGTTTACTCCCTCTTGGATGATTCCATGTCTGTATCACCATAATACAGGTTTTCACAAAAAACCACAGAAAGCAAACAATTTTTTGTTTTTACCCCTTGACGGCGCCTGCGGCGACGCCCTTGATGATATACTTCTGGCAGCAGAGATAGAAGATGACAACCGGAACAATGGACATCAGGATCAGCGCCATGGTAGCGCCCATATCGACCGATCCGTAGCTGCCCTTGAGGTACTGAATGTGGATGGGGATCGTTCGGAATTCGTTGATATCCAGAACCAGATACGGCAAGAGGTAGTCGTTCCAGACCCACATGATCTCCAGAACGCCAACGGAAATGAAAGTCGGCTTCATCATGGGCAGGACAACCTGGAAGAAGGTCTGCACAGGGGTGCAACCGTCAATCACAGCAGCCTCTTCAATGGAGCGCGGGATGGACTTGACAAAGCCTGTGAACATAAACACAGCGAGGCCCGCACCAAAGCCGAGGTAGACAATGGGAATTGTCCACGGGCGATTGAGCTTCAGAGTATCGGCGGTCTTTGCCAGCGTGAACATGACCATCTGGAACGGGACGACCATGGAGAACACGCACAGGTAGTACACAATGCGGCAGACGAGGCTGTCGACACGGGAAATATACCACGCGGCCATGGACGTGCAGATGAGGATCAGAGCAGCGGAGAGCAGCGTGATCATCAGGCTATACTCGACAGATTTATAGAATGGATAGTTGCCAAAGGTCATACCCTTGATATAGTTCTGCAGCCCCATGAAGGTGTCGCTTTTGGGGAAGGCAAACGTATCAAGGTTAATAGCGGCGTTGGTCTTGAGAGAGTTGACCAGAACGATGAAGATTGGGTAGAGATACGCAACGGCAATGATTGCAAACACGACCGTCAGGACGGTATGCGAACGGCGCTCTTTCTGGAAGCCGGTATTTTTCATTACTGATCGACCTCCTTCTTTCTGGTGGACACAAGCTGGGCAATGCTGATGATCGCAACCAGGATAAAGAACACAACTGCCTTGGCCTGTCCGGGGCCTTTGGAGTTGGAGGTGTTGGAGTTGACGATGTTCAGAGCCAGCATTTCCGTGGTCTTGATGACGTTGCCGTCAGCCAGCGTCTTAAAGGGTGAGCCGCCCGTGAGGGCCAGGTTCTGGTCATAGAGCTTGAAGCCGTTGGTCAGGGACAGGAACGTGCAGATGGTGATAGACGGCATGATGTTCGGGATTGTGATGTTCCAGAGCGTTTTCCAGCTGGACGCACCGTCGATCTTTGCGGCCTCCAGCATATCCTCCGGGATTGCCTGCAGGCCTGCGATATAAATGATCATCATATAGCCGATCTGCTGCCAGCACATGAGGATGATCAATCCCCAGAAGCCGTATTTGGTTTCCAGCACGACGGCTGTGTCGAAGTTGCTGAGGATGCCGTCGAAGATCATGAGCCAGATATAGCCCAGAACGATGCCACCAATGAGGTTCGGCATGAAGAAAACGGTACGGAAGATGTTCGAGCCCTTGATACCCTTAGTCAGAACGTAGGCAACAGCAAAGGCCAGAACGTTGATGATGAGCAGGGATACGAGCGCAAACAGCGCCGTATACCAGAACGCGTGGAGGAAGCCCTCATCCTGGAAGATGGTCTGGTAGTTTTTCAGTCCCACCCACGTCCACTTGCTGGTTGTCTTGAACTTGCAGAAGGACAGGAACAGCCCCTTTGCAAACGGGTACAGGAAGCCCACGCAGAACGCGGCGAACGTCGGCAGCAGGAACAGCCAGCCCCAGCGCTGGATTGGGCGGCGGATCAAGCTGCATGACAGAGCCGAATCGTCATGTTTTTTCTTCTTCATCATGCTTCTCCTTTATTATTTATATACTTTCTTGACAATTTCACAGACAAGCGCCCGGCCTCCGGGCGTTTGTCCGCAAAATCTTCGGCTGCGGCCGGTTCT
>ERZ780208.2719-NODE-2719-length-11754-cov-6.269168_pt1 | contig 11754 bp, 10 predicted proteins | sample MGYA00511167_ERZ780208 | MGnify/ENA primary metagenome ERZ780208 (study PRJEB29588, sample SAMEA2159202) | human gut metagenome | biome: human gut; feature: human-associated habitat; material: faeces | place: Denmark | collected 2008/2010 ... | reverse complement strand
CAAACATCGGCTTCGCGCGGTTATGTTTTGTTCTGCGGCATCCATAAGGGACACACACGAAAGTCCTAAAATTGTCTGCTGACTTGCGGACACAGTCCGTAGAGTGTTCCAAACTTGGGAAGACACGGATTATCGCGGATGCAAGCATCCGGCGGGTTAGAAATGCCACTTTTTTTGAACAGAATTTCCATTTGCATTTTCAACTGAAATCCCCAAGTGTGCCTCTTGTAATATTCCTTATCGCTTCAAGGCAAACTGGCTATTCCCGATGCGACAGTCCTTTCTTCTGCCTTTATGCGCGGAGGTGTTCTTTGATGGTTTCAAGAACGGAATAGGGAATGTAGAGATGCCCGCGTCCGGTCCCGATCTGGATTGTGGGTTTGTTGGTGCCGTGGAAGTCAGAGCCGCCGCTGATGAGAAGCCCGTTCTCTTTTGCAAGCCGCTTGACGTACTGTTCCTCGCCGGTGGTGTAGGTCGAGTAGATCGCCTCGATGCCGTCAAGGTGGACTTCTTTTAACTCGTCGATCAGATGCTGTAAGGTCGTCTGGTTCATGTGGTAGAGCAGCGGATGGGCTAATACAGCGATGCCCCCTGCGGCGTGGATCAGTTCGACTGCCTCCATCGGGGAGACTTTAAAGCGGCCGACATAGCATTTGCAGCCGTCGCCGATATATTTTTCAAACGCCTCCGAGACGCTCCTAATCTGATGGCTGTCGTAGAGAAAACGTGCGATATTTGCGCGCGTGATGACACTGTCGGGATTGGCGGCAAGGAGTGCTTCCGTGGTAATGGAAAAGCCTTCGCGCTGCAGGGCAGCCACTATTTTTTCATTGCGCGCATCACGGCAGCGGCGGAACTCGTTTGTTTTCTCGATAAGGAGCGGGTGCTCCGGATCAATGTAGAGACCGACGATATGGACTTCTTTTCCACCGCCGGCTCTGGTGGGCAGCTCATATTCCGTGGAAAGCTCGATGCCGGGGATTAATTCAATACCACAGGCGGCAGCGGCGGGAGCAGCTTTAGAGACACCTGCCGCGGTGTCGTGATCTGTGAGCGCAAAGGCGGACAGACCGGCAGCCTTTGCGGCAGATACGATCTCGGTGGGAGTAAGGGTGCCGTCCGACTCGGTGGAGTGGACATGAAGATCTATGATGCGGTGTTCCATGGTAAAATCCTCTCTTCAGATAATCTAATTCAGACTAATCATAGAGAAAAAAATCACATTTGTCAAAAAAATATGGAAACCAGTTGAACACGTAGTAAAATAGAACTATAATATAAAGGTACTAAAAAATATACACGGATGTAGAGAATACAGCACACAGGAGGAGCGAAATTGTTTGAAAATGTACGAATCAAAGAGAGACTGACAAAAGCATTTGTTATGGTGGCGGCAATCACTGCCATAGGAGCGGTAGTCGGGCTGGCAGCGATGCTTGTGATGTCGAACCGTTATTCCAGCGCACTTGTGAATTACGGTTTTTCACAGGGAGATATCGGCAAGGCGATGATCACATTTGCCAACACGAGATCAGCGACCAGAGGAATCATCGGATTTGATGAGCAGGGACTGTTGGATGATGCCATGACAGAACATGACGAACAGAAAGCAAAGTTCGAGAATTACTTCGCAACCGTTGGGGATGTAGTAACGACGAGCGAGGAAAAGGCACTCTACCAGCAGATTTCAGATAAACTGCAGCAATACTGGGCAGCGGAGGAACCGATCATCGAGCAGGGTGCAACCACCGATGCTACACAGTCCACAGCGGCACAGCAGCAGATGAAGGAAAGTCTGGATCCGATCTACGAAGATATCTATGCAGATATGATAGAACTGATGAATACGAAAGTGACGGAGGGAGACCGCTTGTCCTCCACTCTGACGGCAGTCAGCGTGATTCTTGCGATTGTGATTGTGGCAGTGTCAGCTCTGGCAATGGTTATGGCCAACAAGCTTGGCAATCAGGTGGCAAAGGGAATCTCCGAACCGCTTGAGGCACTTGGCGAGCGGTTTAAAATGTTTGCACAGGGAGATCTTTCTACTCCGTTCCCGGAGGTTTCCACGCAGGATGAGGTCGCAGACATGGCGCGTGAGGCGGCAGACATGGCAGATAAGCTGAATCTTATCATCAATGATGCGGGAAGAATTCTCGGATTGATGTCACAGGGCAATTACGCAGTGCAGTCGGAGCACAAGGACGGTTATACGCTTGATTTTGAAAAATTGATTGTGGCGATGCGCGTTCTGCGCAATCAGATGATAGAGACGCTGACATCAATCGAAGATGCGGCAAACCAGGTTTCTGCCGGTTCCGGCAACCTTGCAGAGGCATCTCAGAGTCTGGCGGAGGGCGCAACGGATCAGGCAGGAGCTGTGGAAGAACTGCAGGCGACCATCACAAGCATTACAGAGAATATCCAGAAGACCGCGGAGCAGGCAGAGGAATCTTACCAGCAGGCAAGGCAGTATGCAGGTGAAGCGGATCAGAGCAAGAATCAGATGCAGTCCATGATTGATACCATGAGCCGCATCAACGAGTCTTCCAACAAGATTGGAAACATTATTACAGATATAGAGAATATTGCGTCACAGACGAACCTGCTGTCCTTAAACGCTTCCATTGAGGCGGCGCGTGCCGGCGAGGCAGGAAGAGGATTCGCTGTCGTTGCAGAGCAGATCCGGCAGCTAGCAGAGCAGAGTACACAGTCTGCGGTGGACACCAGAGAGTTGATTGAGGCTTCCCTCAAAGAAATTGAAGAGGGCAATCAGGCAGTAGAGCGTGTGTCCACGTCTCTTGAAGAGGTAATTGACGGAATCAAGCAGATTGCGGAGACTTCCAAGCGCTTGAGCGATAATTCCAAGGATCAGGCAGAAGCCATGAAACAGGCGGAGGAGGGAGTCAACCAGATTTCCGAGGTTGTACAGTCCAATTCTGCAACGGCGCAGGAGTCCTCTGCAACGAGTGAGGAGTTGTCTGCGCAGGCGATTGCACTGGATGAGCTGATTGGAAAGTTTGTATTAAAAAATTAAAAATTGACAGATTCTGCGGTTGCCGAACCGAAAGAAAAGGGATATAATAGCAAGAAGAAAAGTTTCAGAACAGGGGGGAAGTCACATGCAGCTGCTGACATTTACATTAACGGGAATGGATTATGGAATATCACTTGAGAACGTGGAATCCATTGAGAGTAAGATGAATGTCGTGGTTGTACCGACTTCTCCTGCCAATATCAGAGGCATCATCCGCCTTCACGGAGAGATCCTGCCGGTGTTTTCCCTTGCATCCAGATTTGGACTGGGGAACATTGCGGTGGACAACCTTGTGGTTGTCAATGTGGGCGGCATGAAGCTGGCACTTGAGGTGGAAAAGGTAAAGGAAATTGTGGACGTGGAAGATTCCAGAGTGCTTCCGATGCCGACACTGATGAGCGGACAGCAGTGCTGTTTTAATGATGTGGCTTCCTGTCAGAAGGAGCTGATTGTGATGCTTGATGTCAAGAGTCTGGTATCACAGGAGGAGCAGGCGGCGATCCGCAAGATGATCAGCGACAACACCAGCGACAAATAATAAAAAACACTTGACACGGATACGTGTGTGTGATAGATTTAAATAGTTGTTAGAAAACAAAGTAGAGTATCCACTCTCACCGGAGCACAAATACGTGACTCATGGTTCATATTTCAAAGTATTGCGAACATATCATGTTCCGGGTTTGAATGTTTAGTGGATAGTCTGCCTATCCACTTTTTTATTTGGAGGTACGATACCATTAGCGAGTTAATGATTAACGAACAGATCAGAGACAAGGAGATTCGTCTGATCGGAGAGAACGGAGAACAGCTTGGCATTATGTCAGCACGCGAAGCAATGAAGCTGGCGGAAGAGGCAGAGCTTGATCTGGTGAAGATTGCTCCAACCGCAAAGCCACCTGTATGCAAGATTATCGACTACGGCAAGTACAGATATGAACTGGCACGCAAGGAAAAGGAAGCCAGAAAGAAGCAGAAAGTGGTTGAGATCAAAGAGATTCGCTTGTCGCCAAATATCGATTCAAACGATTTGAACACCAAAATGAACGCTGCGAAGAAGTTCCTTAGCAAGGGAGACAAGGTGAAGATCACATTGCGCTTCCGTGGACGTGAGATGGCTCATATGAATGCGAGCAAGCACATTTTGGATGATTTTGCCGCAAGCCTCGGCGAAATAGCAGTAGTGGAAAAAGCACCAAAAGTTGAAGGTAGAAGCATCAGCATGGTGTTGGCAGAGAAAAAATCATAATTAAGGAGGAACATATCATGCCAAAAATGAAAACCAGCAGAGCAGCTGCAAAACGTTTCAAAGTAACAGGAACAGGAAAGTTAAAAAGAAATAAAGCTTACAAGAGACATATCTTAACCAAGAAGACAACCAAGAACAAGAGAAATCTTCGTAAGCCGGCAATGACCGATGCAACAAACGTTAAGAACATGAAGAAGATTTTACCATATTTATAGGAATAAGTTAAGGAGGAATGCAAAATGGCAAGAGTAAAAGGCGGATTAGGCGCTAAGAAAAAGCATAATAGAACATTAAAATTAGCAAAGGGTTACAGAGGCGCACGTTCCAAGCAGTATCGTGTAGCAAAGCAGTCTGTCATGAGAGCCTTAACAAGTTCTTATGCAGGCAGAAAAGAGAAGAAGAGACAGTTCCGTCAGTTATGGATCGCACGTATCAACGCAGCTGCAAGAATGAATGGTATTTCTTACAGCCAGATGATGCACGGATTAAAGGTAGCTGGTGTGGACATCAACCGCAAGATGTTAGCAGAGATGGCTGTAAACGACGCACAGGGATTTGCAGCACTGGCAGAGCTGGCTAAGAGCAAGGTAGCTTAAGGAACAGCAGACAGAACCTATCTCGTATGTGGGACAACCCATATGAGATAGGTTTTTTTATGTAACAGGAAAGCAGGATTTTTTGGTATCGGTATTATACAGCATCTGAATTTTGTATGTTCCAATTTACAGCAATATACGGTATAATATTAGCGATTTTTGAACGCAAAGGGAACTACGAAAGGGAAACGGGAATATTTATATGAAGAATATATGGCGTATTTTTGCAAAAGACATTAAGGGACTGGTGAAGAATCCATTCGCAATGATTATTGCGCTGGGACTCTGTGTCATTCCATCGCTGTATGCATGGTTTAACATCTATTCAAACTGGGATCCTTATGCGAATACTTCCAATATCAAGATTGCGGTCGTGTCGGAGGATAAAGGATACACCCTTTCGGATGGAACGACAGAGAACATGGGCAATGAAGTTGTGGAGGAACTGAAGGAGAATACCAAGATCGGATGGGTGTTCCTTGAGGATTCGGATGCCGCACTTGAAGGTGTCAGGAACGGAGATTACTACGCGGCTGTCATCATCAGCGATAGCTTTACATACAGTATGTATAATGTGTTCAAGGAGAACTTTAAGAATCCGACGATCACATATTATGAGAATGAAAAACGGAATGCGGTTGCAACCAAGATTACGGATACCGCTGTATCGACGGTAAAGCAGAGCATCAACGAGAAGTTTATCGAGGTGGTTGCAAGTACCATTTTTACACAGACGAACGAACTGTCCTCTGAGATGGAGAATCAGGATGTGTTCAGCGAATTTGAGGGCAAACTGACCAACCTGAACAACAATCTGATCGGTTACAGTGATATGATTGATGAGTTTATTTCGGCGAATGCAGTGCTGGAGGCAGAGATCAAAACCGCAGACGGAGAACTGCCGAAGCTCAGCAGCCAGATTCAGAATGGCGAGAAGAGTTTCCAGAATTCGCAGAGCAATCTGAATTCCACGAAAACTTCACTGGAGAATTTCAGCAGCAATGTGCAGACGACACTGGATGGCATCAATCATTCGATCAATTCCATCACAACGGATATCAACAACGCGAACCTGGCGCAGAATGCGCAGTCTACGGCAGACAATCTGAACAAGACGGCAACCGATACGGCGGAACTGATCCGACAGTTAAACCAGTTGAAGAAGAGTCTGGCAGATCAGGCGGCAAATTCATCGGGAACCACAGGCTCCACGGAGGGCACAGGCTCCACGGAAGGAACAGGCTCCACAGAAGGAACAGGCTCCACGGAGGGGAGCGGTTCCATAGATTCGATCGTGTCCGATGAGGTGAATCAGCAGATTCAGGAGATCTTAAATACCTTAAACAGCATGAACAATGGTGCTGAGGATATTCAGAATGCATTAAATGCTTTGCTCCAGCAGGGCGGTGGTACAGACGGCTCCGGTCAGATTGTTGCGGATAGGGTGAACAGATCTGTGGCAAGCGTGACACAGGTGTTAAACAACTGCAGCGAGTCGATCACCAATCTGAAGAATATGTATACCAACAGTCTTGTTCCGCAGATGGACGGAGTGTTAAACAGTGTATCGCAGATGCTCGGCAATGTGACAAAGCTTCTGGATAACTTAAATACCGCAGTAAATGATATGGGCGTGGTGTTTGACGGAATTCAGACAACGGTCAGTGACACGACGGAGAGCCTTGAGCAGATCCAGACCGTGATTGACAATGTGAGCACAAAGCTGACGGAACTGATCAAACGGTTGGAGAGTGCGGAAGATGATGAAAAAGTAGATGCACTGCTGAAGTTTTTGCAGGGTGATCCGGAGGATTACGGCGCCTTCTTTGCAGAACCGGTACAGGTGACGACACAGGAGATCTACGCGATTGCAAATTACGGATCGGCGATGACGCCGTTCTATTCCGTGCTTGCCCTCTGGGTAGGAGGAACGATTCTGGTGGCACTGATCAAAGTGAAGCCGGATACCGCAGGGCTTTCCAACCCGAAGTCCTATCAGTTGTTCTTCGGAAGATATCTGCTGTTCTTTGTGTGTGGGCAGATCCAGGCGGCGATTATTGTTCTGGGAGATATTTATCTGCTCCACTGCCAGATCCTCTATCCGGGCTTATTCTGGCTGACGGCAGCACTGGCAAGCTTTACCTTTACGCTGTTTATCTATGCGATGGCGCTGGCTTTCGGCGACGTCGGCAAGGCGGCGGCGGTCGTAGTCATGGTTATCCAGATTGCAGGTTCCGGCGGAACGTACCCGATTGAGACGCTTCCGGAGATTTATCAGAAGATTTATATCTTCTTCCCGTTCCCGTATGCCATCAACGCAATGCGTGAGACGATTGGCGGTATGTACGGAAGCGATTATATGAAGTATCTGGGAGAACTGCTGCTTTTTGCGGTGGCGGCGCTTCTGATTGGTCTTGTGATCCGGCTTCCGTTTGTGAAGATCAATCATTTTGTAGAAAAGCGTATGGAAGATACGGAAATGATGTAGGAAATGGGAGATTTTATGGAAAAGAAAGAAAAATACGAACAGATGTATGAGATGCTCGTGACGTATGAGCGCAAGATTCACGAGAAGAATCAAAAGAGAATCAGTATCGGTTTAAAGTGTATTATTATTATTCCGTTGATCTTCCTGTTCCTTCTGTTCTGGACAGAGAGCAATAAGGTTGTGTTTCTGATTCTGTGGATTGTATCGCTGTTTTTGCTGGCAGCCTATCTGATTCTGGTGGAGTATATGGACTATAACCTTCAGGAAAAGTTAAGCGAGATCAACGACGAGGGGACACGCGTGGATTCCCTCATCGGACTGGAGATTGATAATGTTCCGGGAAATCTCAGAAATGTGATTCAGAGGATTGACGACGGATTAAACTCAGAGGCGGAGACCCGGCTGATTGAGACTAAGGCATCCGGGGAAGAAACGCAGACTGTGGAAAAGGCACAGACTGCGGAAGAGACAGAGAAACAAAAGGATGCGGATGCACAGGCTGTAGAAGATGCAGATGCACAGAAAGATGCGGATGCACAGGCTGTGGAAGATGCAGATGCACAGAAAGATGCGGACACGGAGGTGAAGGAGAATGCGTAATATATTTAAGATTTTTTTCGCCGATGTCAAGCGCATCAGCACCAACGTGGTGGCTGTCGTTGTGATCCTGGGACTCTGTATTCTGCCGTCTTTGTATGCATGGTTTAATATTTTGTCAAACTGGGATCCGTACGGACCGTCCGCAACCAGAAATCTTAAGATCGCGGTGGCGTCGGACGACGAGGGAGTCACAATTTTAGGGAACAGTGTAAATGTTGGAAGCAGTGTCATCTCTGCGCTTGAGTCGAACACGACGATGGGCTGGGTGTTTACGGATACGACCGATGAGGCGATCGACGGCGTCTATGATGGAAGTTATTATGCGGCGCTCATCATCCCGGAGAATTTTACGGAAGATATGATCAGTTTCCTCGGCGGAGAGGTGGATCATCCGGATATTATCTATTATGAGAATGCCAAGAAAAACGCCATTGCCTCCAAGATCACACAGAAGGCCAAGACGGCTGTGCAGGAGCAGGTAAACAGCACGGTGGTGAGTACCCTTGCAGAGACCACGATGAAGGTGACGAACGCCCTCTCAGATGTGGATGCGGAAGATTCCGATCCGGCGGAGAGTGTTCTGGTAAGACTCAATAATTTAAGCAGCGACCTACAGAGTTACATCAATATATTGAACTCGTTTGTCAGCATTATGAATTCCGCCCAGAGTATTGTGGAGGCGAGTCAGACCATGCTTCCGAATGTGAACAACATGGTTTCCAACGGTCAGGCATCCATCAACAGCATGGAGAGTCTGCTGGTTGCGGGCAACAGCACGGTGAGTTCGACGGCGGATATGGTGTCGTACAGCTTTGACATGATGAACGATTCGTTAAATAATGTGTCGTCCGTCATTACCAATGCGTTAAACCGTCTCTCGGAGTATTCCCAGGGCACTTCTGTCACGGTACAGGGCTTATCGGCGATGATGCCATACGTGAGGCAGCTGTTTGATACTTCGGTATCCGGGTGGGAGGATACGGCGCCGGAGGATATGCAGGCGCAGATTAATGCAATCCGCACGCAGTTGGATACCATCACTGCGGACCTGACAGCGCTGGAGAACAATGCCGATACATCGATGGAGACGGTAAGGAATCTCAGTAATAAAATTGTGACGGAGATTGCAAACTGCCAGAAAGCGGTCGATGGACTGCGCAATGATTTTGCTTACAATGTCAAGCCGAAGTTAGAGAACACAATGAGCTCCATGCAGCAATCCATGATTGCCGCAGCGGGTATTTTAGACGGCGTAGATGCCGATTTTAACGGTGTGGAGAATGCACTTTCCGATTATCAAAGCACGCTTGAGCGTGGAAGCAACAGCCTTGGCGGATCACTGTCCATGGCGCAGGAGCTTCTCGCCAAGCTAAACAGCGTCACGGCGGATCTGGTAAGCTTACAGCAGAATGACCAGTATCAGGAGCTGCTTGAAATCGTAAAGAGTAATCCGGAGGAGCTGGGAGCCTTTATTTCTTCCCCGGTAAATCTGGAGACGGTCGGTATCTATGAGATTGAAAACTACGGCTCGGCGATGTCTCCGTTCTACACGATCCTCGCTCTCTGGGTAGGAGCGCTGATTCTGGTTGCGATCATCCACGTGAAGGTGCATCCGGTTGAGGGCGTCGAAAATGTGAAGCCGTACCAGGAGTATTTCGGAAGATACATGATCTTTTTCCTGGTGGGGCAGACACAGACGCTTTTAACGGTTCTGGGCAACCTGTTTTATATTAAAATCCAGTGCCATCACCCGGTATTATTCTGGCTGGCAGGCGCTGTGGCGAGCCTGGTATTTACCCTGTTTATTTACTCACTGACCGTGGCATTCGGCAATGTCGGTGAGGCGCTAGCGATTGTGGTCATGGTAATCCAGGTAGCCGGTGCCGGCGGGACGTTCCCGATTGAGACGCTGCCGAAGGTATACCAGATGCTCTATAAGTATCTGCCGTTCCCGTACGGCATGAATGCCATGAGGGAGACGATCGGCGGACTTTATAAGATGGATTACTGGAAGGATCTCGGAGCGCTCGGTATTTATGTATTGATTTCACTGTTTATCGGACTTGTAGTGGCAATTCCGTTCCGCAAACTCAATCATATTATCGAGAAGAACAAAGAGGGATCCGGAGTTATGATATAGCAACAGGGAGCAGATTATGATGCGTTTGATACAAATGGTTCTTTTACTCACGGGGCTGCTCATGGTGGCAGCTCCCGGGGCATGTACAAGAAAAGATGACCGGGGTAAGCCGGAGACCGAGAAGCGCACCCGCACGATTGGGGGATGGCTGACTGCGGCAGCGGTTATCTGGATGATTACGGAAGTATTGAGAAGTTTTTAAGTTATTTTGGGTATTCCTAATAGGTATACCCATTTTTTGTTCGGATATTGACAAAAAAAATGTACATTGTTATTATCAATGGTAAGTGTGATGTGTAATTTCAGATAGTAAGGAAGGTTTTCTTAAATGAGAAGACAGGTATTATCGCTTCTGGTTGAGAATAATCCGGGTGTGACGAGTCATATTTCGGGGCTGTTCAGCCGCAGAGGCTACAACATTGACAGTTTTTCCTCGGGAGTGACAGCGGATCCGCGCTATACGCGGATTACGATTGTGGCGAGCGGGGATGAACAGATTTTAGAGCAGATTGAAAAGCAGCTTGCCAAGCTTGAGGATGTGGTTGACATTAAGAAGCTGGAGCCGGGCTCGTCTGTGACGCGCGAGCTGATTATGGTCAAGATACGCGCCAGAGATACGGAACGCCAGCCGATTTTAAATGTGACGGAGATTTTCCACGGCAAGATTGTTGATGTGACACACGATTCCATGGTGATTGAGCTTACCGGGCATCAGGATAAGCTGGATGCATTTCTGGATCTGCTGCAGGGGTATGAGATCCTGGAGCTGGCAAGAACGGGAATTACCGGTCTGTCCAGAGGAACTGCCGATGTGAAGATGATCGACGAAAACGGACATCTGCAGAGTTTGTAATACATACTAATTGTGAACGAGCGGCAGACATCACAGATGCTGTTGCTATGTATAAAAAATGGAGGAAAAAGATATGTCAGCAAAAATATTTTATCAGGAAGACTGTAACCTTTCACTGTTGGATGGTAAGACCATTGCCATCATTGGATACGGAAGCCAGGGACATGCACATGCATTGAACTTAAGAGATTCCGGATGCAAGGTCATTATCGGTCTCTACAAGGGCAGCAAGTCCTGGAAGAAGGCAGAGGAGCAGGGATTTGAAGTATATACAGCTGCAGAGGCAGCAAAGAAAGCCGATATCATCATGATCCTGATCAATGATGAGAAGCAGGCGGATCTTTACAAAAACGACATCGAGCCGAACCTTGAGGAAGGCAATATGTTAATGTTCGCACATGGATTCAACATTCATTTTGGATGTATCGTACCGCCGAAGAATGTCGATGTTACCATGATCGCTCCGAAGGCTCCGGGACATACTGTTCGTTCCGAGTACCAGGCAGGAAAGGGTACTCCGTGTCTGATCGCTGTAGAGCAGGATGCGACCGGCAAGGCACAGGATCTGGCGCTTGCCTATGCACTTGGCATCGGTGGAGCAAGAGCTGGTGTGCTTGAGACAACCTTCCGCACCGAGACCGAGACCGATCTTTTCGGTGAGCAGGCAGTTCTCTGTGGCGGTGTGTGCGCACTCATGCAGGCAGGCTTTGAGACACTCTGCGAGGCAGGATATGATCCGAGAAATGCATACTTCGAGTGTATCCATGAGATGAAGCTGATCGTAGATCTGATCT
>ERZ780208.2716-NODE-2716-length-11767-cov-5.350922_pt1 | contig 11767 bp, 8 predicted proteins | sample MGYA00511167_ERZ780208 | MGnify/ENA primary metagenome ERZ780208 (study PRJEB29588, sample SAMEA2159202) | human gut metagenome | biome: human gut; feature: human-associated habitat; material: faeces | place: Denmark | collected 2008/2010 ... | reverse complement strand
GGGAAAAAACAAAAGACATTAGAAGAAAAGATAGAACAGGTTAAAAATTTCAGACCTATCGATGATACGTTTTTTGAAGTACTGGCAGATGATATTGGTGTATGTCAGGAGATGCTGCGTATCATTTTAGAAGATGAGAAACTCATCGTAAAAGACGTTATCGTACAGAGCAGTGAGAGAAACCTGTATGGGCGATCTGTCCGACTGGATGCACTCTGTATCCTTGGAAATGGAAAAAAGTGTAACGTGGAAGTGCAGCGTTCTAACGAGGATCACCATTTAAAAAGAGTGCGGTTCAATGCATCGGTCATCACGGTGCGGGACTCGCAGACGGATGATAAATTTGAGGAGACGATCGATCTGATCGTTGTGTATATTTCCGAGTTCGATATCTTTAAACGTGGCAGGGTGATCTATCACGTGGACAGCGTGATCCGGGAAACACAGGAAAAAGTAGATGACGGATTAGAGCGTGTATTCGTCAATACCGCAGTAAAAGATAGAACAACCATTTCAGAATACATGGACTGTTTTCTGCAAAAAGAGATAGATAATGCCAAATTTCCAAAATTAACCAACCGTGTGCATTATCTGAAACATGAAGAGGGAGGTGTAAACGCAGTGTGTGAAATAATGAGAAAATATTCAGAAGAAGTCGCAGAAAAAGCATATCAGCAGGGCGAGGAAGCCGGCAAAGAAATCGGTCAACGCCACACCGCCATCGCCGAACTCCAGTCCGAATCCAGATAACAGAAAAACATAATGAAACATGACAAAGAAACCATTTTTTAAAGGATGGTTTCTTTTTTTTAAGTTCATTTAAGGTTCGCCTGATAAGATATGTGCAAAGGAAAGGAGACACTTATGGCAGATCAGATGATATTTAAAAGGTGTGAGATCAAATATATGTTGGATATCACGCAGGCGGAACTGTTAAAAAATCAAATGAAACAGTACATGACCGCAGACGAGCATGGAGTGAGTACAATATGCAGTCTCTACTTTGATACACCGGACTATCTGCTGATCCAAAGATCAATGGAACACCCGGTTTATAAAGAAAAACTGAGATTGAGAAGTTACGGCACAGCAGACAAGGACACGACCGTTTTTGTGGAACTGAAAAAGAAGTATGAGTCTGTTGTATACAAAAGAAGAATTGCAATGACGGAGGACGAGGCAGAACGTTACCTGCTTTTTCATGAAAAAGTAAAAGACACACAGATCACCAGAGAAATCGATTACTGTCTGAAAAATTATAAAAAGCTGGCTCCGGCAGTGATGCTTTCCTATGAGAGAGAAGCTTTTTATGCGAAGGACGATCACGAGTTCCGGATCACGTTTGATCAGAACATTCTCTGGAGAAATTACGACCTTTCTCTTTGTAAAGGAATTTACGGAGAAGCAATTTTAGATAAAAATAAAGTGCTTATGGAAGTGAAAACGGCGGGCGCAATACCGCTCTGGATGGTTCATTTTCTGACAGAAAATCAGATTTACAAAACGTCATTTTCCAAATATGCGACCGCCTACCGCACGATTTATGCGAGAGAGCAGAGAAGAAGCTGTCCACCGGAAAATTTCTTTGTGTTTACCGGAGATGAGGTTGTGCAGCAGGCAATAAAATGTTAAAAAAGAAATGGAGAAATTAATATGTTAAACAATTTATTTACAGGAATTTTTGATACAGCAGGTGCGGCGGTGATTTCCGTGCCGGATTTTTTGCTCTGTATTGTGGTGTCACTGCTGATCGGGGCATTCATCACATGGGTTTACACTTATAAAAGCCGCTATACGACAAGCTTTGCAGTGACACTCGCAATGCTTCCGGCAATCGTCTGCATTGTTATCATGATGGTAAACGGAAATGTAGGTGCCGGAGTGGCTGTGGCAGGAGCATTTTCGCTTGTACGTTTCCGTTCTGTGCCGGGAACTGCAAAAGAGATCGGAACCATTTTTCTTGCAATGGCGGCAGGACTGATCGCAGGGATGGGGTATCTTGGATTTGCAGTATTGTTTTCACTCATTATGGGAGCCGTGATGTTTGTGTTAAATGTGACCGGATTCGGTGTAAAAAAAGCAGAAGTAAGAGAGAAAACACTTCGTATCACAATCCCGGAGGATTTAAATTACGGAGCAGCATTTGATGATCTTTTTGAAAAATATTTATCATCCTGTGAAGTAGTCGCTGTGAAAACCTCCAATATGGGAAGTCTTTACAAACTTACCTATCATGTGACGTTAAAAGACAATGCGGAAGAGAAAACATTTCTCGATGAATTGAGATGCAGAAACGGAAATCTGGAAATCAGTATGATGAGACAGGAGGCAAATGTCAATGAGTTATAGAAGAAAAAAACTGCTGGCATTGTTTTGTGCTACGGCATTATCCATGACGGCAGTGGCAGGCTGTACAGGGACAAAGAGCAGTACTGGCAATGTTGTTTCCTCGGAAACAGAAACAAATGCAGAAGAAACATCAGCACAGAGTGAAGCAGGAACTTTTTCAAGTGCAGATATGTTTACTGAGCGGGATCTGGCAGGAACCTATGAGGAGAGTGGGGCAGTTTATGTCACACTTTCCGATGATGGTATCACGGGGGAAACGGATGGCGTTGTGATCGATGGACAGATGGTGACGATCACGGCAGAAGGGACTTATATTTTTTCCGGAACACTGTCGGAAGGACAGATTGTGGTGGATGCAGATAATGCGAAAGTGCAGATCGTATTTGATAATGTGGACATTACCTGTGCTTCAAGTGCAGCGGTGTATGTAAAAAGCGCAGAGAAAGTATTTGTAACGCTTGCAGAAGGATCGCAGAATACGCTTCGCAATACGGATGAGTATGTTGCGATTGACGACAACAACATTGATGCCGTGATTTTTGCAAAATCAGACCTTACGTTAAACGGCACTGGAAGTCTGACGATCGTATCAGCAGAAGGACATGGAATTGTATCCAAAGATGATCTGAAGATCACAGGCGGTACATACGATATCACAGCAGCAGGGCACGCATTATCGGGAAAAGACAGTGTGCGTATCGCAGATGGAACCTTTATTTTAACCGCAGAAAAAGATGGCATTCATGCGGAAAATGCAGATGATGAAGAAAAAGGCTATATTTATATTGCAGATGGTGATTTTACGATTACAAGTGATGGCGATGGCATGGACGCTTCCAATATCGTGCAGATCGAGGATGGAACACTTGACATCACAGCTGGGGGCGGCGCTGCAAACAGTCTGAAAACGCATGAGTCAGATGTGCCGGGTGGCGGAATGCCACAAAACGGCGAGAAACCGGACGGAGAAAGCATGCCACAGATGGGCGAAAAGCCGGACGGAGAAAATATGACGGAAATGGGCAAGAGACCAGATGGAACAACTCCACCGGAGAAACCATCCCAAACTGATCAGAGTGATACAGCAGATGAAACAGCTGCGCCAGATAACGCAACAGATCATCAGAGCAGCAGTGCAGAAACAACAGAAGATACCACAACTGACGAGAGCGGCACCAGCACAAAAGGAATCAAGGCAGGTGGCGGCATGTACTTAAATGGAGGAACTTACCAGATTGATTCCGCAGATGATTCCATCCACAGCAACGAAAATATTACGATCGCAGATGGAACATACACGCTTGCGACAGGCGATGATGGTGTGCATGCAGATGATGCACTGATAGTAAATGGTGGTACGATCACCGTGACAGAGAGTTATGAAGGTCTGGAAGGCCTGGCGGTGACGATCAACGATGGAACGATTGATATCACTGCAAGTGATGACGGTATCAATACAGCAGGCGAGAAAATGGAATTAAACGGTGGATATATTCACATTCTGGCAGGCGGCGACGGTGTGGATTCCAACGGCGATCTGACGATCAACGGTGGTGAGATCTACATTGACGGTCCGTCTGATAACGGAAACAGTGCGATCGATTACGGCGACCGGTCGTCTGCGTATGTGAACGGCGGAACGCTTGTGGCAATCGGCAGCAGCGGCATGGCAGAGGTGATGAGTGATTCTTCCAAACAGAAGGTTCTTATGGTAAAATTAGGAGAACAAATGGAAGCCGGCAACGTTGTGCTGACAGACAGTGAGGGAAATGTGATCGTAAGTTACACGGCATTAAAAACCTATGACTGTGTGATCATCAGCACCGCAGAGGTGGAGAGCGGAGCAACGTACACGCTCACAACATCGGGAACGACGACAGAAGTGACCGCAGAATAAAAACAGCTGAGGGCAGGAATCGGTATCACTGTGAAATAAACGAAAGGCATGGGATTTTGTATGAGGTTATTGCTTGCAGAAGATGAAGAGGATTTGAGCCGTGCGCTTGTCATGGTGTTAAAACATAACAATTACTCGGTAGACGCTGTGTACGATGGTGCAGAAGCCTTGGACTATCTGGAAAACGGTGGCAATTATGACGGTGTGATCTTAGATATCATGATGCCCAAAATGGATGGTATCACCGTATTAAAAACAATCCGCAGACATGGAAATTCCGTTCCGGTCCTGCTGCTCACAGCAAAGGCAGAGATTGATGACCGTGTGGAGGGTTTAGACAGTGGCGCAGACGATTATCTGCCGAAACCATTTTCCATGAAAGAGCTTCTGGCGAGGATCCGGGCAATGACAAGGAGACAGACGGACACGACCGATAATGTGCTGACATTTGGCGATATTGCACTGAACCGTTCTACCTATCAGCTCACAGGACCGGAGAATCCAGAAGGTATCCGTCTTGCTGGCAAGGAATACCAGATGCTTGAAATGCTCATGTCTAATCCAGGACAGGTCATTTGCCCGGATCTTTTTATGGATAAAATCTGGGGCTACGATTCAGAAGCGGAACAAAATGTCGTATGGGTATATATTTCCTATTTGAGAAAAAAATTAACCTCCATTGGAAGTCAGGTGAAGATCAGGGCGGCCAGAGGACTTGGATATTCATTGGAGAAAGACAATGCTTAAAAAATTAAGAAGAAAATTTATTGCAATTGCAATGCTGTCTGTTTCTATCGTGCTGATCGCAATTGTCGGTACGATCAATATTGCAAACTACATCAGTACCAATCAGGCGCTGGATGCAAGACTCTCCCTGATCGCTGACAACGGAGGTACTTTCCCGGATATGACACCCGGAGATTTTGGAAAAAAATTGGAACCTAAGTCAGATCAGCCACCGGCAATGAATGACCTGCAAAAGCATGGAATTTCGCAGGAAAGTCCGTTTGACACCCGGTATTTTACAGTGACGATCGCACCGGACGGTACAGTGGAATCTGTGGATACCGGAAAAATTGCTTCCATCTCAGCCGGGACAGCGGAGGAATACGCAGCGGAGCTGTGGAAAAAAGGAAAGAAAAAAGGCTTTTTCGCTGATTATAAATACCTTGCAACGGACAGTGACGGCTCGACGATGTATGTATTTTTAAACTGTCAGCGGGAAATCTCTACCATAAGAACATATGTTCTTGCCAGCGTGGGAACAGGAGCACTCGGACTTGTCATTGTGTTTGTCATGATATACTTTTTCTCCGGAAAAGTGTTAAAACCGGTGTCAGAAAGCTATGAGAAACAGAAACGCTTTATCACGGACGCAAGCCATGAGATCAAAACGCCGCTCACGATCATCGATGCCAACACCGAAGTCATAGAGATGATGGAGGGGGAAAACGAGTGGACGCAGAGTACGAGAAAACAGGTTGCAAGACTGACTTCCCTCACGGAAAAACTGGTGTTTCTCTCCCGCATGGACGAGGAAGGAACAAAGCTGGAAAAAGTGTCATTTTCACTTTCGGATGCAGTGCTTGATACCGCAGAGGGATTCCGCTCTGTCGCAAAAACAAAAGGAAAACAATTTGAGATCAATGTGGCAGAGCATGTGGGATATGTCGGCGATGAAAAAAATATCCGGCAGATGATCTCCCTGCTTTTGGACAATGCAATGAAATATTCCTCAGAGCAGGGCATCATCCGCATCGCACTAAAAACTTCCGGAAAAAACAAAATCATCACCGTGTGGAATACCACAGACCAGATCGAAAAAGGAAAGCTGGATATGCTTTTCGAGCGTTTTTACCGTATGGACGCTTCCCACAATTCTAAGACCGGGGGCTTTGGAATCGGACTTTCCGTCGTGTATGCGATCGTGAAGGCACACAAGGGCAAAATCTCAGCCAAAAGCGAGGACGGAAAATCAATCTTATTTACCGTGGTATTGTAGTGTCTGGCTTCCCCCTCTCTCCCGGCTTTTACTTGGTTTTCATTATGGAATAGATAAAAGGGTTTCTTATAAAACTTGCTCGAATTGCGGCTTTATCAGTGTTCACATTTTGACTTTTTTGATTGTTTATATTCATTCAGAAATGGACAGTCCGCACAATGTGTTCGTCTGCGGCCACATTGCGTGGACTGTCCATTGATGAATGTACATAAACTTAAAGTCAAAATGTGAACACTGATAAAGCACTCAATTCTCACAAAAGTTTTATAAGGAACCCTTTTAACCATTCCATAGCTTTACACTTTGACAAAAGCCGGGAGAGAGGGGGAAGCCAGACGCTACAATTCGGGTTGCGTAAATTTACCCTCGGAAATAATAGTGTAGAGTCCCCACGATGTACTGATAAAGTATGAAACAACGACTTGTGGATTTAATATACATCTTTTTTGCACTCAAAACAAGCCTAGCTTTCTTTCCAGGCTGTTTTCGGCTTTTTCCTTTTTTATTTTCTGCTTACAATCCCCATATATGCGAATTGAAATAAGCTTTCTTTTTGTTTTGGAGCGAAAGTGTATGTGTGATGCAATCTACATACTTGCCTAATTCCCCATGCCTGTTCTTTTCCGCTTGGAGCATATCGCTACTGTTTATAACATCGTATTCAGCACCGGCTGCTTTAGGCAATTCCCGTTTCTGATATCTTACCAGTGCCAACATATCTCCACCATTCATTTCATATGCCCTTAGTTTTGCCATTTTTGTAGCTCCTTGAATGCTCCATCCCATTGGTCTGGAACTCATTCTGCTGGACAATACATGGCTTACATGACCTTCGGTACTGCTCCCTTTTACACCGTTTTGGTGTCTTAGGCGAAGTTTAGCTGCCATCCAATTCGAGAGTATATAGTCTCTTGCTGCAGCAATCCGCTTTAATCCCGCTTCGTTCTCCAGACAGTCTTTCAAGCGGTCAACGATTTCCTCAAAATCCTGTTTTGTTTTACTCCTGATCGCTGTTCGCAGCTCATCCAGCGCATCTTCCCTGCTGTCTTTCATGTGGCTGGTCAGTTTAATCAGATATTTTTCAAGATGAAATTCATCCAGTACATATGTGATTCCTGCAATCCTTTTCATTCCGGATTTTATCCATGTTCCACCATCTGAACTTAAATATATTTTTTTCACTTTATCTAAGTCGTAATGATTGCTGATATATTCATACACCTCATCCCAAAATTCTGAGTTTTCTTCTCCGTAGCTGGTTCCACAGAAGTAGTACGGATTTACAAGTTTGTGCCGTTTACTTTTGGGTGCCTCTTTTTCAATTCCTTCATGAATATATACAAGTTTGGTTATCAGACAGTTGTTTTTCTGATGATTTTCATTTTCAACCAGATCACCTTTCTTCTCTCTGAACTGAAGTGATGCATGGTCTTCATCTGCCTCGATATAGAGATATTCAATCTCCTTTTTCTTTTCAGGTTTCTCGTTGTTTTTCGGAAATTCGAGAGCATGAATCTTATTTTTTACTGTCTGTTTTTTTACATCTGTTGTAAGGCTAGTTTCTTCTCCGCCTCGTCGATACGAAGTCTGAACTGCCTCTTTTAGCATTCTGGCCTGCGCATCTTCTGTAATTCGCTCATGTTTCTCGAGTCCAATAATTCGATCCAACAGGTATTCACTTTCGCCTGTCTCTTTGTTTGTAAACAATGTTTTTTCAAATGTGACTGTTCCCAGTGATGTAATCAGCTGCTTGGTGTCATGAGATTCAACCACCCAATGTTGCAGACGTTTCTGGCTCTTTCTAAGCATTGTGTTCATTTCTTCCAGAGATTCCTGTATCATTCGGAGGCCAAGGTTATGCAGCTCATCAGTGAGGTTTAGAATATACTCTGCCAGTTTTTGCGGCTCCTTTATAAAATCGTCCTCAAGTTTTTCAAATTTGCTAATGCATTCTTCTTCAAAATATTTTATACTGTTATACATAGAGAACACCTTTCCTTTGTTTGTATTTTGGTTGTCAGCCTTAAATACTTTATCACAAAGTTAGGTGTTCTCTAATTTTAATTTTTATTATCCGAGTAAAATTTTACGCTAGCCTACAATTCGTCAAATGAAATCTGATTTTTCGTCAGAAAGCGTTTGAGGAGTGTGTCCCACTCGTGCTCAAGCGTTTTGTCGGTCGAGAAGATCCGGTAGGAGATACCCGTGGTCACGGTCAGTTCTCCATTCTGGAAGCGGATATTTAAGAACACTGCGGAAATATCATTTTCCGTGAAAGAGCTTCCGGTCTGGGAGAGAGTGCGTTTGAGATTTTCCGGCGATAAAAGGAGGGAAAACTTGAAATAAGAAGGAGTTTTCTTTCCTTTGATCAGGTTGAAACAGGAACTGCGCAAAAGACCATACGGAACAAAGGAAAGCCCGGTGAGATTCTGTTCTTCGAGTTCTTCCAAGGTGTAGAAGTCTTTTTGCAGCGTGCCGTCGATATGGCAGGATACATTCGTTGTGATGACAGCCTCCTGAATGAGAAAGTGGTCAAACACATCCTGGCACAGTAATTTATTCATAAAGTCTTTGACTTCAGCAATTTTTAAAGCGATCATAAAATCCTCCCAAAAGAAAATGGTATCAACATAAATTTATCATTGGTTTGTTTTCTTGTAAATAACTGAAATGACAAATTAGAGAAAATATGCTAGAATACAGAGGATTTGCGAATGCAAAATACGGAATGATTATACAGATTTGCAGCCGCAGATAAAAAGTCTATGGTTTGATGGAAAGGTTGGTAACAGATATGACAGAGACAGAAATTTTATTTGATTTACTGGAAAAAGGAATCTCACCGGCGCACGCAGTGAGCGCATGCGAAAAAAGACTGACAGATGCCGGTTTTGAAGTGGTTGATTATGGTACGGCATGGAACTTAAAAGCGGGCGGAAAATATGTGGTAAATCATCATGAAACGACATTGTTTGCATTCACATTACCGCAGAATTGGAGTGACAGAGAGCCTGCAATCCGCATTGCAGCAGCACATACAGATTTCCCATGCTTAAGGATCAAACCGTCCTGCGATATTCAGACAAACGGATACGCACAGGTGAATGTGGAAGTTTACGGCGGCGCAATCTTAAATACATGGCTCGACCGTCCACTCGGTGTAGCCGGAAGAGTTGCAGTGCGCAGTGGGGATGTGTTTACACCGGAAGTGGTCACGTTCCAGTCTGAAAAAAATCTTATGACCATCCCGAATCTTGCGATCCACATGAACCGTGAGGTGAACAAGGGCGTGGAATTAAATAAGCAGACGGAACTGCTCCCAATCTGCGGACTTTCCGATGATGCAGACTATTTTCTTGATTTTCTTGCAAAAGAGCTTGCTGTGAAAAAAGAGGATATTCTTGATTTTGAACTGACCATTTACAATAAAGAAAAGCCGGAGTTTGTGGGATTAAACGATGAGTTTATCTCTGCATCCAGACTCGATAACTTAAATTCCTGTTCTGCACTGGTATCTGCGATTATCGACAGCGACAGGGCAGACGGCATGAACCTCATTGCACTGTTCGATCACGAGGAGATCGGAAGCCGTTCCAAACAGGGTGCCGGTTCCATTCTGCTCCATGATATGCTGGTACGCATTCTGACTGAGTGCGGACTGGAAAAAGAAGTGTGGAACAGACTGTACAACAGCATGATTTTATCCGTGGATGTGGCACATGGACTTCATCCAAACTATGCCGGAAAGATGGATCTGACCAACAAGCCGGTGCTTGGAAAAGGATTCTGTATCAAGGAAGCATGCTCGCAGTCCTATGCGACAGACTGTGGTGCGGTCGCAGTGATCCAGCAGATCTGTGAGAAGGATCAGATCCCATATCAGAAATTTGTGAACCGTTCAGATCTTGCAGGAGGCGGCACATTAGGTTCGATTGCATCAGCGTTACTTCCGGTAAAAACAGTGGATATCGGAATCCCATTGCTTGCAATGCATTCTGCAAGAGAACTGATGGCAGCAGCAGACCAGCAGGCATTGAAGGATCTGGTGAGCGCCTATTTTGGCTGAAAGGCAAAAAAAGATGCATACAGCATGAAGTATGCATTTGACAGGAGAATCAGGTGAGAAAAAAATTTTTTTCCTATGTGGCAGGGAGTGCGGCGTGTGCAGCACTCATTCTGCTTTCGGGATGTCAGCAGACAACGGATCAATTATCCAATATTACCCATTATGTGGAAGAGAAAATTGCAGAAGGAAAAGGTACGGAAGTAAAAAGTAAAGAACAGGAGACGGACACTGAGCAGGCAGCAGTTTCCGGGGAAACAGAGAAGCAGGAAGAGCCATCCGTTGAAAAGCAGTCTGTGGACTGTTATGCATATCAGACGCTTCCGGAGGAAGTACGCACTGTGTACGACGAGGTTTATGATGCGATTCTCTATGAAAAAGAAGATGTGGCGCTGAGCACGTTAGACAACGAAGTCCTGCATCAGGCGTATGTTTCGGTGATGGCGGATCACGGCGGACTGTTCTGGGTATCGGGCTACACTTACACGCAGTATACCAGAGGGGAAAAGCTGGTGGATCTCCATTTTACACCAAAGTTTACCATGACGGATGCCGAGCGGATGGACATGCAGGCACAGATCGATGAGACAGTCAGTCAGATTTTGGCAGGGATCGATGCGCAAGCGCCGGATTATGACAAAGCAAAATATGTGTTTGATTATCTGGCTTCGAATGTTGCGTACAGCACAGGTGCGCCGGACAATCAGAACATCATCAGTGTGTTTGTCAATGGGGAAACGGTTTGTCAGGGATACGCTGCAGCAACGCAGTATCTTCTGGAAAAACTGGACATTCCCTGTGCAGTGGTGGCCGGAACGGCAGACGGACAGTCTCATGCATGGAATCTGGTAAAGCTGGATGGAGAGTATTATTACATTGATACGACCTGGGGAAATGCCACCTACAGCGGTGATGGAATGGGGCTGGATTCCTTTATCAATTATAATTATTTTGCAGTTACGACCGGGGAATTACAGAAAACGCATCAGCCGAATGACGATATTATCGTTCCGGTGTGTCAGGCGGTAAAAGACAATTATTATGTCCATGAAAATCTTTATTTTGACACATGGGATGCAGACAGCATCGGAAATGTATATCGGGCTGCCTATGAGCGGGGAGATGGTTTCTGCTCTGTCAGGTTTGCAGACAGGGAGCTGTACGAACAGGCATTCACCTACTTTATCACGGATCAGAAGATTGTGCATTACTGCAAAGGACTGACATCTTTATATTATCTGGAAGATTCCGACCAGAACGTGCTGACTATAAAATTTTAATAAAAAACATAATATCCTCTATACAAAGTAAAGTTTTTGTGTTAATGTTACGTAGTAATCAATACTACATGTAATAGAAAAAAGAAACTTTTGATATAATAATGAATATCACAAGGAGGCAAAATCCTGCACAGCTTGCTGGGCATTGCTCCGTGTAAGGACAGTCGCATTTTGCT
>ERZ780208.2713-NODE-2713-length-11780-cov-5.003753_pt1 | contig 11780 bp, 12 predicted proteins | sample MGYA00511167_ERZ780208 | MGnify/ENA primary metagenome ERZ780208 (study PRJEB29588, sample SAMEA2159202) | human gut metagenome | biome: human gut; feature: human-associated habitat; material: faeces | place: Denmark | collected 2008/2010 ... | reverse complement strand
TAGCGGTGGTGATGGCGATTCCCGCCGATGGGCCGTCCTTGGGCACGGCTCCCTCCGGGAAGTGGACATGGATGTCCTTGGTCTTATAGAAGTCCCGGGTCAGGCCCAGCTCCTCCCACCGGCTGCGCAGACACGTCAGCGCCGCCTTGGCGGATTCCTGCATCACGGTGCCCAGGTTGCCGGTCAGCTCCAGCTTGCCGCTGCCGTCCAGGGCCTGGGCTTCTACCTCCAGGATCTCGCCGCCTACCTGGGTCCAGGCCAGGCCATTGACCACGCCCACCTGGTCCCGGTCGCTGTGAACGGAGTCGGTGTATTGCTCCACGCCCAGCAGGTCCCGGAGATTCTTGTCGGTGATGTCCACACGCTTCACGTCGCCGTCTACCAGCTGCATAGCAGCCTTACGGCAGAGCTTGCCCAGCTGCCGCTCCAGCACCCGGACGCCGGATTCCCTGGTATAGGCCGCGATGACCCGGCGGATGGCGTCGTCGCTGATGCGCAGCTGGGCCTTTTTCAGGCCGTGCTCCCTCAGCTGCTTGGGCAGCAGGTGCTGCTTGGCGATTTGCAGCTTTTCCTCGTCGGTATAGCTGCTCAGCTCGATGACCTCCATCCGGTCCAGCAGGGGACGGGGGATGGTGTCCAGGGTGTTGGCGGTGGTGATGAACATCACCCGGCTCAGGTCCACCGGCACCTCCAGGAAGTGATCCCGGAAGGCATGATTCTGCTCACTGTCCAGCACCTCCAGCAGGGCTGACGCCGGGTCGCCCCGCATATCGCTGGCCAGCTTGTCGATCTCGTCCAGCACCAGCAGGGGATTCATGGACCCGCTGCGGATGACGGCGTCAATGATGCGGCCGGGCATGGCCCCTATGTAGGTTTTCCGGTGGCCGCGGATATCCGCCTCATCCCGGACGCCGCCCAGGCTCAGCCGGGACAGCTTCCGGTGCATGGCCTTGGCCACCGACAGGGCGATGGAGGTCTTTCCCACGCCGGGAGGGCCCACCAGGCACAGAATTTTTCCCTTGGCCTGGGGGTTCAGCTGCCGCACGGCGATGAACTCCAGGATGCGCTCCTTCACCTTCTCCAGGCCGTAGTGGTCACGGTCCAGAATTTTCCGGGCCTGCTCCACATCAGCCCGGTCGTGGGTCTCCACGCCCCAGGGCACGTCCAGGCACACGTCCAGATAGTTCCGGATCACCGCGCCCTCGGCGCTGCCGAAGGGCTGCTTGGACAGGCGGTGCAGCTCCTTCATGAGCTTCTCCCGAACCTCGTCCGAGGCACGGCAGCGGCCGATCCGCTCCTCGTACTCGTACAGCTCGTCGTCGCCGTCCTCGCCCAGCTCGTGCTGCAATACATGGAGCTGCTCCCGCAGGACCATGTCCCGCTGGACCTGGCCCACCCGCTGGCGGACCTTCTGGTCAATATCCGACTCCAGGGCGGCGATGTCAACCTCGTGGAGCAGGATCTCGTTCATGATCATCAGCCGCCGGACGGGGTGCAGCTCCTCCAGCACCCGCTGGCGGTCCTGGTGCCGGAGGTTGATGTTGGCGGCGATGGTGTCCGCCAGCTCGCCGGGGTCCCGGATATCCAGCACCGAGGCCACCAGCTGATCGGACAGATTCCCCACCAGCTCCTGATACCGGCCAAACAGGGCGTAGGTCCGCCGGGTCAGGGCCTCGGTGCGGTCCGTGGCCCGCCAACCCTCGTCCTCCAGCAGGTCCACGTTGGCCTGGAGGAAGGGCTTTGTCTGCCACAGGCGGCGGATGGCCGCCCGGTGCAGTCCCCCGGCGATGACCCGCACACCGGTATCCGAGGTTTTGACGATTTGGAAGATACGGCACACGGTGCCGATGGCGTACAGATCCTCCTCCTGAGGCTCCTGCACGCCAATCTCCCGCTGGGTTACCAGCAGCAGCTCCCGGTCGCCCTCCATGGCGTTCTCCAGTGCCAGGATGGATATCTCGCGCTCCGCATCGAAGCTCAGCGTCTGGCCCGGGAAGGCGGTCAGCCCCCGCAGAGCCAGCACGGGCATATTTTGTGTGGTCATAAGGGTATCTCCTTTGCGATAGGGAAAGTACAATAGGGCAAGAGGGGAGAGGCGCAAGCGTCTCTCCCCCTTGTTGGTTGTTTCAGGACGCCGGCGCGTCGCTGTCCTTGTGGGACCGGTGGTGATTGGGGTCCCGCAGGATCACCGGCTCCGCACCGTCCTTGACGGCACCGGCGGTGATGGTCACCTGTTCGATGGTGTGGTCCGAGGGAATATCGTACATGATGGGGGTCAGAACTCCCTCCATGACAGCCCGCAGGCCACGGGCACCGATGTTGCGCTCGATGGCCTTGTCGGCCACGGCCTCCAGAGCATCCGGCTCGAACACCAGCTTCACATCGTCATAGGAAAACAGCTTCTGATACTGCTTGACCAGGGCGTTTTTCGGCTCCGTCAGGATACGGACCAGATCCTCCCGGTTCAGGCCGTCCAGAGCGGCGATCACCGGCAAACGGCCCACCAGCTCGGGGATAATGCCGAACTTCAGCAGATCATGGGGCTGGACCTCCTTCAGCAGCTGCCCGGTCCGGCGCTCTGCCTTACTCTCCACAACGGCGTCGAAGCCGATGCCCTTGCGGTCGGTGCGCTGCTCGATGATCTTCTCCAGACCATCGAACGCACCGCCGCAGATGAACAGAATGTTGTGGGTGTCCACCTGGATGAACTCCTGGTGGGGATGCTTCCGGCCGCCCTGGGGCGGAACGTTGGCCACGGTGCCCTCCAGGATTTTCAGCAGCGCCTGCTGCACGCCCTCGCCGGACACGTCCCGGGTAATGGAGGTGTTTTCGCTCTTACGGGCGATCTTGTCGATCTCGTCCACATAGATGATGCCGTGCTCCGCCAGCCCCACGTCGAAATCCGCCGCCTGCAGAAGCCGCAGCAGAATGTTTTCCACGTCGTCGCCCACATAACCGGCCTCGGTGAGGGTGGTGGCATCGGCGATGGCGAAGGGGACCTTCAGCACCCGGGCCAGAGTCTGGGCAAACAGGGTCTTGCCAGAGCCCGTGGGCCCGATCATCAGGATGTTGCTCTTTTGCAGCTCCACATCCTCGCCGCCGCCGAAGAAAATGCGCTTATAGTGGTTGTAGACCGCCACGGACAGGGCCACCTTGGCGGCGTCCTGACCGATGACGTACTGATCCAGTACCGCCTTGATCTCCCGGGGAGTGGGCAGCTGGTCCGGGGTCTCGTACCCGGCCTCGGGGCCGGGCTGATACCCGTCGTCCAGAATGGACATGCACAGCTGGACGCACTCGTCGCAGATGCGCACGCCGGGGCCCTGGATCATGCGGTGCACCTGATTCTCCGCCTTGCCGCAGAAGGAGCACCGCAGGGATTTCTTATCGTCTGCCATTGGTTACCTCTTGTAAATGACCTTGTCCACCAGGCCGTATTCCCGGGCCTCCTCGGCCAGCATCCAGTGATCCCGCTCGGAGTCCTGCTTCACCTGCTCGGGGTCCTTGCCGGTGTTGTCGGCCAGAATCTGGTTCAGGCGCTTTTTCAGCTTCAGGAAATGCTCCACGTCGATCTCCATATCCGTGACCTTACCCTGGGTCCCGGCAGAGGGCTGGTGGATCATAATCTCCGCATTGGGCAGGGCGATGCGCTTTCCCCGTGCGCCGGAGGACAGCAGGAACGCGCCCATGCTGGCAGCCATGCCGATGCAGATGGTGGACACGTCGCACTTGATATACTGCATGGTATCGTAGATGGCCATACCCGCGGTAACGGAACCGCCGGGGCTGTTGATGTACATCTGGATATCCTTGTCGGGGTCCTGGGCCTCCAGATACAGCAGCTGGGCCACCACCAGGCTGGCGGTGGTATCATTGACCTCTTCGCCCAGGAAGATGATGCGGTCGTTCAGCAGCCGGGAAAAGATGTCATAAGAACGCTCACCCCGGTTGGTCTGCTCCACAACATAAGGGACTAAACTCATAGAAAATACCTCCTGTACAAATAGATGAAACTCTACCCAATTATACCCGCCCGCGTGGTATCTCAAGCAGGGAACGCCGGATAATTATTCCGCGTCCTTCTTTTCCTCTTCCTGCTTGGCTTCTTCCTGGGACTCCTCCACCACGGGAGCCACGGCCACAGCGGCGTCGGCCACAGCCTTGATGGCCTTGCTGCGCAGGACCTGCTCACGGACGTCGGCCTCGGGCAGATACTTCTTGATGGTGTCCAGATCCATGCCGTACTTGTCGGCCACGGTCTTGAGCTCATCCTCGATCTCCTGGGCGGTGGCCTCCAGGTTCTCGGCCTTCACCAGGGCGGCCACGGCCAGATCCATGCGGACCTGCTGCACGGCGGGGTCATGGGCCTGCTTCTTGAAATCGTCCTCGGTGGTGTTGGTCATCTTCAGATACTGGTCAAAGGGGATGCCCTGGGCGGCCAGCTGCTGCTGGAAATTCTCCATCATCTGCTGGGCCTGAACGTCCACCATCTCATCGGGGATGTCGGCCTGGATGCCGTCGGCCACCTTCTGCATCAGGGCGTCCTCAAAGGCACGCTGGGCGGCGGCCTCGCGGTCGTCCGTCAGCTGCTTGCGGGTATCGGCCTTCAGCTCCTCCAGGGTGTCGAATTCGGACACATCCTTGGCGAACTCGTCGTCGATGGCGGGGACCTCCTTGTGCTTGACCTCGTTGACCTTCACATGGAACACCACGGGCTTACCGGCCAGCTCGGGGGTATAGTTCTCGGGGAAGGTGATGTCAATGTCCTTCTCCTCGCCGGCCTTCATGCCCACCAGCTGATCCTCAAAGCCGGGGACGAAGCTGCCGGAGCCGATCTCCAGGTCGAAGTTCTCACCCTTGCCGCCGTCGAAGGGCACGCCGTTGTCAAAGCCCTCGAAGTCGATGTCGGCGGTGTCGCCCTTCTGGATCTCGCGCTCCACGCTGACCAGACGGCTGTTGCGGTCGGCCATCTCGTTCAGACGGTTCTCCACGTCCTCGTCGGTGACGTTGACCTCAGCCTTGGGGGCCTCCAGGCCCTTATACTGGCCCAGAGTCACCTCGGGATACACGGCCACGGTGCACTTGAACACCACGCCGTCCTTGCCGCAGGACTCCAGCTCCACCTCGGGATAGCCCACGACCTTCAGCTCCTGCTCCTTCACGGCGTCCTCATAGGCGTCGGGCAGAAGGATATTCACTGCTTCTTCATAGAAGACCTCTGCGCCGTACATGCTCTCGATCATCTTGCGGGGAGCCTTGCCGGGGCGGAAGCCGGGAACGCTGATCTTGCCGCGCTGCTTCAGGTAAGCCTTGTTGATGGCGGCCTCAAAGGCGGCGGCGTCTGCTTCGATGGTCAGTGCGACCTTGCTCTTGTCCAGTTTTTCACAGGATTTTACACTCATTTTGATTTTTCCTCCGTTCAGCATTAAATCGTATCAATGCAATTCTATATAATAGCAGAAAACAATTTCAATTTCCACACTTTTTTGCTCTAATCACAAATTTTTTTAGGATGGAAGCCCAAATAATCCCCGGAGACCATGTAAAACGCGGTTCCGCCCCGGTCTCCCTGCAGGGCCCGGCGGTGAGAAGCACCGTGGAGATGGCCGTAGCAGCACACCTTCACGCCGTATTCCCGCAGCAGCCGCAGGATCTCCGGGCACTGGTACCCCTGATACAGCGGCGGATAATGGAGGAAGCACAGCTTCTCGCGGTCGCCTGCCGCCTTCAGCGAGGTTTCCAGCCGCCCTACCTCCCGCAGCAGCACCTTTTCGTTGTGGGTGCCCTGGTTGTCCAGCTCATAGAACCACCCCCGGGTGCCGCACAGGGCCACATCCCCGTAAAAGCGGCAGTTGTTGTGGAGGATCTCCATGGTGGTCAGGCCGTTTTCCGCAAAGAACCGCTCCATTTTGGCGGCGGTGTTCCACCAGTAGTCGTGGTTGCCCTTGAGCAGGTATTTCTTCCCCGGCAGGGCGTCGATGAACCGGAAATCCTCCAGGGATTCCTCCAGGCTCATGCCCCAGGACAGGTCGCCGCACAGCACGGTGACGTCGTCCTCTGTCAGCACGGAGAACCCCTCCCGGATGCGGGCCACATAATCCCGCCACCCGTCCCCGAAGATCTCCATGGGCTTGTTGGAGCTCAGAGACAGATGCAGGTCGCCAATGGCATACAGCGCCATACGGCACCTCCTTTCTTGGTGTGTAGTTGATGCTTATCCAACGTTACGGAGACATGTGCCTTAATCATACTGTTCCACAGTGTTTTTTTCGGTAGTGTCCACGTCAATCCGTTGGCAGTATAGACGGAAGCGAATGTGATTTGTTAAAAGAACGCTTAACACCACCACACCATCCTCAAGCCGCCTTTCGTCCCACTGTGAGGAATGTGGGTATGCTTTACATAGGGATTGCAGGAAGGTGTCCTGAGAGCGGATCACGTCTGACCAAGGCATATTCCGGCATTCCGCCTGGAGAATGATTTGATCGTCCCAGATACATAAATCTGTCATACCTATGAAGCCCTCGCACCGCACAGTAACCTTATGGTTCATGCTGCGATTCCAGATGGTCAATTCCGCAGCATCATAGCAAATCCTGATTTGCTCCAGGGAACTGTCCGGCCAGAAAAAGTCTGAAAATTTCATAACTGACCTCGCCATCACTAATAACAAGACATGTGCCTTAATAATACTGCTCCACGGTGCGTTCTTCACCGGTGTCTACATCCCGGAAGCGTAGCTCTACCAGTTCTCCGTCCCGGCGCTGACCAAGATACTCCATGGGAGAATTCTTGCCCATAGGCCAGTCAGCCCCCTGCGCCCAGCGAGGAAATTTCCGATCCTTGATGTGAAAGGCTTTCCACAGAGCTTCTTTACCGGCCTTAGTGCGTTCTGCCACCTTCATCGTTGGCGGAAATTTGTCGAGGATTTGGCACATAAACTCATCAACCTCTCTCCCGCCAATGGAATTGCCCGCAGCGTCCAAATAATAATTGGCATTTTGCTTATAGATCCTGGTCGGCTTAAGAGTTGGGTATGCCATAAGTACCGGAGTAGCTACCCCAGAAAACCATCCACATTGTGTGGCAGCTAAATCAAAACCCTTCAGCTTACTGTTGTATACTATTTGGGCAAGATAATCCGATATTTTTTCGCCTTTTTTTCGGACAATATTGTATACGCTGCGGAAAGAAATGTTCCGCTCAATGACAGGAGGATATGGTTCATTAAAGTTGGTAAGTTGGTTTAGCCACGCACCGACAGAGGGGTTGCTTTGGTAGAATTCGTAGAATTCATCAAATGGCATCTTTCCAGATACAAAATCAAAAACAGCTTGCATAGTACCTCCTATCGGTTTTTACACCATCCTCCGCAGATTGTTCCAGAACAGGTCCTCCAGCAGGGTCTGGGGATAGCCCCGGGCTGCCAGGGCCTGCCACAGGCGGGGCATGTCCTGGACGCCCTGCATTCCGGCGGCCAGGGTCCCGCAGCCGTCCAGATCGCCGCCCAGGCACAGAGCTTTCTCCCCGCCCAGCTCCAGAAAATGCTCCACATGGGCCACCAGCTCCTCCATGGTGCCCGCCAGACCCACAAACGGCCGGTACAGGTTCAGCCCCACCACACCGCCGGAGTCCCGGATGGCCCGGAACATGTCGTCGGTGAGATTGCGCCGGTGGGGGCACAGGGCCCGGCTGTTGGAGTGGGTGGCCACCACCGGCCCCCGGGCCAGGCGCACCACATCCCAGAACCCCGGGTCGCTGATGTGGGACACGTCGGGGCAGATATGGCACGCCTCCAGCTGCCGCAGGAAGTCGGCGCCAAGAGGGGAGAGGCCCCGATCCGTATCCCGGCAGTTGGTGCCGGACAGGACATTGGGCCAGTTCCACACGGGGTTGAGAAACCGCACGCCCCATTCCGCCGCCGTCTCCACCTGTCCCGGGTCGCAGCCTATGAGCTCGGCCCCCTCTATGGAGAGAATCGCCGCCATTTTCCCGTCTGCCGCGGCCCGGTCCACCTCTGCACCGGTGCGGCAGGGGACAATGACGTCCCGGTTCTGCTCCATCTCCCGCAGGAACTTCTGATGCAGGAGTTGTCCCTCCCGGACCATAGTGCTGCCCTGGGGAACCTCCTCCGGGTCCTGGTACAGGGCGAACACCTGGGCGAACCGCCCGAAGGCCGATGCCCGGCGCAGATCCAGATGACCGTCGTTTTCCCGCAGCTGCGCTCCGGTCCGCAGGCAGCGGTAAATGGTATCGCAGTGCGCGTCAAAATAGGGGATATGTTCCATATGTCACCTCAAAATGCGTTTTCAATGTACTCTATGCGGGCGGCCTTCTGGGGGTGCGGTCCGTCGGCGTACACCTCTGCCACGTCGAAGCGGGCGGGGCAGTCCAGGTCCTTCACCATCAGATACCACGCCGCCGTTTTCCGCAGCCGCTGCTGCTTCTGGGGCGTCACGTATTCCCGGGGCAGGCCGCAGGACAGATTGGTCCGGGTCTTGACCTCCACGAAGCACAGCACCCCGTCCTTTCGGGCGATCAGATCGATCTCCCCGAACCGGCAGTGAAAGCCGTGGGCCAGCAGGGTATATCCCCGGCGGCGCAGATAGTTGGCCACCTCCGCCTCGCCCCAGGTGCCCTCCGCCCGGCTCATGACCGACGCTCCTTCCACTTGACCAGGAACGACTGCCGGTGCTCCGGGCAGGGGCCGTATTGGTCCAGCATGGCATAGTGCAGCTTGGTGCCGTAGCCCTTGTGCTGGGCGAAGTGATATTGGGGGTACTCCTTGTCCAGCACCTCCGTCACATACCGGTCCCGGGTGACCTTGGCCAGGATGGACGCTGCTGCAATGGAGATGCTGCGCCCGTCGCCGCCTACCACCGTCTCATGGGGGAGGTCGATGGAGGCGCACCGCCCATGGTCCCGGTTGCCGTCGATGAGGGCATAGTCCGGGGACAGGGAAAGGGCCTCGATGGCCAGTTCCATGGCCTTGATGCGGGCGCTTAAAATGTCCGTGGCATCGATCTGCGCCGCACTGACGGAGGCCACGGCCCAGGCAATGGCCCTTTCGGTGATGACACCGTACAGGGCCTCGCGCTTTTTCTCCGTCAGCTTCTTGGAGTCGTCCAGTCCCGGGATATCGCACCTCTCCGGCAGGATCACAGCGCCCGCGCACACCGGCCCCATCAGGGGCCCGGCTCCCGCCTCGTCGCAGCCGCACACCAGGGCATAGCCCCGCTTTCGGGCCGCCTGTTCCAGGGAATCATCCGGTCTCATTGGGCATCCTCCACCGTTTCCAGGGTGAACCGCCCCAGCTTGCCGCCCCGGAACTCGTCCAGCAGGACCCGGGCCATGCGCTGGGTGTCCACCTGGGCTCCCCGCATGAGAAAGCCCCGCTTCCGCCCGGCCTTTTCCAGCAGGTCATATCCGCTGTCCTCCGGCTCCACCTCAATTTTGTACCGCTCCGCCAGCACCGGCGCGTATCGCCGGGACAGGTAGTCCATCAGGTAGCAGGCCAGCTCCTCCATGTCCACCACATCGTCCTTGATGGCGCCGGTGAAGGCCAGGCGCTTGCCTACCTCCGGATCGTCGAACCGGGGCCACAGGATCCCCGGGGTGTCCAGCAGCTCCAGAGTGCTGTCCACCGGCACCCACTGCTTGGAGCGGGTAACGCCGGGACGGTCCTCCGTCTTGGCGGTCTTGCGGCCTGCCACTTTATTGATGAAGGTGGACTTGCCCACATTGGGGATGCCCAGGATCATGACCCGCACCACCCGGCCGGTCATCCCCTTTTCCGCGTAGGCGCGGAGCTTGTCCGCCAGCAGTTCCCGAACGGCCCCGGCGAATTTCGCCGTGCCCACGCCGCTTTTGGCGTCGGATTCCAGCACGGCGTAGCCTTTGGCCCGGAAATGCTCCGCCCAGCGCTTCGTCCCCTCCGGGTCCGCCTGATCCACGCGGTTCAGCACCACCATGCGGGGCTTGCCCGCCGTCAGCTCGTCCACATCCGGGTTCCGGCTGGAAACCGGAATGCGGGCGTCTAAGATTTCGCATACCGCGTCCACATTCTTGATCTGCTCGGCGATCATCCGCCGGGTCTTTGTCATGTGGCCGGGATACCATTGAATATTCATGACCAAATCACTCCGATCCGTTTAAAGTCCCGCTTCTCCGTCTCATAGTCCGGACCGGGGAAAATCAAAAAGGCAGCCTTCCCGATGACATACCGGGTATCCACCGTACCCAGCCGGTAATCCCGGCTGTCGCTGGAGCCGTTGCGGTTGTCGCCCATGACGAAAATGGACCCCTCCGGCACCGTCAGGGGAAATTCGGTGCCCTCGGCGGTGTAGGTCGGCTCCCGGATGTAATCCTCCTCCAGTGCCTCACCGTCCACATATACGATGCCCTCGGCAAAGTCGATGTCCACCGTCTGACCCTCCACGGCGATCACCCGCTTGACGATGGGGTCATCGTCAAACACGCCGTTTTTCCGCAGGATCACGATGTCGCCGTACTTGTAGTCATGGTACAGCATGGAGTTAACCACCAGCAGACGATCCCCGTGCTGCAACGTATTGAGCATGGAGTGGCCGTCCACTCCCATCATGCGGATCACAAAGGTAAAAATCGCCACCACCACCAAAACGGAGCCTACCAGCGACTGCACCCATTCATACAGGTCCCGGCCCTTCGCCGTCTGCTTTTCCTGTTCCTGCATCAAACTCTTCCTTTCAGACCATAAGGCCAATTACGCATTATTGGAATAGTATATCAAAAAAAGCCCGGCGTCACAAGGTCTGCGTCAGATTTTTATAACAAAAAAAGAGAGGCTTTCGCCTCTCTTTTTCTGCTCAACTGAAAGCTGATTACAGCTTCTCCTTGACCTTGGCAGCCTTACCGACGCGGTCGCGCAGGTAGTACAGCTTGGCGCGGCGCACGAAGCCGTGACGGACCACCTCGATGGTGGCGATGGAGGGGGAGTGAACGGGGAATACCTTCTCCACGCCCACGCCGTAGGAGATACGGCGGACGGTGAAGGTCTCCTCAATACCGCCGTGCTTCTTGGCAATGACGGTGCCCTCAAAGACCTGGATACGCTCGCGGGCGCCTTCCTTGACCTTCACGTGCACGCGGACGGTATCGCCCACCTGCACCTGGGGGACTTCCTTCTCCAGCTGCTCCTTGTTCAGTGCTTTGATCAGATCCATGGATATTTCCTCCTGTTTATATAGGCGTTCGTGCCGTCATGTGTGCGGCGCTCACTCCATTCCGGAGCGCCGGCGGCAGAGGACCGCCCTTTTTACGCCATGATAGGATATCATATCCCATCCCATTTTGCAAGTATTTTTTTCAAATCATGGGGCCTTTTTGAAAACCAGCCGCGCTCACCGGGAAAACGGCGGGCGCGGCTGGTCAATGCTCAGGTCATACGGTGCCCGTTACCGTCAGGATGCTCTGACCCGGTGTGACGGTCCAGGAGCCGTCGGCGTTCTGGGTAAACGTGGCCTCCGGCACCGTCAGCTTCCCGGCCACGGTGGCAAACGCGCCGGTGGCGGCGTCGTAGGTGTAATCCTCCGGCGACGTCCAGGCTGCACCGTTAAAGGTGACGCCGGTGATGGTCAGGGTGGGTTCAAAGGTATCGGTGATCACCGCGCCCTCCTGGCCGGTCAGGGCAGTGTTGCCGGTGTTTTGAACGGTAAAGGTATAGGTCAGGGGCCCATTGCCGGTGACCACAGCGGGGCACAGAGCCTTGCTGATGCTCAGCTCCGGTGCGGCCTGCGCCG
>ERZ780208.2705-NODE-2705-length-11798-cov-5.931449_pt1 | contig 11798 bp, 7 predicted proteins | sample MGYA00511167_ERZ780208 | MGnify/ENA primary metagenome ERZ780208 (study PRJEB29588, sample SAMEA2159202) | human gut metagenome | biome: human gut; feature: human-associated habitat; material: faeces | place: Denmark | collected 2008/2010 ... | reverse complement strand
GCAAAACTCGCGAATTTGCGGCCAAATGATTTTAATTTCTGAATTCTTCAAGGATTTGAAGGCATTTGTCCGGTTAATTCCGAGTTTTTAACAGTTGAGGAAGTCCCATCTAAGAGCCCAAAAGCCCCACCCGACCTCCCCAAAGGGGAGGAGACAGAGTGAATGAAGGGAATTGTAGAGACGTCACACCGTGGCGTCTCCCATTATTACTGGATAATTTTGCAATCACAAGCGTTCTGAAGATAACCCGAACGCTGTAGCGGATTATCTTCCAGACAGCTTGACAATACAACTCCGCGCCTGAAGTATCTGAAGTGTTCAATATATAAACTTCTTATAATTAAAACCTTCGCGCCTCAGCGTCTTTGCGTTGAAATTGCCTCAAAATAAACACAAAATCTTCGCTTTCCGGCGTCTTTGCGTTGAAAAGATGGGCGGTTTGTTGATTTTAATGCGTATCTTTGCAGCCGGGTGTTTGAACACACCTCCGCTGCGACGACGAAGCGACGACGGCGGACATACTCAAAAATGAACAAGAAAACAATAATATAAAAACAGAATAAAAGAAAATGGAAAAGCCAATCAACAAGTACATCACCGTTGACTATCAGCTCTACACCGTCGACGGCGACAAGACAGAACTCGTGGAAAAGACCACGGCAGACCGCCCGTTCCAGTTCATCAGTGGTTTCGGTGTGACACTCGATGCCTTCGAAAAGCATATCGTCGCACTGGCAAAAGACGAGACTTTCGACTTCACCCTGACCAAGGACGAGGCCTACGGCGACTACGAGGCCGCACGCGTGCTCGATCTGGAACGCCAGATGTTCTGCATCAACGGCCACTTCGACCACGAACATATCTACAAGGACGCCATCATCCCGCTGCAGAACGAAGACGGAAACCGCTTCTACGGCCGCGTGCTCGAAATCGGCACCGACAGCGTCAAGATTGACCTCAACCACCCGCTGGCCGGCAAGACGCTCAACTTCAAGGGATGCGTCACCGAGAGCCGCGAGGCAACCAACGACGAGATTCAGGGCATGATCAACCGCCTGAGCGGTGAGGGATGCGGCTGCGGATGTCATGGCGGATGCCACGGTGACTGCGAAGACGGCGACTGCGAGGACGGATGCCACGGTGGCGGATGTCACGACGGCGGATGCGGATGCCACTAAAACTCACCACATAAACAGAAGAACGACGCATGAGAAATTCTTTCGGTAACATATTCACACTGACGACGTTCGGTGAGAGCCATGGCCCGGCCGTCGGAGGAGTCGTCGACGGCATGCCGGCCGGCATAGACATCGACATCGACTTCATACAGAGCGAGCTCGACCGGCGCCGGCCGGGACAGAGCCGCATCACGACCTCACGAAACGAGGCCGACCGGGTGGAACTGCTCAGCGGCGTCTTTGAGGGGAAGTCGACGGGATGTCCCATCGGCTTCATCGTCCGCAACACCAACCAGCATTCGCAGGACTACGAGAACATGCGCTGTCTCTTCCGCCCGTCACACGCCGACTTCACATACACCGAGAAATACGGCCAGCGTGACCACCGCGGCGGCGGACGCTCGTCGGCCCGCGTGACCATCAGCCGATGCGTCGCCGGAGCACTGGCAAAGCTCGCTCTGCGTCAGCTCGGCATCAGCATACAGGCTTATACGGCACAGGTCGGCGACATCGCCATCGACCCCGACTGGCACAGCCATGACCTCTCGCTAACGGAGACAAATGCCGTCCGCTGTCCCGACCCGGAGAAAGCGGCCGAGATGGAGGAACTGATATGCCGCGTCAAGGCCGACGGCGACACCATCGGAGGCATCATCGCCTGTGTCATCAAAGGATGTCCCGTGGGACTCGGCGAACCGGAGTTCGGAAAGCTGCACGCACAGCTCGGCGCCGCGATGCTGAGCATCAACGCCGTCAAGGGCTTTGAATATGGCGAAGGATTCGGCGGCGTGACCGCACGTGGCTCCCAGCAGAACGACATCTTCACCTCTACCGACGGACGGATAACGACCGTGACAAACCGCAGCGGAGGCATACAGGGCGGCATCAGCAACGGACGGGAGATTTTCTTCCGCGTCGCTTTCAAGCCCGTAGCAACGCTGCTCATGGAGCAGCAGACCGTCGACAAGGAGGGAAACACCACGACCCTCACCGCGCGAGGACGCCACGACCCGTGTGTTCTCCCGAGAGCCGTCCCGATTGTCGAGGCGATGGCCGCAATGACGGTTTTAGACCTGTTTTTGGTCAATAAAACCATAAAACTGTAAAAAAACGCACTGAAAATGAAAAAAGCGGCAAAAATATTTGCCGCTTTCATTTTTTATCCGTATCTTTGTATCGCTATTGAGGGGTTGGGAAATTCCTTAATAAGCTTTAGTTAAGTCTAGTTTAGTTTTTGTGTTGGTTGAGGGCGGCCAGTTGGTCGCCCTCAAATTTTGTATATACCCCAAAGATACCCGAAGTGTGGACGGTTGCACCCTGATTGCGAAGCTGATAGGCTTGCAAATAAAGAGCCGCAAGCGACCTGCCCAAGACGCAAGCGACCAATACATTCAATGAAAAACATTGTCGGAATATCACTCTGGATGTCGGATAAACCAAAAAAATCCGCCCGAGGGAGAGCTTTTCTCCATCGGACGGACTTCTTTTATTCCGTTGTCGGAATGTTACTGCAGAACAACCTTGCGGGTAATGGTCTTGCCTGCGGCAGTTGTAGCGCGCATGATATAGAGACCCTTACCCGGAGTTGCTACACGCTCACCGGAAACGGTATAGTAGTCTATACGGACGGGAGTGTTATCTCCGCCAACGGTTGTGATGCAGCCGCTGGTTCCACCAGTGTGGTATTCAAGATAGATGATGACGCACTGCTGCTCACCGGTGTTCTTGAATGTCACGACATCGGCTACGTCAGCAAGGTCGAACGACACCTTGTTCGGGTTCTTCGTGTCCTTCGTCGGGGCAAGTATCACGGAATTCTCCTCTGTATAGGCTGTTCCGGCGACGTTAGCCCAATATGACGTACGGTTGGCCGTAGTCACGTTGGTATAGCTCCACAGAGTAATCTTCGTTGCCTTTGCACCGCTGGGCAAGAACACGCTCTCCTCAGCACCGTTCGACAGCTTGATTGTCGTGCGGGTGAGGGACTGGTCCTTGTATTCCACATTAATTTTATCGCCATTGCTGAAATTCTTCGAGAGATTGCCGGTAACAACGAGCGAGAAACCTTCGGCATCGTCACCAACAGTTCCTGTCAGCATGTTGTTCGTACCGACACCGTCATAAGAACCGGGCGTCATGTTGCCCCATGTGAGCAGGGCCGTCTTCGTCTCGCTGGGGTCATCCGGACCGGGACCGGGCTCATCACCGCCGCCGGGGTTCTTCTCGCCGCCGACAACCTTGATCGTTCCTTCGGTATAGAGAGAAGAGAGGTCCCAAGTCTGGTCCTTACCGAGTTCGGGAAGCTCGACATTGGCAAATGTTCCGCTGATTGTTCCACCGGCAAGGTTGAACACCTGATAAACAGTTGCGTCGTATGGAGCTTTGTCTAAGCCTTCCTCGGCAAACTTCAATGTAGCGCCATCGGCTATCGTCATGTTGCCTTTCAATGTCAAAGAGTTGCATGTAGCTGCCGTTGCCGGTATGCTAACGATAGCTCCGGAAGCGACGTTGAGGGTCTTAGCCAGCGTGAGAGTACTTCCGTCGATGAGCGTATCACCAGCAAAGACGATTCCGTCGCTCTTCACCGACACGGCACCGCCCACTGTTCCCTTACCGGCCAGCGTGGCGTTGGCATTGACTGTGTATGCGCCGGCGCCGCTGTTGTTGCCGTTCACGACGAGGCGGCCGCCACGGATCTGGGTCGTACCCTTATAGATGTTCTTTCCGGTGAGGCGCCAGTCGCCCGAACCGACCTTCTCAATGCTCGTCGTACCGTCCTGACCTTTCTGGGAACGGCCGTCAATGACACCTTCGAATGTCTCGTCCGTATTTGCCGAACCTACAATCCAGGTTCCTCGTCCAGCGTTCTTAACGTCAAATCCTGAAAGGAATGTGCCTGCAGCACCAGACAGACCGCCGAGATAATACGTTGACTCATTCTTGCCACCGACAATCTGCGCCGTTCCCTTAAGAGTGAATGTTCCGTTTTGGATACCACTGCCGTTACGGATAGCGAACTGGCTGTTAGCGGCCTTACCGGTTCCGTTGACAATGACGCGACCCGTAAATTTGCTCCAGTCGCCCTCGATGTACTCGCGAACCCAGTTCACCTCCCAATCAACTGTTCCGCTACCGCTCACAGCCGACTTAATCAGGCAGTTACGGAAGAATGAAATGGAAGAATGGGTATCTTCTGTTATTTCGATGGGGAAGGTATATGTGGGGTTCTTGTCGTTGCCGCTGGATGTGGCAAACGTACCACCGCACATCACGAGCTTGCTCACCGTGCCGAGTCCGGCCTTGGAAACCATCTCGCCGTTGAGCAGCACCTTACCGCCTTTCATGATCAGATTGCCGTCGTACTTGAAGAATTCAGTGTTGTTGACCGTTATCTGTCCCGCACCGTCGACAGTCAGATTGCCGGCTCCTTCGATTGAGCCCGACATGCTGATAGCAGCCGCCTTGTTCTCAATGTTGAACGTAGTGTTGCCGTCGAGCGTGGCCGAACGGTTGGTCGATGCGCTCGCTCCGGTGTACTTGTATGTACCGCCGGCCCAAATCCAGTTTTGTGCGAATTCCTGAGAAGCACCGAGACCGCTGGCAACACCGCCATTGGCGATGGTCGAGAACTCATAAGTACCGTCGTGCAACACCGTAGCACCCTCATAACTCTGGGGTGTCTGAACGATGAGCGCACCAGTTCCGGCTTTATTCAGCGAAGAAACACCGGTGATAGAACCGGTTCCTTTCAAAGTCACATCGGCGTCACCTTTCACCACTACGGCTGCCGGCTGTACGCTTTCGGTGATGTCCACCTCGATGTTTTCCGTCGGGGCGATGAGCACATTCTTGCCGTCAGCGTATGTACCACCTTCTACCCAGTTTGTAGAAGCCATGTTCCACGCGCCGCTACCGCCTGCCCATGTATAGTCGGGGGCATACGTATCAATATCGACAACATCTACCGGAACGGGACGTGTCTTTGCCGTCAGCGTGTTGGAAGGCTCCGAAACATTCTCTCCGGCAAATGCACGCACGCGCACATTATATGATTTGGCAGGTTCGAGCGATTCGTCCGTAATCGTAAAGACGTTGACATTGGCAGCCGTACGGCCCACTTCCACAAAAGCCCCGTTCTTCTCCAGCTCGACGATGAAGCCTTCCTCATTGTCCGTATAGTCGAGCCATGTCACAGTGATAGAATTCTCTGTCGAAATCTCATGCTGCAGACAGAGCGGCGCACGAAGGAAGTAGTCGCGGTCGTCACGTGTGATGCTGTTGATATAGTTCTCGATGTTAGTATATCCGTTGGTCGCGATGGTCATGGCGTCGTTCTTATTCGGGTCGGTGCCGTTGGCCTCTTCCCATGCGTCGGGCATACCGTCGCCGTCGGTGTCGACGCGCTTGTTGCCGGCCCACATATTCCACGTGTCGGGGGTACCGTAGATGAGCGACTTCTCGTCATATATGAGCGCGCCCTTCTTACCGAAAGAATAGACTTCATCAATCATGTAGCAGTCCGATAGGTCGCGGTAAGGCAGTGATGCACCGATTGTCGGCAGAAGGTTGTCGACAAGCGTATTGCCGGGGAACTTCTCCAATTCAGGATAATCGTAAGGTGTGTCCTGACGGTCTGCGGCAGAATAGTCGGTCACCAACGACGGATCAAACTTGCCGTCCATGTTGCTGTCCTGCCAGTTGTCGTCACCGTAGAAGTGGAAGTTGGTGTTTCCTCCGGTAAATGCGGCACCGCCCTTTGCCGGTCCGTTTATGAAGAGGTTGCTCTCTATGTTGCAGTAGCTCTCGCCCTCAGAGTCGCCTCCCATGTTGTATGCGGCGTTCTTCCAGTTGTAGACAATGTTGTTGACATACTGGTTGATGCCCTTTATCTTGTTGTTACGGGTACTGTTGTCAACATAGAGATTGCGGTAGAGTGTGATGTTGTCAGACTGCATCAGTCCTCCGGCAGAGTGGGTCATGAGACCCTGTCCCATGATGGTGTTGGAGATAGTGATGCGCTCCGGTTTTGTGCCCTTGCCGTCGGGGTTGATGGAGAACGTCTCATCAAGTCCCCAAGAGAACGAGCAATGGTCGAAGATCATGTCCGTTCCGTTGGCTATTCCGGCGCAATCCTTTCCGCTGTCGCCGACCTTACCCATACGGAAGCGCATGTAACGCACGATGGTATTGGTGGCACCTGAGAAGGAGACGCCGTTACCGTAGACGGTGATACCCTCGCCCGGAGCTGTCTGTCCGGCCACATAGAGGTTTCTGGCGAACACGATGCGGGTGTTGATTCTGATGACTCCGGCAACGTCGAATACGACGATGCGGTTCGGCTGACTTACAGCATCACGCAGTGAACCCGTACCACTGTCGTTGAGGTTGGTCACATGATAAACAGTACCAGTACGTCCGCCGGTAGCGAAACGTCCCCAACCCTGTGCTCCGGGAAACGCCAGCTGCTGGGCGCTGACGCTGAGGCTGCCGCACAATAGCAACGAGCCAAGAAGCAGAGTAGTTTTTTTAGCTTTCATATAAATACTGATAATTAGTTTTCAGTTAATAGTTTGACTTGCAAATATAATTAAAAAACATGATGTACGCGTGCACGTAATCAAATAGATAGGCTTAAAATCAAAAAATAAAGGACTGCCACAATGTGCAGTCCAAGCTTTCTTATGCGTCTAATACACCTACTATCTCATTCACCGAACGACATCCGTGGGCATCAAGCCATGCGTCGATACCGTCGCGCACCTTGATAGTCACGGCCGGGTCGAGGAAGTTTGCCGTACCTATCTCCACCGCCGTGGCTCCCGCCATGATGAATTCGATGGCATCGGTGGCCGTCGTGATACCTCCAAGTCCGATGACGGGTATCTTCACAGCACGCGCCACCTGCCACACCATGCGCAGGGCGACGGGCTTCACGGCCGGGCCGCTCAGTCCGCCGGTGCCGATGCTCAGACGCGAACGGCGGCGCTCAATGTCGATGGACATGCCCATCAGGGTGTTGATGAGCGAGACACTATCGGCCCCCTCGGCCTCACAGGCACGGGCAATCTCGGCTATGTCGGTAACGTTGGGCGACAGCTTGACGATGAGCGTCTTGCCGTAACGGGCACGAACGGCACGGACGACACTCGCCGCTCCCTCGCAGGTCACACCGAAAGCCATGCCGCCGTCATGCACATTGGGGCAGGAAATGTTCAGCTCGATGGCCGGAATACGCTCCAGGGCGTCAATGCGGGCGGCGCACTCGGCATAGTCTTCTGGCGACGAGCCGCTGACGTTGACTATCATATTGGTGTCGATGTCCTTTATCTGCGGATAGATATTCTCGCAAAAATAGTCCACACCCTTGTTCTGCAGCCCCACACAGTTGAGCATGCCGTGGGCCGTCTCGGCCATGCGGGGATAGTCGTTGCCCTCACGCGGCTTCAGGGTCGTTCCCTTAACGATTATTCCGCCGATGCCGTCCAGCGGCACGAAATCGGCAAACTCAAGGCCGTAGCCGAACGTGCCCGACGCCGTCATCACGGGGTTCTTCAGGCACAGACTGTTTATCTTTACACTCAGATCTGCCATAACAGTTTCTTTACATTAAACACCGGACCCTCCTTGCACACACACAGATTGCCCACCGTGGTCTTCTCCACGCAACACAGACAGGCGCCCACGCCGCAGGCCATCATGTTCTCCAGCGAAGCCTCGCAGCTGATACCCGTCCCGGAGGCATAGCGGGCTACGGCCACCATCATCGGCTTCGGGCCGCAGGTGGCAATGCGGTCAAACCGAGGCTCTTCTGTCAGGACAGAATGGTTGGTCACGAAACCGCGCTCGCCGGCCGAACCGTCCTCTGTCGTCACGCACACGCGCCCGTACTTATTAAAATAGTCTATTTCCAACAGGTCGGTCTCACTGCGCGCCCCAAGCAGGAAAGTGGGCTCGCAGCCCATCCGCTTCATCTCCGCACCCATATAGAGCAACGGGGCCACACCGACGCCACCGCCCACGAGAAGCACCCTTTCTGACTGAGTCTTAGGCATGGTGAAGCCATTTCCCAAAGGCAGGACACAGTTGAGACGTCCGCCGGGCTGTACGGAAGCGATGCGGCGGGTTCCGTCACCCACCACAGCCACGAGCAGCCAAAGCTCGTTGGCGTCGCGGTCGACGAAATTGATGGATATCGGACGGCGCAGGAAAGTGTTCGCCGTACCGTCGGCACGCACTTCCACAAACTGGCCGGGCCGCATCTCCGGCAGGGGCCGGTCGTCCGTCAGTCTGATTAGCACATAACGGCTGTTGATGCGTTCCACCGATTTGACCATAAGGTCAAGGATATGTTTCTTCATTTTCACTATTGGATTGTTTTTTTCGTTCCTATTGAATATCGGTTTGGGTTTCCAACTGCAAATTTATACAAAAAATCCCATTAAAAGGTTTGCCGGCGGCAGAAATCGCACATTGAGCCGCGACTCTTTCAACAGACATACAGTTTTAGATTTATGACACGAGCCACGTAACGGTGTTACACAGACCATGTAACACCGTTACGTGGCTTAAGTAACACCGTTACGTGGCCCAAGTAACAATGATTGGACACCTCGCAGTTCCACCAAAAACGTTTTGATTTTACACAAGAGACGTCCCACAGTCACACCAAAGACGTTTTCTGTTCCATCAGCTAAATGAAACGGCGGCGGCACCGGACCGACAGAAACATCCTGTCCTTGCCTTTCCACCAGATTAATGGCTCTTCGACGGCACAAACGTCTCGAACGTAAGGTCGTCAAAATAGATGCGTATCTCGGTTATCTTACGCTGCGGTCTGTCAACATATTTGATTTCCTCGCGGATGATCTCCGGGCGCATCATCCGTCCTCCGTCATGACTATGAACGGCCGGAGCGGGCGATGGGGGAGCGGGAATGTCGGCCGCTCCAAAATCGAGCATCGGTTCCGTCGGGTCGGCCGGCCGTTCCGGCGTCGCCACCGTGTCGTCATCAGACTGTACGTACATGCTTCCGGAACCGAACATGAGCCAATCTGTGTTGATGTTGGGAATTTTCTTCTTGATAGCTTCCACCGTGTTCAGGGTGGGACGGGTACGCTCGGTGAAGATGCCGCTTAGCGAAGCAGGGGACATCTCTATGAACTGAGCGAAGACCTGCTGGCTCATGTGAAGCGACTCCATTATCTGTCTGATTCTATCTTTCATAACCGTTAAGTGGGCTTTAAGGGGCATTTTGCTCCGGTTTTCATTGCGTTTACAAAGGTAAAGCAAATTTTTGAGACTGACAACAAATGTTTATTGAATTTTAATTCGCATATTATTGATTTGTGTTTTTATATTTGCAAATTAGCAATGGCGTACCCGTCGTTTCGTAGATTCACGTTTGCAAAGTTGAATTTACATGCCGGAAAGATTACAAATGTTTGGTAAAGGCATTTTATGTAAATGACTGATATATAATAGACTATTTACGGACGTTTAACGGCCGACAAGCCCCTGAAGGGCCATTTTTAACGAAATGCGGTGGATAAAGGCGTAAAACGCTTCGTTTTTTATGCTTAATTTGTTGATATTTAATTAATTATCGTAAATATACTGGTGTTGCATGATTATTCGTTCACGGTTTTAAATTACAATATTTAAATTTAAATATTCACATTTTACAATCATTAAAGTATGTAATGGGAATGTAAATTCAATGTTTTAAAGTGAATTTTGAAGCGCCGTTTGTTCGCGTTTACGTTTTTATATCAACAGAATGAAATCTTAATAAAAGCTAACTCCGAATTCCGGAGAAGCCAAAATGCGGAATTTCGCCATTTTTGAAGAATTCTGAACGACGGGCCGAAAAGTTTCAAATTCGCGAAATTTGGAGGGGGTAAAAATGAGTGAAGTCCCTGATTTATATGGGAGTTAGGTCAAAAAAAAGCGTTCTCACGAACGCTCAAAATAGAAAAAATCCGGCCGGAAAATGGCCGTTTTTCAGTGGAATATAAAGAAAATTAACTCTTTTACGAGCTCTCCGGAGGGTGTATTAGGGTTATCGAGGCCCTTACTTTTGGCATCTATGGCCCTAAATTGGGAAATTATCTGGAGAACTTTCATTCCCGTGTAATTCTGCATGCCCGTGATGTAATCCTTGGCAGCCCACGGCGACCGCAAATCGAGCCACTTCGCGAGCGCTTCCTGACTGTTGCGCTGGGGGCAATAGAAAGCGATCATGAGGTTCTGGAAGTAGTTGAAGAGCATCGGGAGAAAACTGTAAAGACTTCCTGCCTTTGGATTTTCGTTGAAATATTTCACAATCTGATTTGCCTTGAAGACGTCGCGGCGGACGATGGCGTCGCGCAGCTCGAACGAGTTGAAATCCTTGCTCACCCCGATCTGCTGCTCCACGACCAGCGGAGTGACGCGGCGGTCGTTTTCCGGCAGCGAGATGAGCAGCTTGTCGAGCTCCCCTGTCAGCCGGTTTAGGTCGGCGCCGATTGAATCAGCGATGATCTGCTGTGACTTCGGGTCGATGCTCGCGCCATGCTGGCGGAGGTATGCCTCGATGAAGGCGGGCAGGTCGCGCTCGCGCATCTTCTTGCTCTCAAAGAGCACTCCCACCTTCTCCACCGTTGCGGCCAATTTCTTGCGCCGGTCAAGCACGCCGTTCTTGTGACACATCACGAGGATTGTCGAGGCCGGCGGGTTCTTGAGATAGGCCTCCAGTGCATCGGTGTTGCGGATGTTCTGCGCCTCCTTGACGATGATGACCTGATAGTCGGACATCATCGGATAGCGCTTGGCGGTGTCGGCGACCTGCACGGCCGTGACATCGGAGCCGTACATGACCATCAGATTGAAGTCGCGCTCTTCGGGCCGGAGCACGTTCTCGGCGATATAGTCGGCTATCTTGTCAATATAGTAGGGTTCCTCGCCCATAAGATAGTATATCGGCGCAAACTTCCGGGCCTTCAAATCGGCCATTATGCCGGCGTATGTTGCAGTATTGTTGTCAGCCATTTCGTTTTCAGCTAATTATTTATTACTTTTGCATGCAAAGTTAGTGAAAAGCCGAGACAATATAAAAGGATTTACGTCCTTTTTGCTGCCGCAGGAACGTCCGGACGGCGGAAAGCATCAAAGACATCACGACAGAACGGCAATGACATTGCAGCGATGTCGTCCCGGACGTCATCACGAAACGGAACATATATATAATAAGGTGAAAAGACATTTGTGACATGTATCAGCTGAACCTTCCACGATATGACATAAGAATCGGCGAACAGGCCGGCCGGCGCACCATCCTCGACGTGCTGCGCCGCAAATATGTCGCCCTGACGCCCGAAGAGTGGGTCCGCCAGCATTTCGTCCACTTTCTCATCGGCCACAAAGGCTATCCGCCGGCGCTGCTGGCCAACGAGATTGAGCTGCGTTCGGGAAGCAAGCGGCTGCGCTGCGACAGCGTCCTTTACGACAGTTCGCTCAGGCCGCGTATGATAATCGAGTATAAAGCCCCGACCGTCGCCATCCAGCAGAAGGTCTTCGACCAGATTTCAGTCTACAACATGCTGCTCCATGTCGACTATCTCGTCGTGAGCAACGGCCTCAGCC
>ERZ780208.2703-NODE-2703-length-11806-cov-3.909710_pt1 | contig 11806 bp, 7 predicted proteins | sample MGYA00511167_ERZ780208 | MGnify/ENA primary metagenome ERZ780208 (study PRJEB29588, sample SAMEA2159202) | human gut metagenome | biome: human gut; feature: human-associated habitat; material: faeces | place: Denmark | collected 2008/2010 ... | reverse complement strand
ATCGTAACACTTTATAATACCAGTTAGGTGTTAAAGAATTGTAGGTATCAAAATTGTAAGTGGTGCATTTACGAGCACGGGATTGACAAGTGTTGTTATTCCGAATGGTGTGGCGAGTTTGGGCTCGGACGCATTTTCTCGCTGTAAGAACCTGAACAGCGTTACCTTGCCTGCTACTTTGACGGAGGTTCCGAATTCTCTATTTTCTGACTGCAGCAACCTGACCAATGTTACTATGCCGAATGGCATTACAGCCATTGGTTCATATGCTTTTAGCAATTGCACCAGCTTATCGAAAATCAACCTGCCGGATAGTGTTACGGAAATCAAGTCGAGCGCATTCAGCATGACGAAAAGCCTTACAAGTGTGCATTTCCCCGCAGGGCTGCAAACCATCGGGGATAATGCCTTTAACTACAGTGCAATTACTTCGGTGACGCTGCAGAATGTAACATCGATCGGGAAAAATGCTTTTAGCTCTTGTTCCAGCCTTGAAAAAGTTGTCCTGCCGGAGAATACGCTGACAACGATCGGTGAAGAAGCATTCAGATATTGCAGCAAGCTGGCAAGTATTCATTTGCCGGACAGCATTACAACCATCGGGGCCAGTGCATTTTATTATGCCAACAGCCTGAAGGACATAAATATTCCTACGGGGCTTACCGAAATCGCAACACGCACATTTTATGGTGCCGGACTGACAGAAATAGAAATCCCTGCTAATATCAAAACTATAGGTACAGAAGCCTTCGCTTATAGTCCTTTATGGAAAATTACACTGCGTGAAGGGCTTGAAACTATCAGCAGAGGAGCGTTCTCACAGACTTCGCTTTCTGAGATAACGATACCCAATACGGTAACTCAAATTGGATCTGATTTCCTTAAAGATGCTGTACCCATGGAGCTTGAGATTCCGTCCAATGTTATCGGGATGGGAAGGTTCACACCGCGCAGCGGGATGACCCTTGTATGGGATTCAAATGCGGTAATGAGCGTTGACAGCGGAGTTTACACGGGTATTAAGGTTACGTTTGGTAAAAATGTTACCCAGTTGGGGGGCAGCACGATGCTGTCCCTGGCCAGGATCGTACCGGAAAAACTGACCTTTACTTGCCATTGGGTGACGATTGCTGACCTGACAACTTGGCGAGACCTGAAGGCACCGTTAAACACCCTGCAGGAAGGAAAATATTATGTGGATACCTGCGGCGCAATTTACAGCGTGGCTGCGGATAGGCGTTCTGCCGCGTTGGTATACTGCCCGCCGCAGGTGCAGGATTATACGGTATTGAAAGAACTGCCGGCAGAAACAGAAGGCGGCAACCCCATTGCCGTAACGGCCGTAAAAAGCATGGCCTTTGCCCAGGCCAAAGCGCTGACCAGCCTTACGTTTGAAGACAGCAAACGCATCACCGAGATAGCGGACCAGGCCTTTGCGAATGCAGGCAAACTGGTAAGCATCAACGGGGAAACAGAAGGCGCGGACATCGATAAGCAGTTTGCAAATGATGTATTACTTGGTAAAATGCGTTATCAGAATACGATGATCACCGATGCCAGCCAGGGAAAGGCTACGACGGATGCGTTCACCAGTGCGTTGCCAAATGCGGATGGGCAGTCCACATTCAACCTGACGATAAAAGCAGATGGGACGTCACAGTATAATCCGGGTGTGACGGGTGATCATGTGCTCCAATATTATACGGGTGAGGCACCTGTTGCCCATATCACGCTTTCTAACCCGAGCATTGCTACAGTTACAGATGACGGCGGGTATGAGGCGCGAATCTACATCCAGTACAGTGAGGATGGCTTTAAGCCCCAGTACGATGTAGGCCAGCATACATTTACCATCACAAACAGCGATGCCGGCAATACAACGACGAATACTTATAAGCTGAATGTTGAAAAGCTGGAAGGGAAAAACATCTACTGCTATAAATTCCAGCGGCCTGTCAATGGTGCAACCTATTCGGTTGACGTAGCGCTGAATTATCCCACAAAGGTTACCGGCGGTGGTACAGTATTGCTTTGGGGCGAGATTGCAACAAAGAACAAGGACACGAACGATCTGCCGGCAATGAAGGACCAGAAATACGCAAAGATCCGCTGGTTTACCTGCCCGGATACATTTAAGTACACTATCAGCGCTGATCAAGATGGGAATGTGACCGCTGCAGGGGATGGAAAGGGACAGTTTATACTCCGCAGTAGAATTCAAGCAACACCGACCCGAAATGTAATTGGCGAACTAGGAAAAGACGACCCTACCTATGCAGATTGCACAACGACGGTGACCCTGCCGGCAGGAACAGGCCTGAGTGCAGAAGCTAAACAAGCGTTGACTGACAGGACGGCCCTGGGGCAGAATGCTGCTATAGCGGTCGATGGTACAAGGTTTGTGTATGGGTCATCTGGTGGTGAATACATAGAACTGCAGGATGTGCAGTATGATGAACAGAACCGAACTGTAACGATCCAATGGCGCCAAAAGACAAATGATTGGTCAAAATTTACTGATACCGAACTCTACCTACAGGTTATTATTGATCCCGTAAAGGAATATCAAAAATTCCAGGTGCCCGTTGCCACAGAGGAGACAGTACATTTTACCTATGGCGAGCCGCAGAAGATCGTGAAGCAAGAGGCAACAGCAAATATCTCGGTTGGCAGGTCCGAAATAAGCGTGTATTATCGTAGAGGGGCAGGCGAATATACAGACTCTGATACTGGGTATGCTGGCCAGAAATACGGGTTTTCGATTTATATCAAAAATGAATCTGCGTTAGATTATACAAGTTTGTGGGGGTTGACAGATGATATTGCCACGAACCGCTACCTGGATGCCGAGGATCTGGCTGCTCTGTTTGGCACAGAATACGAGAGTGGGTATACGCCAGAACTGACGATCACCAATGCAACGCTGTGCGAAACGGTTACCCCAAAGCAGGTTACCATGTACAATGGTACTGCGAAAGGGGATACCTCTACGCAATATACAAACGATGTTTTGGCGAATGATAAGTACCGTACACCTATAAGCCAGAAAAGCAACACAGAAATCACGCGCCAGTCGACGATTACGATGCGCAAGGAGGGAGATAAACTTAAAATAACGTGGGATAAGCCCACCGAGGGTGAAAGAACCTGCGATCTGAAGGCAGAGGCAATTGCAGCTGCACTGGAGCATCTGACAGAGGATACCAGTTACATTGTTACGGCCAATTGCCAGTATACTGTTAGGTGGACGAAATATACCAGTGAAGGAAGAATCGATCATGTAGTCAAAGCCGGTACAGAAATCAAGGTGGCAGATTACACCTGCACCATGAAAACACCGCTAATGCTCCCTACCAGCGATGTAATAGACTCCATCACAATGCCGGGTTATGGTACTAGTAGTACAATAAGTTATTTGAGTGCAAACAGTGAATCTGATTCTATTGAGATTCGGTGCAAAAGCAAAGCCCAGATCTCTACAGGCTATACCATTGTGGGCAATGCCTCTGCCGGTGCAGATGAGCGACCATTGGAGGAAAGCGTGCTGGAACATGTTACAAGTTTCAGCAATGATGGCCGGGTCGATTCCACACTACCGCTGGTCGAAGTTACAAACGGCGCCCAGATCTTGATGGCTGAAACTAAAAAAAATAGCGGCCTTGCGGGCAAGAACCTGGAAACCATGACCTGCAACGGAAAAACGTATTATCTGCTTAAAGAGGAGGGCACGTACAAGAACGTTTGGCTGAGCGGTACAGACGGAAAGTATATATGTGCCGATTCTGTTACCGTAAGCGGAGGCAACGGAAACCGCGAATATATGATCCGTGTCTACATCCCTAAAGGAAGCCGCAATGTAAACCTTAAGCTCAAGTACCTGACCTTGGTACGCAGCGAAGGCCAGCCCAAATACGGCATCGGTGGCACGGTATGGGGCAGTGACCACCAGGCACGCCGCATTACCAACTTTTACGGCCATGCATGGCTGAACTATGAGCTGGAAAAGAGTATTGTAGAAACAGCTTCGCCAATGGCGGCGGGGGCAAAAACCAGCGCTATAAGCGAGGGTGCCAAGGTGACCTACCGCATCAAAATGGCGGCCTATGATGGCCTTAAGGACCCCATTACACTGACCGGCAGCCAGATCAAGGACATACTTCCTAAGAGCGTGAGCGGTAGTTTTGCCTGGTCGGAGAAGAATGTTACGGTTTGGTATGACACAACCAGTGATGCCGATTGTAATGTTGTGGGTATAGACAACTGGACAATCGAAAATGATACTGAGGACCCTGACCAGCAGATCCTTACCTGGAAGGATACTTTCCAGGTGACATTCACAGCCAGTCCGGTGTATATCTATGTGACCCTACAGTATCCTACAGGCGAGCAATGGGCTGCCTACAGTGAAAAATACGCGGTAACGGGCGTAAAAAACACAGTTGATACCCTTGGCCTGCAAAGCACGGTAAGCCATACGATCAAGCTGCCGGGCGTTGCTGTACTGCAGCAGGGTGTGTATAGCTCCAAGTATTATCCGCTGGATGTCGAGAGTGATAGTAAGGACGTAGGCACACGTTTTGATTACAGTACGGCGGCAGGATACCGGAGCGAGGTATGCTACTATGTGGTCCTGCAAAATGATGGCAAGACAAAGCTTTATATACCTACTATGCAGGCGGTTCTGCCAAAAGGGTTCAGCTATTTGGGCGTGAGTTGTTATAACCGTGATAGACATATGGTTTACATGGGCTGGACCTACACACAATCCAAAGGTAACAATTTGGCGGATAACTGCGTAACAACAACCTCAGCAAATGCCGTATACTGCAGAGTCGATGCAATAGGGAACGGCAAAACAACAGGTGGACGGCAGTTGGTAAAGTTCGACTTCTCGCAGGGAAATCCGTATTATGAAAGCCCGAACTACGACAAGGATAAAAAACTGCTTTTCCTGAACCCTGGCGAATGTATCCAGTTTAAGTACTATTGCAGCGCCGGCAGCTGGGAAGAGACGCAGGAGGCCGCCAACTGCATGATTACTATGCCATATGAGGATGTGGGCGATGCCGGTGTGCAGTTGGGAACCAGCCGCTTTAAGCTGAAATATGCTAACAACTACAACGATGACCAGAATCCCACGGTAAACCCCAGCAGTGTGATCAAAGCGGCCGGCTTTGATATGACCGGCCGGAGCGAGGATACCCAATGGCTGACATCTGCCGTAACGGTATACCGCAACAAGCCGAATCTGGGCCTGGAAAAAACGCTGGCATATACCTCATCTTCCCAGAACAAAAAGCCCAGTGCAGCTAAAACTGATGATGACCTGACCTGGTACATCGACGCGAAAAACAGCGGTACCTCCGCCCTGGAGGATTATGTCATTACGGATGTGATGGATACGCCCTACCAGGTAAAGGGAGTAACCCTGTATTTGTGGAGCGACGATAGTAAAGATTACTATGGTTCGATGGCTGTAAAACCCCTCTCTTACGACAATGATAAGAAGGAGGTAACGTATAGAGGAGAAAATGGCTACGATGAAAAAATAGAGACTGATGGTACACCGGTTATGATTCAGGGAGATTTCTACTATAAGGATCAATACTCCTACTACAGGAATCATATAGATGTATACTATGAGATTGCCTGCGATTGGCAGGGGGATAAACCAGTCATATCGTACCGTTTTTATGGGACAAAGGGTACACCGATTCCGCCGCACGGCTATGCACGTTTAATTGTAACCACCAAAAAAACAGCTGGGGCAAGCAATGCGAACCAGACCTACGTGAACACCGCCTGGCTTACCCCTATGGAAAAGGATGCGTGGGATGGAACCACCACCGCGGGTTTGCTGGATACTACCCTGCAGACAGGCTTTTGGAAGAAGGAAACAAAAACCTCTATCCGTAGCAGCGCCAGTATTCCGGTGACCTACGGCTACTCGACCAGCTCTACGTTGGAAGCCTTGCAGACTTATAAGGGTGAAACCTTTACGGCAAGTTCCGATACGGCCAACACGACCATCCTGCCGGATAAGACAGGTACCATCCATTATACCATGACGGTGGATAATACGGTGTACACGACGCCCTCGAAGCTGACAAAGCTGGTACTGATCAATAACCTGCCGGAACAGGGCGATCACAATACCTTCCAGCAAAGCGACCTGCGTGGCAGCGAGTATCAGATCGATCTGGCGAAGAACCCAGACTTTAAGATTACGATTACAACGGTCGATCCTACAACCGGCAAGGTGAGTGAAACAAGAAAACTGGAGCCTGGCGAATACACCATTGAATACACCAACAGCACGGAGTTCACCCAAAGCGACTGGCAGGGTACGCCGAATACTGTAAAGTGGACGAATAACAAGGCTGGGGCACGGTCTTTCCGCATTGTGATCAATGGTGCCGATAACGATCTGATGCCGGCGCATAGTAAGATTACAGTGGAGTTTGATGCCAAGGTAAACACCCCAGAGGATGTGGCCCCCGGTAAGGTGGCAACGGACAGCTTTGGCTATCACTATGAGGTAGAGAGCGATACTACGTCGATCCCGCTGGAAGCAGCCCCTACAGGTGTCAGCCTGCGTACCCCGTATGTACCCACCTTGCAAAAGCGCCTGGAGACCCCGGACGGGGAACCGATGACTGCAGCGGCAAATACACCTTTCCAGTTTGTCATTTACAGTGGACCGGAGCTGGAGTTGGAGACTGGCTTTACAAAAGCAGATGTGGCCGAGGCACTAAAAGACCGTAATTTCACTGTGGCGGAAGCAACTGTGCTGGCCGGACAAAGTGCCTCCGAATCCCCGTGGCTTAACAACCAGGTGCAGTATTCCTCTGATGGTACTGCGCTGACGGCTACAGCAGACGCCTGGGAATGGAAGGATGGTACGATTTATCGCATTATTGAATTGCCAGCTACGGGTGACTACCGCTATGGTTCCATCAACCACAGCACGGCACGCAGCTACGGCTTTACTTACAACTATACCAATAAAAATACGCTGCAATGCGTAAACATTGGTACCAGTTGGGAGGCCAAGCTGACCAAGATCGCTAAGGATACCAATGCACCATTGGCAGATGCCTACTTTGCCCTGTACAGCCCGGTGAAGGCTGACCAGATGCCGAAGAGCGATTATGATGCGCTGACTGTCACCAAGAAGCCCGCCGAGTACATTAAGCAGGAGGATGGCACGACCTGGTACCTGAAGTCTGTGGACAAGACCAGGGCTGATGATGGCACCCTGACTTGGGCGGGGCTTTCCGAAAGCAAGTACCTGTATGTCGAGGTGCAGGCCCCCAACGGCTATAACCTGGACAGCACAGTGCAGGAGGTGACCCGCCCCACAGGCGGTGGAACAGCATCTGTTACTGTGACCAACCGACCCGGCTACAACCTGCCGGAAACCGGCGGCATCGGCACATGGCCGTTTATGACGGCTGGCCTGCTGCTGACCGGCACCGCCCTGGCCCTGCTGCTGAAAAAGCGCAAGACCAATAACTAAAATCATCCCCCGCAAAGCGACCCATCGTAAGGTCCTCTGCGGGGGATTTTTGGCTAAATACACTTTGAGTCCAATGGTATGAAGGTAACCGCCTAATAATTGACGTCCTGTGGAAATTACCACTTGACCCTTGTCTCAACAACCTTACCGATTATAAATAGATGGTCAAGCAAATTACTTTTGGCTACGAAATCTTCTCGCGTAGAATTAAAAAAGTGCAAAACTATTGATGAACCGATTTGCTTGTACTGCGCAATGAAGCCAATAGGATACGGGCTGTAAATAAACAGACCGATATCTCCATCACAAAGACGCTGCTGATAATGAATCAACGCAGTATCACCAGCCATTATACGAGGTGCCATTGCATCATCGTCAAGGACATAGTAAATGTAGTCATTCGGGTTTGGTACGTATGCCCATGCGGAACCATATTGCTCTTCGAAAAAATATGACTTTCCGTATGGTCTGATTTTCCCAACGGCAGGGATGGAATACTCAGCGGGAGCATCAAGGAAATCGTGACCAACGGGGGAGATGTCCTTGGCACCTTTGAGGAGTACATCAGTAGAGATACCCAAGATATCCGAGAGTTTAGAAATTGAGGTAGGGGAAGGAGTGGATACTCCCGTTTCCCATTTGGCAATGGCTTGCTGTGTGACACCCAGCTTTGAAGCAATTTCAGCTTGACTATAGTGTCTGGATTGCCGGGTTCGTTTTAGCTGTTCTGCAAACATTTGTACTCCTTTTGTGTAGTCGGATTCCCCCGGCGGGTCAAAAAGAATTATTGAACAGGCACCTCGACCTCAACATACCATTTCCCAATTGTATTACCAGAAATATTGGAAGAACGCTCAAAAAACAGGTAACGTTCCTGGCCGCAGACGGCGATGGTATAGCGGTCACCCTGACCGCCAGCTTTGGCAGCGGCGGCCTGACGGCGGCAGATAACTCTGTCGATTATAAAGTGTCGACCATCCGGCCATTTAATGATCCGCGGACGCATTACGCCATCCGATTGAATAATGCAATCCACATCTATATAAACGCGCTGCCATTGTGTCATGGTGGGTACCTCTTTAAAAGTCAATTTCCTAGAAAATCTCCATGTGCCTCAAACGGAAGTCGTAGCTCGGAGTATCCCTTGCATAAGAGTAATTTGACCTTAAGCACAATCAACTCTACAGGATATCCAAGTGAGCAAGCTATTTGCTGGACGCTGTATCCATCGTGACAAAGCGCGAGGATATCATTATCATTTATTAAGTATTCAGCAGCAAAAAGGCTGGCCTCATATTCAGTGGTGGAGGTGTTGTCTAACGAAAGACTTGTGAAAGATCTCGCATCTGCAGAATAGGGGTGGAGAATACAATGCCCTAATTCATGTGCAAGACACACCTGCTGCATGACTTCATCTTGGTCGAGATTCAGGGTTATATGAAGTTTTCCGTGTAGTTGGATGGCAAACCCCCGAAAGGATTCTTGTATATTTCCATAATGCTGTGCATCAACAAGGATACCCTTTGAGTGGGCGAGGGCCATAGGAGAAATATCGCCATATTCTTGCTTGAGAAAAGCAACGGCATCAATAATATACTCAATTGCCATAAGTCACACCCTCCCTTCGGATTACTATTTGATACGGCAAAAAGGTATAGTTGGAGAGCCTATCTCTATTTTACCAGATGGAGAGTCCAATAGTCTGTACTTCAATTCTCGGAGTCCTTCTTTTCGGACTCGGCTGCGGCACGACAATCGAGATATGCCTGTGTGAGCGCACGGTAGTAGGCATCTTTGGCGGCCTGTGAAAGTTTGCCACCAGCAAAGAGACCGACATTTTTGGCGAATAACTCATTTACTTCTTCTGCACCCTGATCGCCATAGAGTTCTTTGACTTGGTCGAGCTGAGGAATGGGGGACTCGTTTTGATTGCTTCTCAAAGCGGAAGGAGTCGTATGCAGTGCCTCAGCAATATGCTGTAAGGTGGTATCTCTTGGAGTGCTCTGTCCGGTCTCAATTTTATAGATGCTCACACGAGAAACACCGGATAGCTTTCCGAGTTCTTCTTGTGTGAGTTTTTGGCTTTCCCTAAGTTTTGCAATATTGGTTCCCAATGTGTTGGTCATCGTAAAACCACCTTTCTGAAATTAAAGTTAGCATTTTATGAAAACTTGTTGACTTTAAGATTGCTCGCTGTTATCATAAGTACAAGAAAAGATAACTTATAAATGGAAATGATAACTTACAAGCTAACTATAACACGGCGGCATAGAAAATGCAATACCCTTTTTCGGAAAGGATGAAAAAAGTGAAGCGGGTTATTATTCATAGCGATATAAACAATTGCTATGCATCAATCGAACGGCAACTAAATCCCTCACTTGCAGGTAAGCCAATTGCGGTTTGTGGTGCTGCAGAAGAACGGCACGGAATAGTTCTTGCAAAAAGTTATGAAGCAAAGGCGTTTGGAGTTCAAACAGGAGAGGCCATCTGGCAGGCAAAGAACAAATGCCATAATTTGATTATTGTGTCGCCACACTATGACAAGTATGTTCAGTATTCGAGACTTGCGCACGAAATTTATAAGAAATATACGCCTCTGATTGAGCCGTATGGACTGGACGAGTGCTGGCTTGATGTTTCAGGCAGTGTGGATCTGTTTGGGTCAGGTGAAGAAATTGCAGCAGAAATTCACAGGAGGTTTAAAGAAGAACTTGGCTTGACCGTTTCTTGCGGCGTGGCGTCAAACAAGATATTTGCGAAACTTGGATCGGATATGAAAAAACCAGATGCAACAACGGTAATTCCAGAAGAGGGATTTCAAGAACTCGTCTGGCCACTGCCGGTATCTGACTTGTGGGGTGTGGGTAGACAAACAACAAAGAAGTTGGATTCTTATTGTATCAATACGATAGGTGCTTTGGCCAAAACCAATCTCCAATTTTTGCAGGAACGCTTTGGCATCGCGGGAACTCAACTATGGCTGTACGCAAATGGCCGCGATACATCAAGAGTCGCCAGATATGGGTACATTGCACCAATAAAGAGTATCGGTCATGGAGCAACTACGGCAAAGGATATGGAGTCGGATGAGGAAGTGTGGCGTACAATTTTAGATCTCACGCAGGAAATTGGCTATAAACTGAAGAAAAATCATTTGGCTGCAAGAGGAATTCAGATAAATGTCAGAGATAAAAATCTTTTTAGCTGCCAGTATCAGATGAAGTTAGAGTATATGACGCAGAGTACGCTGTTTTTGGCACAGGCGGCCAAACTGCTCTTCTTCAAAAAGCATCGGTTTACTACGCCTTTACGATCGATTACGGTACGAGCAATTGATTTAGTCCCAGAGGACACACCACAGCAACTTAATTTGTTTGCAGGTTATGATAAACAAGATGACATTGTTCGATTGGAATCAGCAGTAGATCGCTTGAGGGAGCGATTTGGCAATAAGATAGTCGTGCCGGCATCACTAATGGAAAATTCGTGCAGACCAACACTCAGCACGGATTTCCCTAAGATGCCTGCGCCAATGTACCACTAACGCACATCTGTACGGAAATGGAGGAACTACAGTATCATGAGAAAAACAGGAATCACTGGAGAAGTGATAAAAATGTACGAAAATGCAGGGCTTGATATGAATACAATCTACGCCAAAAGTCAGTTGCTGTTGTGCAGCTACCGCAGAATCTGCTGGAGTGTTCAAAATGATGCATACTATCTTATGGATGAATCCTGCCACTATGGTGAGGATTATACTGCTGCGTTGGCGTACCTTATGGAATTTGCTCCAGATGTCCAACGAGAAAAATTTGAATACAGAATTCAGAACCTTATGGAATCTGAACATTGGATTCAACTCATCGATCTTGCGATTGAACGAGTGCGTACTTTTTACAAGCGGGGAGACCTGTATGCGGAACTTCTTTCAAAAAATTATCTGACGGGAGTGGTGTACAGAGTAGATGAAATCATTGAGAGTCTGGGCTTGGAGCGAAGCGTGTACTATAATCGGCGTCAAGAAGCGGTGCTTTTGTTTGGATACGCATTGTGGGCCATTGTTATTCCAAGAGAAAAGGTGAATGCAAGAACAGAAAGTTGTGGATAAACAAAACTACGACATAAATACTACACAGTGACAATGAAATATCATCAAAAAAACAAGAAAATAACTATATAACGACTAATGAACAGTCGACATTAAAAATGTAGAATGGGTATGCTGGCAGAGAGCATACCTTTATAAGCACCCCATCGCATAAGCGATGGGGCTCTTTTTTT
>ERZ780208.2702-NODE-2702-length-11807-cov-3.164227_pt1 | contig 11807 bp, 20 predicted proteins | sample MGYA00511167_ERZ780208 | MGnify/ENA primary metagenome ERZ780208 (study PRJEB29588, sample SAMEA2159202) | human gut metagenome | biome: human gut; feature: human-associated habitat; material: faeces | place: Denmark | collected 2008/2010 ... | reverse complement strand
AATTGATACAATATTACCAGAATAATTGCTATAAGTACCAATGTTACCACTACTCATAACATCAGGGTCAAGTGCATATGTATCAACTATAAATTCAACCACGTTCTTAAAGCCATTGCCTGTATCTCGATACTGATTATAATAATCAGTATGAATATCAGCTTTACAATCGGCTAAAACAGCGGTGAATGAATTACCCATGTCGGTTGTAATTAGATAACGTGTACCTATTTCTGTACCGTAATAACTCCCCAAAGCAATACAAACATCGTCACCTTGTCTGCGTATTCCCTGACTATCCGTCCAACAATTCAGTTGTAACTGATACTGTAGAGAATTGATGTCCGTAATGCAAGCATAGTCCATGTAGCCATGAAATGAAGTATCACCTGCTGGAATATCGTAAGAAATTAGTTCTATTTCTGGCTCTGCTTCAGACTTAATAACTATCGTTGTAGTTTCGGTTATTTTATGGCTATACGGCTTTGTAGTTCTTGTTTCTTTAGCGGTTGTAGGAGATTTAGTATTTGTTTTTACTGTATTTTTTTTATTTTCTACCGATCTAACTTTTGTATTTTTAGTTATAGCATTTGTGGTAGTGGTAATTGTATTAACTGTTGAATTATCGGCTTTGTTTCTTTCAAAATTATGCCTGTAGTCTTCGTTAATACCAATAACTTTTACAACTCCAAAACTGATAACTATTACGCAAATAGCAATCACAAGCTGTATGATTTGTTTTGTTGTCTCGTCTTTCTTTTTGTTCATATGTATTTATTCCTCATCGTCACAATAACAATATTTGTTATAATAATCTTCTCCGTTCATTTTTTCACAAGGAATATCGTTGTATTCGCACAAATCGTCAACGTTCACATTATAATTTGACAAATATTCAATAGCCTTTTCTTTGGCACATTCGCTGCAAAGTTCTTCCGAGTCATTGTCAATAATATAAAGCACATCAACCTCAGTTCCACACTTGTCGCATATTAAAACACGATAATCTTGACCCATGTAGCAATGACGGCAGGGAAGTCCGAGAGCAGTACAACCCACACAATCATTTCGTATCTCACTTGCCATGTTTTTTATTCACTCCTTTACTTCTTTGAATCTAGCGTAAAAGCTGTCATTAATATCGTAAACATTGTCATATGTATTACAGCTTTTTCTGCCATGACCGTCTATTAGTCTGCCATTTTTTACTTCGTATACTTTCCCTTCCTGAAAGTTATGGGTGTCAAAGCAAGCCACCCATATACATTTCAAGAGAGTATTCCAAGCATTATTTAACATTTTGTTTCCTTTCTAGTTTCGGCAACTACATACAGATAACTAAACCCACCAGCATTGCCAACTGGTTGTGCTGTTAAGCACATAGCTATATGTTCTGCCGAATATATCCTGTTTCCTTGTCTATACTGTTTTCCAAAATTAATTTCACCTACTCCACCAACTAACAACGGCTTATCATTGCAACCTATTGTGCTGGTGGTTATATAAAATTTTCAGTATCAACCTCAAACAGCTTTCCAAATATATAATAAAGTACATCAACCACAATAGAGTTACCTGCCTGTTTATAAAGTTGGCTGTCAGAACTAAAAGTTTGTGATCTATCGAATTGTTCATCAGTAAATCCCATAAGCCTATAACATTCTTTAGGAGTTAATTTACGAACACGAAAACTTTCAACCACACCTGCATCATTAGCATTTGCCTTCAATGTTTTAGAATAACCTTTCATTGGCGGTCTATATCCAAAAGATTGACTTTGATTGGTGATTACACCACTAACTTCGCTATTAGAGTCCTCTATAAACCTTTTGTACATCTGCTGTTTCCATTCAGAATGTGACAGTTCATTAGGTTCAACTATAGCTTGGTTACAACTTGTAGTCAATGTTTGTGCGCAACCCTTTCCGACCCTACCTCTTCTTGTCTTAGAATTAGGCTGTTCCAGATTTACACTATCACCTTCATAAATCTCTGCGTAGCCTTTCTTAGTTGCTTCTTTCACATAGGCTATTGGCTCTGCTATTTTAGGTTCTGTATTACCACCACCACAAGTATGTAAAGTAGGCGAAATACCTTCAGGAGAATAGTATCTTCTCGCAGATTCATATATTTTATCCCATTTGTCACCTTGTAAGCTACCTTCTTGTATGCAACGATTGGTGTCAAGTATTTGCTTTGGTTGCTTATAATCAGTAGCTACTAATGCACCCATAATGCCATTTGGGGAATAAACTAAATCTTTAGTTCTTATGCGATGATTGTGTTTACCCTTAGTAGTGCCTACAACATTTGCCTCTAAATTTTCCTTATTCAGTATAAGTCTGTTCTGAATTTCTTCACTCAAATAATACTTTTCATCTACATTATCTTCAAGAAAATCTTTAAGTCTGACTCCGTTATCAAAAGGCTGCGGAAATTCAAATTTGCCATCATCAATATCTTTGCGAATACTTATTGCAAACACTCTTTCTCTATTCTGAGGAACTCCACAATCTTTAGCATTTAAAACTTTCCAATATGTATTGTAACCAAGTTCATCAAGCCAAGCCACCCATTCATCAAACTGTGGTTTAAACTTTTTACCCACAAGGTTTTTGACATTTTCGAGCATTAGATATTTTGGTAAAGCCAACATTTTGTTGGCTCTTTCAAGAAGTCTTTGTACTTCATATAGTAAACCTGAACGTGTTTGACCCTGTTTTATTCCCTCTTGTTTACCTGCCACAGAAATATCGGTACAAGGAAATGAATATGTCCAAAAATCAGCATAATCAAGATGTTCGAGTTTACTAATATCACCTAAATTCCTAGAAAGTTTATTAGCAAGCCAATATTTTTCAAGCTCTTTTGATTTACTATTTACAAATCTGTACCAATTATAAGGCTTGTTTTTCTGAAAGTCATATCCAAGATTAATTTCTGTAAGTTGCCTAGCCATTTCTTCTCTTGTAGGGTATTCAGTATATGTATTTATTAGTTCTTCCGTAAGTCCACAATGAATAGAAGCATAAGAAAGTACAGCATTATGGTCTATATCTGAGGTGTGTTTAATTTCACAAGGTATTCCGAGCCTTTCTAGTGCTGAAATTTGCGCGCCTATACCACTAAATAATTCGTTTACTGTTATTTTTCCCGTTTTCACTATTTGTAAATCCTCCAATTTGTTCTTTATTGGAAGATAATTGCAATTATCATATTCACTCAGGTAGCTAATCTGAGCGTTCCGTTTTGTTTTATCTCTTATTTTCTTAATAAAATGTTGGTTTTATTTATATGTATTTTTGTGCGTTACTTTACAAACTCTGCATTATCAGGTAATCTATCTCGAAATTCTTTAGGTACTTCACCATTGTGCCATAAATTATTTGTTACGATAATTTCACCAGTATGTAATTTAATTTTAAATTCTCTACCACCATATCCCCTAAAAGGACTATCACTCATTGGGTGAGCTTTGTCTAAGTAATAACAAATGCCATTAATAATAACGTGTTCGTCCTTTTCTTTTATAATTTCAAGCCAGAACTTTTTATGGAAACATTCGCTACTATCACACACTTCGTCAAAAGGCTCTGCGTGACAGACTTTGTGGAACACTCGACCACAGATTTCACATTTTATATTTTGAATATTACAATCCATTTGTTCGTCTCCTGCTTTTACATCAACCACTTTCTATATTTTCTATCTTGCTTACGCTTAATCTTCTTTATGCGGTTGTATATATAGTTCTCATAATGCTCAAACTGCATAGCCTTTGCATAGCAATATAACCATACCACAAAAAAGGTTAAAACCACCATTACACTTACTATAGTTTTAGTATGATGTAAGCCGTATTCGTCATAGAAATGTGCCATAATTGGCATTGTTAAAACAAAAGCACAAAAAGAAATAATACAAATAATAGTATATATTGTCATTCGTGTTTTGCACCATTGTTTAGAATATTTCACTACTTTAATTTCTTTCATCAATAAACCTCTTTATTGCCCTTTTGAGCATATTTCTCTATAACAAAAAGGTCAAATCCGTTTCTTACGAACTGTTTTGTAAGATCATGTTTTATGCTATTACCCAAATATGTATAGATATAACTCATTTGCTCCATTGTAAAATTAGTTCCACAAATTTTATTGAAAGCATTAGTATTGTCTTGCCAATATCTCATAAGTCTTTTGTCTCGTGAATATCTTAACGCACAAGAGCAATCTCGACTTAGCCACTCACAAAGTTTTACCTTGAAATCTTCATTTGTTTTCACATCGTCAAGCTGAATATAGACATTGAATTTTGGAATAAGAATAATCTCGTTATTTCGATTAATAAAGCTATTTGGGAAAACTTGCATTGCAAGTTTTATACTTTCCAGAAGTTTCATTCTGTCTCCTTTCAGCCAATTCCAATTCTTTCTTTGTATTCGTCAAGTGTAATTTTGCCCATTTTATAATCTAAAAGTGATATAAATTCTTCTGTAGAAGTACTAAAGGGGAAATTGCAGTTGCGAAGTTCTTTTCTTATCTTTTCTATCGCCTGCTCAAACGGAATATGCCACTTACTCTCGTTGACACAGATCTCCGAGATAATAAATTCCATATGTTGATATTGATTTATTAGGAATATTAGTTGCTCTTTCGTAAGAGCGTTAAGAATTTTCTTTGAAATCATTTATGTCACCTCAGCCCTAAGTCATCAAGTGTTACAGGTGTGTAGTCATGCAACATACAACCTACATTTGCACACCTATAAGGGAAACCACGCTCTCTCATTTGTTTGGCATACTCATTAAAAGGTCTTGTATCTCTACCATTGTGAATATGCCCATACAAATAAAATTAAATCCACTCTATTGTTGGCAAGCCTTCATAATTATGTTCCCATACAAACCATGCAAAACACATAGTGCTTGCCCAAGGCTTCCCCTTTTCATCTACCTCACTACCATTACGCATTGGGTTTACTCTTTTAGAAAACACATAAATTGTTTTTATAGGAGTGTTTTCCCACATTTTCAATCTATCTTGCCCTTCAAGAAGTTGGATTTTTGCAAACATAATAACTTTTTCATTTGCTAAATCCAATGATCGAAGAATAAATTCTTTTGCAAATTTGAACGGTGGATTGGTAATAATATTATCAAATTTGCGTTTGTAATTATATGTAAGAAAGTCAACGTTTGGAGTAATATCAATTCCAAAAGGACTATCTCTACTAACCAAATCAGTAGATACAATTTCTGAATATGGATAAAATTCTTTGAGGACTTTTGATATATGCCCTTGACCAGCAGCAGGTTCGAGTATGCTACCAAATAATTTTTCTCTTTTTAAAATGGCTTCTGTCGCATTGAATGGTGTTGCGTAAAAATCATTAGTCACTCTTTCTCTTGTAGGAGACATTCCAGCTAGGCTTGTCCCCGTAAGTGTTTTCATTAAATGTTGTCCTCCTCAATAGTTTGTAATCAAGACCTCTATATCTTTTGTCTTGTCTTTTTTCTGATAATTACAGTTTCCATAAGTAGTGTTTAAATAGTGGGTTTTATATCCATGACCTTCCGCCCAATCCTTTAACGTTAGGTTTGTTTTTAGGTTATTTGATAACGCCCATTTTACATTTGAAGTCGCAAGCATATCTCTTAAATCTTTCTCATCGGCATTAGTCCAACCGCCATTTTCATTATAGGTTGCCGTTGAATTAAAATACGGTGGATCGCAATACAGAAAATCATTTTCGCCAAACGCTACGCCGATGAACTCACGAAAATCAGCATTGGTGAACTTGCAGCCTTTATTGCTGATTGCTTCCGAAAATTCTATAAACCTTTCTCTTAATGTAGGGTTAAAATATCTTTCTCCAAACGGCATATTAAATTCACCTTTTGAATTAAAACGCATCTGATTGTTAAAGGCGTAACAAATTAACACATATAAAATAACGGACTGTTTAGATTCCGACTCGTTAAAATAGCTGCGGAGTCTCAAATACCCATTCCTATTAATCTTTGATAGGTCATATTGCTTGATTATCTCATCTATTTCGTCAAGACTTTTATCGGTTCTATTTCTATGTATGTATTCGAGTATTTGGACTACAGGCAAATTCAAATCATTATAAACAACCTCTTTCGCAGGAACATTAATTCCAACATTAAACCCACCGCCAAACAAGTCAATAAAAGTGTCAATATTTTTCGGAAACAATGGTAATATCTGCGGTAGAAGCTTGTATTTGCCACCTACATAATTGAGTGGCGATTTTATGTATTCTTGCTTTATCAGTATCATCTCCTAAATAAAATTTCTCTTTTATTCAAATTTTAAGTGTCTAAAAGTGTGTATTTACGTTGTTTTAGAAAATGTATTTTTTTACCATTCGTTAAGGATTGGTAGTTTATCAACTTTTAAAATTGGTTTTGTCGGCAATGTCTTAAATTCCCACCATTCCGAACCGTCATATTCATAACGTTCAAGCCAGAAATCTTTACCAACAACAACTAAACGTCTATCAATCTCTTCAAAGCCATAATCTGCATCATACTCAACGCATTTAGCTTGTTCCTCAAACTCCTCCCAAGTGTAATAACTGTTGTTCTTAATTCCTACCCATTCTACATCGGCAAGTGATTTACCATTCTGTTCAAGTGTTTCTACTGTTTCTTGCAATAAATTTATATTCATTATTGTTTCTCCTTTATTAGTTCGGCATTGTCATAAACGTTTCCGACAATTTGTAGTTCTTCGCCATAAACGTTGTCAAAATCAACTGTGAATGTAGAATAGGTTATGATAAATTTTGCCATATCATTATACCACTGTACAACGCCTCGTTCTTCCTCACAATTATCCCAAACTATATCTCCCTCAAAAATCTTATTGCCGTTCGTGTCGGTAAGACCTGTGTACTGACCGACAGTTTCCGGGGCAACTTCGGCTGTATATAATGCACTTGCATAATCGGGAATGATATAGTCTTTCTCTTTTCCTATCCAACCATAGCGGCAGGAATAGCCCTGAACCCATTCGCCATTGTCTACACGTTTTCCTCTAAAAAGTATTTCACGCATTGCCGTCACCCTCTTCATTCATATACTCTTTAAAGATTTCATCCGTGAATCTTATCTCGTAAGGAAAAACTGTTATTATCGACCCATTAATGTCCTCTACGATACCTTCGGTTTGACCGCTTCGACCTATGCCCCACATATGAAATAGCATCTTTTCACCATTCACAAGGCAATGTCTTAACGGAAAAGTAACGTTAAGTTGCATATCTCTCATTCTTCAAACTCCTCCATTTTTTGCTCCGCAGTTAGTCTTGCTCCGCAGTTAGGGCAGTAGTTATAATAGCAATGTCCACAATAATATGCCGTTTCAGTTAATCCTTTGCATTCGGAACAAATCCATTGTTTACTGTCAACTGGGTCATTGCTAGGTTTAAACCATTCTCCATGTTTGACTTCCTGCACGTCGGCGGTAGGTTCATCATCAACCAGTTCGCACAGGTTATAATAAAGTTCTTCTATGGTCTTATCCCGATCAAATATGCTGTCTGTTTCCGAATCAATAGAACACTTTAATTTTTCTGCGTCAATATATCTTGACATTTGCTATTCTCCTTCCAGTGACTTTCAAAACCCTTCTCAAACTCTTGTAGTTCCTCATCTGTCGGCTCGTCCTCAGATCTGCCTTGATCGAAACCGAGAGTACAACCGCTTTCAACGCTACAATCTGCTAGGTCGGCATAACATTCTATATCATCGCCATAACGGCAGTATCCCCAAATGCAATCCTGACAACACTTCATTACAGGGTCTATACATCGTGTTGGCAAATCGTGTATAATTTTTTTACTCATTTTCAATCTCCTTAAAAAACTCTCTCGGTTCAAACCATTTATCTTCAATGATATTTCCTATTCCGACAACTAATCTATTTTCCTGTTTTACTCTAACATAATGACCTTTTATATCTTCCCATTTTGCAACACCCACAACGTCCATAATTCTTGTAAGTGCTTCAAGTCCCTTTTCAGAACCTTCAAACGATGTTCCGTTGAAAAAAAGCTAAGTTATAATCGCCAAAACTAGCTCCCCAGCCTAAGCCTTTAAGTACTATAGAAAAGGTAAGGCAACAATGGTCGCCTATTCCCAGTGATACATCAGTTATTTTAGCGTTTTCATAAATAGTGTTAGTGTTACATTCTGCCGAAGGTGTATTTTTTATTACAGGTGCAGGCTCGTTTTTTTTATGTAACGGGTAAAAAATACACCGCATTTATAGATTTTTTTGTTAAGCGGACATTGTTCACAGTTCATATCTGAATTAGTGCAAACCTCAACCGCCTTTTCAAACTCCTCTTTCGTTATCATATTCTACCTCTTTCTATAAATAAAACTAAATTTTTATTCTTTGTGTATAAATAATTTTTCAACCACTTTAAATTGATTATTTTTATTTCTATCTAATGTTCTTGTAAATGGTCTTTCCCAAATACATTTAAAATCATCAGGTGCATTTAATTCAGATATAAAAACCATATTATCTTTGCTAATTTTACGCATATATTCCCAAAATTCTTGTGTGTTGAAACTTTCTCTGTTAATAGGTTTTGTATTATTGTATGGTGGGTCAGCATATACAACCGAATCTTTAGGAATAATTACATCTCTGTAATCAAGGCAAGTAAATTCTGCGTTCCACAGTGTTTGCATATCTTTTAAAACACTCTTTTTACTTTGCAAGGCATAATTAGTGTTTTCTTTATTCCTTGCATAGCCTTCAAAAAATCTACCACCAAATGAACACCCAAATCCTACAAACCCTGTAAGTGCCATATCTTCATCTTTATGTTCTCTTATGTATTTGTATTGTTCTTCAGAAATATATTCAGGCAATTCATATCCATTCTGTAAAGCCTTAAACATTTCAATCAGATATTTGTGCTTATCATTACAAATAACTCTATCAAAATTAGGTGCAAGTTTGGATTCTATTGAACAACTACCACAAAACAAAGATACTAGCGTATTATTACTCTCTCTCGATTGCTGACGCAACTCGATTGCTGACGCAATCGGTTTGGCTATTCTGCTTTTTCCACCTTGATACCTCATTTATTTTCCTCCTTTGTCTATCTACCTTAAAATAACATTTTTATGTATTACTTATTCATGTTCTTAAGTCTATATTTAGCTATATCTGCCCAATACCAACCTTCAAATTTACCTTTTCTTTCACAGACACCATTATCTATACCTATGTAGTTTCTATATTCTAGTTGAGCAGCTTTAGGGATAGTTCCTGACCCACAGCAAAAGTCAACCACTAAATCTCCTGCATTAGAATAAGTACAAATAGCATACCTGCATAAGTCTAAAGGTTTTTGTGTAGGGTGAAGAGATATTTGTTGTTTATCTGTAGCAAATTTCCAAATACTTGTTGGATAACGTTCGGTACTATCATAAGTTGTAAGACCAAAATCGCCATAATTAGATGTTTTAATAAAATTTAGTTTATTTTCTGCAGTGCTTACTTTACGTTTATGTCCTGTTGTCTTTTGTGAATTGTAGGTAGGAAGTTTTTGATAAAACACCATTATATCTTCATGTATTCTTAAAGGCATTTTCTTTGTATTTAAGTGTCCGGTAGGAGTTGTTTTCTCCCATATAATATTGTATCTATGTAATTTAAGTTGAGATAACATCATTTTAGCTGTAAATTTATCTTGTCCAAAGAATAAAATTGGTGTAGTAGGTTTAGCTACTCTTATAACTTGTTCCCACATAGGTTCTATTGGAATAACATTATCCCATTTATTCTTAGCAGTAACTCCATAAGGTAAATCTACAAAGAACATATCAACAGAATCATTATCCATTTGTTTTAAAGCTTCTATACAATCCATATTGTATATATTATTTATTTCTAGTATTATTATCATCTCCCTCTGGCATGAAATATAGATTTTTTCCTTCATCAACAGCTTTCATAATTTCAGTCATGACTAATTCAGCTTTTTCGCTCACATACTCTCCCATATTTATTCCAAACGAACTTACATCATAGTCTATAATACCTCGAATAACAACCGTTTCGTGTTTTACAGAAGGTTCTATCCATATTGATATCAGCGTATTTGTATTTATTATGTAAGTTCTACTTTGTGATATTATAAGCATTTCATATTCACCTCAATAAAAGAAAACTTTTATATTACTCGTTTTCAGCTTTCTTACCAAGTAGCCATTCAATAGAGGTCGGCTTTTCATCTTTCCAAGAACAGAGATTATCTAACATCTTTGTAATGCTATTAACCCTAATTTTATACATTTCACTGCACCACATTACTTCTAATTTGTAAGGGCGTGTGTTATAAGCCATCAAAGCATTATTAATACAATCACAAGCCAAGTACCTATAACCGAGCAAATAAAGTCCTTCTAAAACAGTTCTCTGCTCATCTGTTATTTTTGGCTCGTTTGATTTATTCGTTATATCGCCAATGATTGTGCCTTTTACCGTAGGCTCATCGACTGTAGGTCTTGGATTTGATATTCTTATGACAGTTTCACCAGTCTTTCTTTCGGTCTCAATAGTGATTGTCTGCTTAAAATTATCAGCATCTGAGTCCATGTGTTCAAGTGCATTTTGAAATACCCAAGTATAAATTCGATTCTGGTCAATTTTTACATGATATTTAATAGAATTATCTACAAGCTTAGTGCCAATAATCGTTCCTGTAAAATCTGTGATTTTTACTCTGTCGCCTACTTTAAATTTGATTTTTGTTCAGCCATTTAATGTACTCCCTTTCTACATTTTAAAACAATTCACAACCCTGTGTTTTGAAACCATCAACTTGTTCATTCCATTTTTCTTTTGACAAATTAAACTCACGTTTAAAACATTTTTTACAATAAAACTTTGCTGTGTCTCTACCTAAATATTTCATATTCATAGCCAACACATTATTTTGACGTATATTTTTACCGCATTTGCAGCAAGTTTTATTAAAGAATTGTTCTGCAACATGATAATTAGACAAACCTTTATATTCCATCAATTCTTTTATTGCCTCATTTGTAGGAGCAGTTCGTAACAAACCACCATTCCAACAAGAATGATATTCTTTAACGGTACAATTAAGTTGTTGCCACCGAGAATTTTTTAAAAAATCTTCTTGTAGAATTTTATGCCAACGCTCATATGCTAACGGATACCAATATTTGTCCAATACCCAAGTTGTTTTTGTATAATAAGGACAACATATGGAACACCCAACTCTTGAATATCCTTTACGATATTTATTATTAATTTCAAGTTGGTTATGTAATATATAAAGCCACACGTCCAAGCTAGTCCATTTGCGAATTGGCAAAAGTCCATACCAATCTTTGTCATTCCATTTAGGGTTATGTGTGATATATTCTCTATCAGCTCGTTTATTACTTTCGTCATTTCTCACACCCATAATTTGTATTAATTTATCTATACCATGAACTTTAAAATATTGAATAGATTGACCTTCTTTGTAGATACTACAGCAAGCTCTACTAAATCTTGTTGGAATGAAATTTACTTTATTAAAATAGTTATATATACTTTCTTCAGGTGTTGTAATTATCCAATCTGAATGCTTTTTAACAATTCTATATGTATCTGCGGCATCACAGGTTGTATTATTAAACATTACCTTTACATTAGATGTAACCTTGTAAACCAAATCGAGAACAACGGTACTATCCTTACCAGTACTTGTCAAACACCAAAAATCATAATTTGAATATG